>Ga0207646_10001955_pt1 | contig 24700 bp, 32 predicted proteins | sample KBSK5502metaG_FD_184343 | JGI IMG/M metagenome (GOLD analysis project Ga0207646, IMG submission 184343) | Corn, switchgrass and miscanthus rhizosphere microbial communities from Kellogg Biological Station, Michigan, USA - KBS K5-50-2 metaG... | ecosystem: Host-associated > Plants > Roots >...
GAAACAGGAAGCAATCATGAAAGCAAAAGACTTATTCAACGATGAAAAGTACTGGGGGGCTCACGAAGTTCTTGAGTCTGTATGGAAAGACGCCCATCATGAGGAAAAGGATCTACTAAATGGAATCATTTTGATCGCCGCTGCATTCGTTCATGACGAAAAAGATGAATCAAGCATTTGCATTGCAATACTAAGCAGAGCGATGAAGAAGCTATCACAAGCTGAGGGATTGTACTTCGGAATGAACTTGGATGAAATCAAGAAACGGGTGTTACGAATAATTGAAACAGGAAGGATAGAGAGGTTCACAATTTAGAATGCGAATTCCTTAAAGCAATGAAATTGTCCCCTTAGTGTTATTCTTTCATTTTTTGTAATTAATTCTAACTAGATTTCTATCCATATTGTCCACAATAGTATTTTATGCAATTTGATAAAATACGCTATAAAATGGCTCAATAAGATCAGGAAAACAAACTATGAAATTTAAATGAAAAGGCATATAAATATAAAATGAAGATGCTTCTCGTATTGAGTAAGGATTTGGTTAAGGTTGCTGATACAAAGGATATTGAACCTTCATAGATGAAGGCAGTTGAAGTTGGTGATGAAAATATCTGTGTCATTAATGTTGAGGGAAAATACTATGCAATTGGCAATGTTTGCATGCACCAAGGTGGTCCTTTGGCTGATGGCACGCTTGAAGGCTACGAGGTTGAATGTCCCTTGCATGGCGCGAAATTTGATATAAGGACAGGAGAAGTGACAAGCCCTCCTGCAAGTACACCAGAACCAGCCTATGAAGTAAAAGTAGAAGACAATAACATACTAATTAAGAAACGAGATTAGGCTATTGTGTTCTAAGCGTTGGAATAACGAATGACGCTTCTCCATTTTGCTTAGGAGAAACTATGACCCTTCCTATCATATAAGATGTATCTGTTGTGTTAGAAGCTAAACATCAAAATCATTATCACCGATTCTTAGAATATAAATAGGGCATTATTAATCGATTCATCAATCTTAGGGACATATTGAACGTGTCAGAGGTATACTTATCGTCTTGGTCTTGATACGCCAGTACCAATATAATTTACAAAATCAGCAACACCTGAAATACGTTCCAGATATCTTAAAATCAATAGGGGGCAATATATCGTATCATTTCATCTAATTCAATAAGTCAAGATGCTGTTTCAGATCCTTTAGTCTCGTTCTAAGTGTCATGTCAGTTATATCTGCAGCATTAGCAACCTCTTTTTGAGTTTTGATCTCACCTGTTCTTACGCAAGATGCATAAATTACCATTGCTGCAAGTCCCATTGGATCTTTACCAGCTGAAATCTCATTTTTAATAACAGTATTCATAAGATTGATTGCTTGATGTTTTGTTTTTTCACTTATCTCGACTTTATTTGCCACTCTAGCAATACATTTTATAGGATCAACCATGGGTATCTTAAGGTCAAGTCCAAGTAATAACTGTCTATAGCATTTGGCAATAGATTTTCTTTTGACATTACTCTCTGTAGTTATATCGTTTAGTGTTCTTGGTATCCCCATTTCTCTGCAGGCAATATATATAGCAGCAACTAATACTGCAGATATTGACCTTCCAAGTACTAATCTATTTTCCTGAGCCTTTCTATAAATATAAGCGGTCTTCTCAATTACGGCACTTGGTAACCCAAGTTTATCTTTAAGTGTATCAAGTTGATTGAAGGCTTGCGTGAGATTTCTATCTGTAGAAGTATATACTTGTGTTCTAGAATCCCACGTTCTTAATCTTTGAATAGTAGAAAGCATAGATGGATTAATTTTACTCCCGCTTGCATCTTTGTTGGTTCTTCCTATGATAGTAGATAGACCCATATCAGAGCGAGCTAGCGAAAAAGGCATTCCTGTTCTATTTTCGTCGTTTTCTTCTCTTCCAGCTGTCGATGTGGTAAAACTACGCCATTCTGGACCTTTTTCCTCTGTTTTATCGGATATTACTGCTCCACAATGCTCACAAACAATTTCGCCAGAGTAGGGAATAGTTACTATTTGATTAGAACCACAAACAGAACATTCATCATTTGATAATGCTTTCATTTTTGTTTTAGTGTAGAAACATCATATAATGATCATACCAATAAATTTGTTATTACCTCTGATCCTTCACAGGTCGATTAAAAAGGCGGTAAAATGTGTCGAAACCTTGCATGTAGAAAATTATGAAAACATTATTCTATTAAGCCGTAAAGATAGGTTATATTGAGTACTAGTAGCAACCAAAGTGTCCATGTTGAGATCAGTATCGTACATGTTGGAACAGGCACTACGAGCATATAAGTAAAGAAGTAGCAGCTGCTTTTGATGCTATTCGTAAAACAAAAGATATTAAAACTACTGAACTTACAACCATGGGAACTCAGATAGAGGCGTCGGAATTAATGCATGAGAGTAGAATAGTAAGAAAAACAGAATAACTGCAAAAGCTATTCCAGCAATGGTTATTCTGACTGTTGCTTTTAATCCAATCTTCTTTGCCGTCTGAATTCCAACGATAAATTGCTCTCCACCTTCAACAAAAAAGAATTTCAAGGAGGTAACAAAGACGACTAGTTCCACTTGGCTATCACCTTTATCACAGGACTTTAATTGTATGGTATTTGAAGAATGAGCAAATGTAGTAACATAGCATTACTGACTCTTGAGATGTTGTTTTCGTTTGATAATTCATCCTTCAAAATCTTGATATCTTATTAATTTTAAAGTTTGTCAATTTGGTTTTTTACTTACTTATTTATTCAGTCTTTCCCTTGTTCTGCATCTGCAGCTCTTAGCCCAAAATGCTTTAACGCAATACTCGCTAGTCTTGATTACATTGTCACAAAATCCTGTGACTGCTTCAATGTAATTGATCAAGTAGTCTTGCAGGAATCCCATTGGATCAAGAAATACATATACTATTAAGTTGGAAGAACTGCTAATAAATCATAACCCTATCACGATCCTACAAATAACTATACCAATTGCGTTTGTTATCGTCTATTAACAATACTTTCATGTAGCTACTTACCTACTTCATCCTCCTTTTCCTTATCTGCTAAAGTGAATTTGATTGCAGTACCATTCTTATAAGTTTTATCGACCCATACTTTCCCACCGTGAGCTTCGACTATGCCTCTGCATATCACCAAACCAAGCCCTGTGCCCCCATGTCTTCTGGTAGCCTCAGTATAAATGTGGTAAAACTTTTGAAAAAGTTTGTCTGCTTTCTCTGGTTTAATCCCAATACCGTTGTCTTCTACTGTAAGACTCACGTTGTTGGTATTATTCTTTTCAACCCTTACAGTTATCTTTCCATCACCTTTATCTGGCACAAAGTCTATTGAACACTCCGTGAAGACTTGTGGTGTTTGCTGTGGACGGACGAGCTACTGATGCAGCTATATGCTTTTGTAATATGATCATTTGAGTTTGGGATTGCAATCATGGCTATTATTGACATAATCACGCATAGCGCTAAGCTAAATTTACGCATAGTCTCCACTATAAAACATTACTGTGAATTTTGTTACTCTCTTAAGGGGCTCTCTAAGTGAGGAAATCTTTAACCTAACAAAGCATTTGGAAAAGTGTGCTTGTTAAAAACAGAAATGACACTTTTTTTAAATGTATTCAATATCATCGGCACTATCCTCGTTTTTGGCACAATAATGTTATTTTTGCAGAATCTATTCTTGCAATCTCTCTAACCTCAAGTATTTTTGATGAAAGTTCAATAAACATTGAATATTGAGTATTGAACATTGAGTATTGAACATTGAACATTAGTCATCTTCCCCCCGGTGGAATTAAAGGCGGTGGTATTGATGCGTTGTTAGTAGGAATATTGACAGAGTTCAAACCTCTATTCGGATTATTCGAAGGCACAGTTGCAGCTGTGGACGGTGACTTTATGATCTGAGTTGGCGGTGGAGCAACAAAGATGGGAGCTGGCTTGTCGAGGATATTTACGAAGGCGGCGCCCATCTGTCCTAAGTTATCCGTAACATTAAGTTGAAATCGCAGGAGTGTATTTGCAGTAACGTTAGGAGCAATAAACTCCCATACGGGTGTGTTCACTCCGCTTAAGGTGCTAGGAGCGCTTGTCGGAATCTGCATCCAGGAATATGATAGAATTATTCCATTAGGTGCTCTGCTGTTTGACCCATTGAGAATTACGGTCGACCCCCCACTAACAACTTGATTGGGCCCAGCGTTAGCAATGGGTGGAAGTTGTAAAGATTGATGGTTATTGTTAAAGCTCGAAATTTTTGATAGTGCTGATGATGGGTTCCTTAAAGAAGATGATGGTGACGCAAAGACAAACGGCGTAGAGCCGTTGCTGTGTTGCTCTTGTCTTATTGTGGTATTGTTGACTGCTGCCAAGGTGATTTTAACACCTAAAGTTTTTGTTAACTGAGCATGAGATGGATTCCCATAAGTCGTAAACAAAAGCATGATAGAAAATGAGATCAATATTAATAATTCAAGCTTCAATTATGGAAATGCTTTAAAGATTTGACTATAAAAAATATGAGTTTGAATGATTTTGGTTTGGTGTAAATTATTTGCACGTCAACTAGTTAAAACATAGTTTTGGTGCGTTTTCAAATAATTGAGCTTCATAAACTACTTTACCAAATAAAGTAAGAGAGTGCATGCAATTATTTCTTTTTACTGGACCCAGCATTTGACAAAACACATACCCCCAATAACAATTTGTCACAAAACCTACTCCTATGTATTTGATTATAGTCGTGCTAGTGCTTCTCTTCCCAGCTATGTCCTTTTTCTTCTCTTTAGCCTTCTTTGCTGCATCTTGGATTTCTTGGATGTCAGCCTCAGTCGGCTCTGCCAATTCCTCCCTATTTTGGTACTCGATTTCAGCTACAAATAGAAATGGGATCATGGTGGCTAACTAATTTGCCTCTTGTTAAAAATTGTTTAGTGACTGACTGTTGTTATTACTATTAATACTGCCATCTAAAATAAAAAATTAATATATTTTGCTAATCATCTATTGTTATAGCGTATAATCGTTATTTTACTTCAAGATTCATTAATACATCTTCAGTATGTTGTTCATCTTTTACTTCAGCTGCAAGAATTGTTGTCGCAAGGTTGTATGTTACAAAATCATTAACTTCTAATGCTTTTTTTGCGATCTTATTGTAATTCTCTACTGCCTTACTTTCAAATTCTAATCCCTTTTCTAACGCAGCTCTGAGTGTTAGATATTGAGCAGGGTCTAATGGACCAATATTACCTTGTGTTTTCCAAACTGCAGGATCACTTGGAGCTTTCTCACCTAATTCTGAAATTCTATTGGAAAGCAATTCCGCATGTGTTAATTCACCTGTAGCTTGTATCTTAAGAGTTGGTGCATATGTTACAAGACCTATTCCCTCCATGTTTATTCCAATATACCAAAAGTAGTGGAATATTTGCATCTCATCACAATAAGCTTTCTTTAGTAAATCAACTATTACAAAAGCATTCTCCTTACCAAGAATATGTTTCTCTGTCCTACCCACGACTATTAATGTATTATAGTTCAATAAATATTCTACAGCTTAAATAAGCTAAAACAATAATACGTGAAGCTACCTTGATACTAATAAAATTGATTACAAGAGTGAAAAGTAGGGGGTTTGAGCGATCCCCTACGTAAAGGGATTGAATTGAAAGGTATGATGATAATTTACGAGGGGAATTGTTGAAATTATGAGCTCAGGCTGAAAGGGTGACGAGGTAGTAAAGTTCAGGTCATGTCATTTTATTGCTCCAGATTATGAATATGTGATGTATAGTTTCTGAAACTAGGTATTTAGATATCCTGTATGTTCCTTAATATTGATTGATTATGGTAACTAATGATAGACATGATGTAGCCAAGAAGCTAATTGAGCAAGAAATAAACGCTATACTCATGACGCCCACTAGAGTCAAGGAAAACGGCTGCGTAGCATGCCACATATTATTTACATTGGTTAATAGATTGGGAATCAGTGAGGCTGCGGCATCAGACCAACTCTCAGAAATTCTATTTCACGATCAGAATCTAAACGAAATCTTTATCGATATGGTAGAAAAGATCCACATGAAACAAAGAATGATGGGTGTATCATTCTCACTCAAAAGCCGTGATTCAAAAAATCGATATATTAACTCACAAATGAAGGATGGATTATACGAGCTCGATGTAGACCTTGTGAATTATGGGAAGGACATAGTAATGCGGAAACTATTGATTACATATCTTTCTTTACAGCTTGCACAATCTGTTGGTGTAGATCATCACGCAGCTAAAGAAGAACTTTACTATTACATGCGAACAAAAGATCATGAAACTCACACAATCCTAACGGAATTCATGGATCATTTCTACGAGAAAGTATGTAAAGATAAGGATGAAGCAGATGCAAATTTGTGATTGAACATGACGGTTCTTACTTATTTTTTCTAACTGACTGAAGCTAATCACACCTTGACTGTGAGCCATGTCTTCACTATGATGTACAAGTTAGACATAACCCGGTTTATCTTTCAAACTTGGCCTTTTATTGCAACCATGTCACAGATAGCTAGCTATTGCGATCTTGGGAAGAGATTTCTATTTTTTAGATGGTTTTATAATTTGCTCATCTAATCTATCTTGATTTTTATGTCTATTAATAAATTCTGAGGTTTCTTTGTTCCTATATAATGATATTCTTTGCAGGGATAAATCCTAGATATTTCAGATTATAAACTTTTTAATCCAAGGTGGGCATAAGGAACTCTAGAACCCTAGAGATTTTCGCTTTATTCCTGGAAGTCCTTTCAAAGACGATGTATCTATAGGGTTCTAATTATATAAAATTAGCGATTATGATCTAAATAGATTGATTAGATTGATTGGACTGATGGGGTAAGTCTTTATTCTACACCACTTCCTCCGCTTACAGCTACCTACAACTTACACCTACCGAATTAGCCAGTGATCTAGTCTAATTCGTTATTCTCCTACCACCTGAATTCTGGAGTTCCTATTGATATTGAGCTCAATATTGTAATATTTGCAATGACTAAGACGATCCTTCATAGTAATTTATCGACTTATGCTAATTTCGATAATTTCGATAGTTTGTAGTTAGTAAAGAATTACCACTTGTGATGGATGTCTGCACTAGACCGACGCGATCTGAATCATAATAAGAATGATCCTGTCTGGCTTGCATAAATTCAAGAACGCCAAAAGATGTAGAGACTGAAAGTATGGATAGATAGAGATGTCCATTATCGATCGATAATATGAGATATATTTAGTCTGTACTCGGACAATCAATCCCGGGTGGAATTCCAACTCTCTAACCTTAGCTAAGTATGACTAAAAAACAAGAAAATTAAAGCTGCAGCTCTTGTTACTTTAGGGCTAAATCTCACGACTGAGTAAAGTGAACTTAGCCATACGCGACCAGTTACGAGCTTTCCTGAAACAAGCATTTACTCATTTTCATTCCTCCTCTTCCTTCTATCAAACATCAATTTAGCAAAAGCTCCTACAAATCCACCTGCGAAAATACCTATGAATCCGCCATAGACTCCCCAAAAATCTCTAAATTGTTCGCTAATAGCACTGGGTGATATCACCGTCACTGTTAGATTTAGTGGCCGAGTTAAATAACCAACTGTTGGATATTTTTTAGATAATTCAAACTCAGGATCTACTATTCCGCCTCTTGCGTTGATAGATATTGGTTTTGTTAATGTAGCTTCAGAGGGCTCACGTATTGTTACAATCTGGCCATTGACAATGCATCGTTAAGAACGATTTAGGAGCAAGACCAAATTAGGGGCAAAAAACGAGAGTTATAATATAATTATAAGACGGTTGATAAATCAGTATAACCAGTGCGTCAAGAAATGAATCAGATTCTTAGACAGGCATGCCTAACAATATTAAAATGACTTCCATGATTTTCGAATGTGATCGTTGCGGTGCGCAATTCGTAACGTTAGAGTTACTTCGTGAACACCAAGCTACGACGTGTAATGACTAGACGAGTCAAACCTAGAAACAGACATCAGAGGCTTTGCATAGGAAATACGCTAAGGTTAATTTTCGCAGGGAATTTAAATGAGAAATGACTAGGAATGAGATATGGCTAGAATAGTATCCCGTGACGGAAAGGACTTCTGTCTTGATTGCAATGAATATATAGAAAACATTCGAGAGCATATCGAAACCCATCACGCTGACCCTAATCAGACCTAGGTGAATTCGCGAATTGACCGACCAGCTTCGAGAGTTGGAAGCCAAACTAGAATAACTTCTTTTGAGAAGAAAATGAAGCAGATTCTTAGCACTAGAAGATTATTATAGATAACGTAATACAGTAGTAAATAAATCTGTGTTAATGTATAAGGATATCACAGAGGAAAAGCGAGAATGACCAAATACACCATAGCGTATACAAAGGAGGAAGAAGACGGTGGTTTGAGTGGTCGATGTCTGGAGTTACCTGGTGCAATAAGTCAAGGAGAAACATTCGAAGAGCTAAAAGCAAACATGGATGGTGCAATTAATCTGGTCCTATCTTCTATCAAGGAAGAAGAATAGAAAAGAAAGGAGAATATGTCACAAGGAGCAGATAAGTACGATGATGTGTGAGACATGTGGTCATGACAAAATAATTCATAAGGAATATCAAACACCTGCTATTAAACAAAACTCTATAATCTGTATGGAGGAGAATTGTTTCTGTTATGAAATACAGTAAATCAATGAATAGAACCCAAAGAGTTGGAGCCAGGAGAATAATAAATGACTAAACATGCTATAATTCTCAATAGACTTATGGCTATGCCCAGTCCTAACAAACAAAATAAGCAAAACAGGCTGTTCAATCACGCCGCTAGGAATGGTTACAAATGCGCTAGTTGTAATGTGGTCAATCCATTTCTTACAGTGGATCATAGGTTAAGGAAGGCTGATGGTGGTACAGATGACACGAATAATTTGCAGTTGTTATGCCTTGATGACCATAGAAAGAAGGACAATTCTCCTAGAAAAATGAAAGTGAAGAAAATATAAATTCAGTTAGTGCTATTCATTGAATCATATTTCAAGACATACACTTAACTTAACAAAACCCTTTGTTCAGTTATTCCTACTCTACGGTGTTATCTGCTAGCTAGTATTTCTGTGCTTTATTTCACAATACTACTTGGGCGATGGTTTATCATCTTTAGCCATACTTGGACGCCAGCTTTCAGTCCATTCGTACCAACAATGTTTGCATCTGAGATTGTAATTGTCTCCAACATATGCAATAGCTTCCTTATCATTAGAACTACATCTAGGACACTTGGCATGAGATAATACCTCTGAGAGGCGCTTGTTATGGTTTATCTCTGTCATTTCCTATACCCTTCATCTAGGAGTTGAACATCTAGGATATAATAAACTTCTACCTACTCTTTCGTGATTTAATTAACTCCTACCATGTGATTTTTCAAATATGAATATAATTAGTTAAATCCTTATTTGAGACGAGACTGTAAATACAATATGTCAGAATATCCTTATGAAGATAAAATTCATAGTGATGACAGAGTGAACTACAAGACTGTTTTTTCATCTGACAGGATAAAAATTGGTAAAGTGGAGGCGGCATTTGTAGAGTCGTTCATCGTAAAGTCAGAAAAACAAAATATGGAGATAAAATATGAAATTCCTAGACTAGAAATAGCAAGTATTGTAGATGATAGAATTACTCTTAAGTTAAAGGAAAGTGACTTAAACGAAAAATACCAAACATCTTCAATCGAGAAAAGCTCGAAATAACTGATGATAAATACCCAAGGCTATATCATTTGTCAAATGCGTTTGATTACCTCCAACTGGAAATTTTTTAAAATGAATTGAATCGATCATCTCTGCTTATCTAAAATCTTAAGTAACATGTGTGCTATATAGAAAGAAGAGCCGAGACTACCGGATTGAAAAGATTAAAGCACCGGTCTACGTTCTATGGGGGAATGAGGAGAATGGTGTATAATGGATTAGGATTGGCTTTAGCTGTGGCTACTAGCATTATGTTAGCAACTTCAGCTTCTGCTGCCTCAGTTCTTGGTGCGACTTCAATGGGTGGAAACCAGACCGGCAATTCGACTATGAAATCAGGTAACATGACTTCCGGAGGAAGCATGATGAATAAAACAGCCGCAGGTAATATGATGAAGACAGGCAATATGTCAAAAGCAGGTAACACAACAATGTCTAACGTTACAAAAGTAGGGGGCGGCGTTCTAACAAACCTCAGCAAAGCAATTGGCGGCGGTCTTAAGGGATTAGGGAACCTAATCACAGGGGGCAAAAAATAAAAAAACTCTTGTTGTTACACAGGTAACGTACAAGAATCAATTTTTCCTCAATTGAACTTAAAAAGAAGTTTAATTGACTTTTTACTACTATTTAAATGTGTACTAAGCAAAAGGATATCAGCCAGAACGTTGCCTTGAATTGAATATAGAATACATACAAGGTTCAGGTAGTACAATATCGAGATGACTATTATAAAGGAACCTCAATAATAATAGTAGTAAGTATATGTCTGCTGCTAGTTCTCTTGAAAACGTACTGATACTGCAGGGTGGAGGCTCATTGGGAGCATTCGGATGTGGTGTGTTTAAGGCACTTGCAAATAATAATGTGAAATTAGATATTATTGCGGGTACGTCAATCGGTGGAGTAAATGCTGCTATAATTGCTGGGAGCAAAGATGACATGAATCCAGAAAAGGTATTAGAACAATTTTGGTTAGAATTAGCTGAAGGTTCTAGAGCCTTAGATAGTTTTTCTTATTCTTCTTTACATCCTAAATATTCGCCATCATTTATTCAATGGTTAGCTACTGCCTACAAGTTTCCCTCTTTTGCATCGCAATTCAATTCAATAGTACAACCAGATAAGAACCTAAAAATCAAATCAGTACTATCTGCATACGGTTCATCAGTATATGGAAATGATAAATTCTTTAAACCCAGATGGAACCCAGAATATGTATTAGTTGATCCAGAATACTCTATACCAGCAGAATGGACATATATATATGACCATTCTGCTTTAGTCAAGACTTTAGAAAAATATATTGATTATACCAAGTTGAAACCTACTGGAGGACGCTCCAATACACGTTTGATAATGACTGCAGTGAATGTCTTAACAGCTGAACCTCTAACATTTGACAGCTATAAACAACAAATAACACCAAAACATATACTGGCTACTTCCGGCTATCCACTATATGCATTTCCATGGATCGAAGTCGAGAGTGGAGTATATGCTTGGGATGGTGGTTTGCTGAGTAATACACCATTGAGGGAAGTTATAGATGCTTCACCTGTAAATGATAAGCAAGTGTTTTTGGTTGAAAACTATCCGAAGAATATTGTAAAATTACCCAAAAATTTGCTTGAAGTCTACCATAGAGCTAGAGATATAATGTTTAGCGATAAAACCGAGCTTAACATAACAATGTCTAAGGTGATATCAATGTATCTTAGGTATATTGATGAGATGTATCAAGTCATTGAGGAATTTGTAGATATGAATAAAGCAGATAAAAAACGGATTGAAAAAATTCGTTTAAAATACAAAAAGTACAAAAAAGAGCGAGGCGCTGAAGTAAAGAAAATTTGGCACATAACACGCGATGAACCTTTTCCATTTATTTATGAGAATGCAGATTTTTCTCTGGATGCAATAAAGAGTTCAATTGCGGACGGAGAGCTAAAAACTAATCAAATATTGGAAAAACAATCAAGTTGAATAGTACATTCTCGACCTCAATACTAAAGCTACTCAAAAGTACAAACTGCTTTTTATGGTTACGCTTCTTAGGACCAGCGGCATCCGCGAACAATATTCAGAGTACAGATGGTTCACGACGCTATTCCATACTCTTTATGCTAGTCAGCCAAAGGTTCCTAAAAACTTTACAATCTAAGTTGGGGTAAGGAAAGATCTTTTATATCATATCGCATAACTTTTATGCATAAAATGTTAATTAGGTTAGAACCATCATTTACTGAATCGGCAGAAAAACTAAACGATAGATTTTCTGAGCAAGATAGGGAAGAGCTATCAGAAGCAATTGAAGCAAATTATGAAAAGATAAGGTTAATCATGCTAGAGCAAGAGAAATCCAAAGATAAATCTAAACCAACACTATTAGAATTAGGAAATATTGGCTCTAGATTTTTTGCATTTAGTATTTATTATAACGAAGATGTGGATGATGTACCAATCAGTATTAGAGAACTAATTCCCACCATCTCGCCTGTTCGCTTAGACATAATGGCGACAACAAAAAAAACGAAACCAGCTGATCCAAACAGTACTTATTTGAAGGCGGCTGGAGTTTATGATGATGGTTCAATAAAGGCAAAATATTATGCTGAAGCAATAAGAGAAGATGAAGGAATTAGACCACCATGACTAATGAAGTCAAGAAATACTGCAGAAGGTGTGAAGTCTACTTCTATCATGATGGTGTGTTTTGTCTATGCTGCTGAATGGCATTAAGAGCTACACCCGGTGCTAGACGAGACAGAGAAAAACTAACACAAAATCAGCACGTAAGATACCTTCTTGGATGAAGATACATATCTCCTCCTCCCTCCCCCAGTGGTATTTCACTCTATATTAGAAACGAGTTACCTATTGTGAGCCAGTATGGCTAAAAGCAGAAGTAGGAGTAAATTACTGACTGAGGTACAAAAGGAGGAGATTAGTCAGCCATCCGACGCTATCACGCAAATAGAGGAGGAGAAGTATAAGAATAACCTAGGAGTTGAGCACGAAATCGAATGTCCTCGCTGCCATGACATAATGACATTACAGTCCGAGTTCGATAGGCTTGGCTATGTTTGTCAAGAATGTGACTTTCTGCTTTATTTCAATTAGTATAGAGGTAAAGTTATTCAGAAACTGATCTCACAAGGTCTGATCAGCCTATCAAGTGATGAAAAGTTTTTTGTACCTAACTTTAAGATAGCTTATGAGCTGTTAAATGAGTACAGCATCAGAGGGATTGGTAATTCTATAGATATATTATTCAATAAGAGAGTAGTCGGAGAGCGCTCACTCCCACAAGCAATTGAAGAGCTTCATGAGAATGCAATATACTTTTTATCGGGTAAGAGATATCAAGTAAAGAAATTGCAATATGATTCTCAATCTATAGAACAACCATATTATGCAGAGCTTATTTCTATTCCAACTGATTATCCATATTATACGAGAGCAATGGTCGGTGAATGGCCAAATATTATTGAAATCTACGAACAAAAAGTGGTATTTGGAATAGAAGTAAAATACTGTTCTTTAAAAATTCAGAAGAAGGTCATGGGATATACTAACATTGAAATTGGACAGGAAGTCACACAAGGAAGGAAGGTCATGTTTTCAGAACCTATTGAATTTGAATTTATTACTAAAGGATTTGTATTCAGAGCGCCAAGACCACTGGATATTCTCAAGGATGCAAATGATGAAGATTATGTAGAAATGAGTGGATACCATGCATCAGAGCACGTACTGATAGAGGGAAGCAGTATGATAACAGGTGGAGCTTCACAAGATATGGGAGGAGTGTCTCTTGGCTCTTCTGGTCTAATTTTCATCCACGATGGTAGTATTGGTGGGAATGGAGCAAGTAAGGCTCTATATGATAGATTTGATGCTGCTATAAGTAGAGCCTTAAGAATACTGATGGAATGCCCATGTAAAAGCGAAAGTGGCTGTCCTAGATGTACATACTCTTATAGATGCGGGAATAATAATGAGTATTTGCATAAGATCGCAGCAATAGAAATCTTAAACAAAGCAGTATTAGGACATCAAACTGAAATCAATCTCGACTTTCAAGCTGATCGCGCACTTGTGTAGCAACTCGACAATATTACTGCTTTACGCATTTGATTTGACATACCGAAGTTGATCTGTTATCAAATTCATTTCAACCCCTCAATCCCTTCTGCCGTGTCGGATGTGTAATACAATGTCCCGCCTACCACCTTGAAAACTGCAGGAGCCAATATCAGGCATGCAGCTATAAACTACAACGAAATTCCTGTCCTGCCTACTTCTGCTCCACAGTCAGACAGAGTTGGGTGCTCATCTGAATTAGTCGATTTGTTGTTTCCGCTAGTCTTAGCTAGTGCCATTTGGGTGTTTACTGACATCACCTCATTATAATAACCCAACCGTCCAAGTATTAACATCAAGACAATTGTTGCAACTAAAGGAAAAACTGACTCTCGGTTCATGCTTACAGGTAGCAATTGAATTATTTAAAGAATTGAGACTGTTTCATAGTTTATTTTGCGTTTATACTTAAGACTATAACTACAAAAAAGACACATATGTAATGTCAAGTGTCGTTGGTTTCAACATATAGAATTAGAGAAAAAGTGATTTAATTTTAATCAGCTCAGTTTTCATGAGCCACATATAATCCTACTTTAGTGTGTAAATCGGGTAACTAAAGCGTTTGTTTGCTTTCAATCTTTTTGTTCCTCCAATACTATCTTAAGCGGCAAGTCATCTAAAATAACGAACCACGCATAAGCTTCTACCATATCAGGTGTGTTGGATAGACACGACTTGCAAATTGGTTAGGCCTTGAGTTCATGGCAAGGCGTAGTAGCTTTAGTTCTCGGTCAAACAGATTTACGGGGGGTGTCGCAGCGTCATTACTGAGATTTACACCGGAATGTGTGACAATATTATGCCCTCTTGGAAGAGTATGTACCATCAATATTTTGTCTCACACTCATTGGTCTGGATAATTCGCAGCTTAATTTGAGTTGCCTCAATTTTCATTATGCGTAGATATCAATTATGGTATAATTCTTCTTCTAAACTCCCGTCATAAGAAAAAGATAAGAATTAGAACTGATGAATCAATCACTAAGTATGCTGATTAGATAACAAAAAGACCCTTGTAAACTGTGGATGATTAAAACGGATCATGTGATATGTTACTTAGTGCTAAGATGGTACCTAGTTCCTATTTATATCCTTTAAAGTTTAAATGATTTTTTGTTGGTTACAATGCCACCGCTATGTTCAAAGAAAATAAGAAAACTGTGTTAAGGACTATCCGATTATCTAAGGGATTGGATGAGCTGCTTCAAAAGGATGCGAATTCAAAGAGAATTACTGTTGGCGCGTTGATATCTACTATTCTAACCAAATATTCACAGTGGGATAGATATACTGAAAAATTTGACATGATTACCTTTAGACATGAGACTTTAAGGGCGATTCTCGAGGCGACTGAAGATGAGGTTCTAGTTAGAAAGGCTCGCGAAATAGGAGCTAAAATTCCGAGAGAATTTCTTATGTTCTGGTTTAAAAAGACGGATCTTGAGTCATACCTTCGATATCTGGAATTGCTGTGTAATTATGGAGGCTTTGCGCGCTACGAACTTGAAGTTGATGGCAGATCTTATGTTATTACACTTCTTCACAACATGGGAGGGAAATGGTCTCTATTTCTCAAGTACGTTATAGAAGAAGGAATACTGAGCACTATTGGGATAATGCCCAGATTTGAAGTTGACCAAGGCTCACTCATAATCAGAATAGCCATGCCTTGAAATCTATCAATTAAGCAATAGATGAAGACGATCTGTCCTGACTAAAGTAGGACAATGGTTCTTGAGGTTCTTGAGATATGCTAAGATCATAGTTTTCTAGCAACTGAATCCAAACTTCGCTCACGGTGGGAAAAGATGGCACTGCATGCCAAAGGCGGTCAATGGGGATTTGACTTACTATTACAACGGTAGCAGAGTGTAGTAATTCACTTACTTGTGGACCAATGAATGTCGCTCCTACAATAATATGTTTATCTTCCTCTATGACTAATCTTGCATGGCCTATATATCCGTCAATATGCAGTTGGGCGCCTAGCGCTATGCCCATTTCTGAATCAACTGAGCGTGTGTTTAGTCTTAACCGCTTTGCATCCTTTTCAGTCAAACCCTAACCCTTAGCGAGCATTGACTTGACGAGGTCAGCTGCGGAGGCACCTTCAAGGGAGAGTCCATAGCCAACTTCCCGCACAATTCTCTCCTTCAACGGTTGGATAAAGTGTACCCGGGTGTTTCTACGTGTGACTTCTGGAGCTTTCAGATAGTGTAATCCGAGTTCACGTGCACGCGCAAGCGCCTTTCCATTTGGCACGATCTCCGCAACCACCCCCCAGTTGTAAGCGGTGCGCGCTGTCAGTGGCTCTGGGTTCAGTAAAAACGCCTCGGCCCTTCCTACCCCCGCCCGGTAGCTCCAGGTGGTGAAGATTCCGTCACCTGGCACTATGCCACTGGCGAAGTGAGGCAGATCATTGAAGGTCGCCCCTTCTCCCGCCACAATCACGTTGGCCATCAGCGCATACTCAGAATGCACGTTGGCGTGTCCCTCGATCGCAGCAATCACTGGCACTCGAATGTTCGCCAAGTTCTCGAGTATCTGCACTCCCTCGTCGTGTACCTGGCTCCAAACGCTCGAATCGGCGACATTGCCGAACGAAGAAAAATCGATTCCCAAGATGAACTCTCCGCCTGTTCCAGTCAGGATCACGATCTTGTTTGCTCGATCCTGCGAAATCCGGTAGAAGGCGTCCACAAATTCCGTATGATCTTGAGCCGTAAAGGTCAGCGGACCGCCATCGGTGTGAAACTCAACCACCAGGATGCCTTGTGCATCTCGGGTCAGCTCCAAGCTACGGTAAGCTGAGAAATAATCCAATTGATTCATTTTCAAATGGCTGTGCGCTCTCCATCGACGATATTTATCCTGAACCGCTCCTGTGCTGCAACCTGATCTCTGTTCTGCGGAAACGGAAATTCTTGCTCTTCTTTTTTGAGGATGTTTTGCCCTACCATATGAAAGAAATCTTTATCAGAGGATTTCCTTCTAAGTTCGATAAGTTCCTCTGCATCTTTTCCTACGATGTATCTTAGTTTTGGTTTTGGATTCTCTATTGCTTGAATGATAGTCTTGGCAACCTCTTCTGGATATAGACGATGCTTTAACATTTTCTCAATTGCCTTAGAAGGTGATTGCATCATACTAGAGTAGGGACTATCTTCTGATGATCCCTTCGCAGCCTGTTCTCTTCTAAAGTTTGTCTTAATGGCGCCTGGCTCAATAATAGCAACCTTGATCCCAAACGGTTCTAGCTCATATGCCATTGATTCGCTTAAGCCTTCTACAGCAAATTTAGTACTTACATAAGCTGAGTACAATGGTAGTGCAATACGGCCTGCGATAGAGCTGATATTAACGATTGAACCGCCGTGCTGCTTTCTCATATGTGGAAGCACCGCCTTTGTTACCCTAAATACGCCAAATACGTTTGTTTCATACTGCGCTTTCATTTCTTCTATTGACATGTCTTCTACTGAACCAACAAGACCATAGCCAGCATTGTTTACCAATACATCAATTCTTCCGCTTTCATTGATTACTGTGTCAATAGCCTTGGTAACAGATATGTCATCAGTAACATCAAGTTGAATTAGACTCAATGGTAGATTCTCAGTCTTTGCCATCTCTGTGATCCCATTTGCTTTCTGAAGGTTTCTCATCGTCGCATAAGTATGAAAGCCATTTTTCGCCAGATGAACTGCTGTCTCATAACCTATCCCTGTTGCGCTTCCTGTAACTATTGCTACTTTATTTGCAGACGTATCCTTGTTTTTCATTTGTCTTCTGATTGTAAGCTCATTAGTGGGATTTGCCAATTAGCGACCCACCAATCCACCATCAACTACTAGTGTATGACCAGTGACAAAAGATGCTTTGTCAGATAAAAGCCAAACAACAGCATTTGCAATCTCTTCAGGCTTACCAGCACGACCAATAGGATGTAATGCAACAAGAGCCTGTCGGAGTTGTTTGTCATTTCCAATTGATTGTTCCATCATTTCAGTTTCAACTGCATCTGGAGCAACGGCGTTTATTCTAATTCCAGCTTTTGCATATTCTAGCGCGGCTGCTCTGGTTAGTCCTAATATAGCATGTTTACTTGCAACATAGATTGGTAGTTGCGGGTTACCAATTATACCATATACTGATGAAGTGTTCACTATTGCACCTCCTCCATTCTTTAGCATGTGAGGAATCTCGTGTTTCATCGATAGGTAAACACCTTTCACATTTATGGCCATTATTTTATCAAAAATACTTGATGTTTTATTGGCAAATGGTGCAGGATCCTCTACCACACCTGCGTTATTGAATGCATAATCAAGTCTACCAAACATCTTGACTGTCTCTTGTTCAAGTGCAATGACACTATCTTCGTTTGAGACATCTGTCTTCACAAACATGCCCTCTCCCCCAGATTCCTTGACTAATCTAAGGGTCTCTTCTCCTTCCTTGTCTCGTCTAGCTGCAATTACAACCTTGATTCGTTCTTTGGCAAGCGCAATAGCTGTTGTTCTTCCAATTCCAGAAGTAGAACCCGTTACGATTGCAACTTTTTGCATCTTGTTATTTGCAGACACGTTGTTATAATTACTCATACATCTCCAAATAGTAGTAGTCGTATCAAGTTTTTATTTTGGACGATTACGAAAATGCATTACCGATCGATTGTATTACAATGTAATCTTTGGAATACAAAAGCCTCTAACCACAAAAGCTGAAGCTAGGCGTTAGCCAAATCTACATATGAATAAAACCAAATGCGAGGACAGATTACCTTTGAAACATATCAGTAGTCAAAATTTGGTAGGTGTGTACCTAATAACTTGTCAATAGAAAACATTCTATTTTGAGCAGGTGGTGGATTTCTGTTTGGTACTCTAGCAGGATATGCTATTAAGAAAGTCATGAAAATCGCTGCTATAGTTATTGGAATGCTTGTCACAGACCTTTCATTACCTATCATATAAAGGATGGGTAGATGTAAAATGGGTGGCAATGGAGATTTAAGCCATTCACTAGAGGTTCATAGGGGCGATAAAACAGAAAAGGTCGGTTACCAGTGTCATGGGCGATAAAACAGAAAAGGTCGGTTACCAGTGTCATTACTAAAACAAGCAGACAAGGCACGCGGTGATATTCCGAGAAGCACATTCATTCGGAGAGCAGTCGAGCAATATATTCTAGGAAAGGGCGGAAATGGGGGCAGATCTAATCAGACATTTATGGGGCGGGTGTCAGTCCAATCAACAATGAGCTTGCGCTCGGCAAAAAGCCACTTTCCCTCGACTTTTGCGAAGACATCGTAATAACGAAGAGAAGCAATAAAAAGAGTCCGTTTCCCCTCAGATGCAGACACATGATGGGCAATGCAATATGTTTCTCCTGTTGCACGATCTCCGTCTAGGACAACAGTGCTTTGCCCCATGAAATGAGTTGTAGCTTCATATTTATTCAGTTCGTCGAATACGGGCGCCAAGTCTTCTCGTCGGTTCAATTCCATTGACGGTTTCTCGGATCTAGCATCCATGAATACAATAAAGTGTGTGTCCTTAGTAAAAAGGGACATTTGCCCCTTCGCGTCACGTCTATCCGCACAATGTGCATATGCATCGACAAGTTCACGTATTTCCAAACGATCAGCAGCTTCGGGGCCCGAAATTGAAACATGAGTACCCATTAAGTACGTCTCCTTTACGTCTGAACACCATTACATATTACATGTATATTGTCAACTATTATAGATAACTCACCACAAAAAGGCTGCTATTTTAAGCGATTTGACAGTGTGACAAAATATGTCAATAATCATGATATGAGGAGGATTGACCATAGCCCTAGTTGGAATGAATAAGGATGATTTAAGCAATGTTATCCTTGGAGTTAATCACTTTGGCAATCTATCCAAATAATAAACAAATATTCGTTGTTATAATTTTTTGTGTAATAACCACCATTGTCGTGGGTTTCATACTAACTAGTATATCAATCAGTCAACTAGCAGCGCAGCAAGTTAATCTACAGTCGCAGCAGCAACAGCAACAAGCCGAGCTAAAAGCAAGACAAGTACATTTGCGAATTTCTGCTCGTTGGCTAGCGTAGGCAGAAAAAGAAAGAGTTGCGAGGTTAAACGAGGTACACCTTCCCTCCCTCTTTAGTGTTTCGATTCTTAAATCGAAGAGAAAGAAATAACCTCGATACATGACCACCGAGAAGAAAACACAGGATTTTCTTGCCAAAGAGATTGAATCATGGAAAGGTTTTGAATATGCATTACGTGAAGAAAATAGAATTCTGTTTCACGAAATGTTGAATGAGTGTAGGAAATATGGCGATGCGGCGATTACTAAAGGTGACAACTACTCAACTGAATCACTATTTATGGTACTAATACTCCAACAACAGAAAATGATCAATCAACTAATTAAGAAATTATCAAGATCACAGAATGAAACGATAAAGTATTACGGAGAGAAGGCGGAAAGAATATAGTACAATAAATTGCTTCCAATTAAATAGTTTCTTGTCTAATAATAACAGTATGCAGGGAAGAAAAAGGAAATCCAGTGCTACTGCTGCCAAAGGTAGATCGACAACCTTATCACCTAGAACAAAAAAGCAGATAGCCTCGCTGCCAGACCATGCACAAGCGATATATAAGAAAGCTCACACCAATGCCTTGGAACAATATCGAAAACCTGAAAAAAGACGAGGTGGCAAAAGACAAAGCGTTGAACAAGTAGCTCATAAGGTTGCATGGGCAGCTGTGAAAAAGAAGTACGAAAAGAAAGGAGATACATGGCTGGAGAAGGCAGATTAGCTAATAAAAAAAATACACTAGTTTAGCAGTTATTTACTGGAATATTCGTTTCATAGATGTACGTTTGCTAACAATATGTTAATCGCGATCAAGGAATTAGATTATTGAATTGTAGTAGTGTCTATCTATTTCATCTTCATCTCCTTCATATATACATCAGCTTATTTCAGGTATTGCCAAAATTATACAAGAAAAACGGACTAAAACGATCATTATTGTGAAGGTTTGATGGCGTACAAGACAAATTCAGTGTCGTTGTTTCAAGTTTATATCATGATTACCAGCAGATGCTGCGAAAAAACGTACATTTCAAGCACGAGGATAGATTGAAACTTATTTAATTTACTCTGTTGATCAATCTATTATAGAATTATGAAAGAACAACACAAAAATCCAACACCTACGGTAGATATTATTATAGAAGAGGATTCTCGGATTTTATTAATCAAAAGAAAGAACGAACCTTTTAAAGATCATCTCGCGTTCCCAGGCGGATTTATAAATGAAGGAGAAAAAGTGGAAGATGCAGCAAAACGCGAAGCTCAGGAAGAAACGTCCTTAGATGTAGATCTTATTGATATCCTAGGTGTTTACTCAGATCCTAAAAGAGATCCTAGGGGACATAATATGTCAACTGTTTTCATAGGAAAGGGGCTTCGTAATAGCGGTGAAGAAATCAAACCAGTAGCGAAAGATGATGCTACCGAGATAGAATGGATAAGTATAGAAGCGATTGGAGATAAGAAGTTGGGGTTCGATCATAGACATATTCTATTGGATTACAAGAGATGGAAACAATTTGGTGGAACCTTTTGGTCGTCCAAGTATGCAGACTGAGGCTAATTAACAAGATGTTTCAAATATGTAGCCTAGTGTTACTTAATAGATCAGATATTTGCTGTTAGAATATTGCTGTTAGAAACTGGATTTTTCAGAATTAAACATCTTTTTATAGAAGAGCTTGAGCCTTAATTGAGCGTTTTAAACATTAATAATATTGTCGGAGTAAAAGAAAAGAGGTTAAATGTGTTATGAAAAAACTGATAAAGGTAGTTTTTTCTGAATTCAACGAAACTGTGTCTGTAGAATTAGATGACTCACAATCGCCTAAAACTGTTAAGGCAATATTAGAAAATCTACCGATTGAAGTCAATATCAATAAATGGGGTCAAGAATTGTATACTGATAGGACTCCAATAGCTGCTCAAGAAGAAAATGCAAAATCAGAGCTTAGTTTATTGGATGTTGCATTTTGGCCTGCAGGTAATGCATTGTGTTTGTTTTATGGTTCAACACCAATTAGCAAAGTTGGTAAAATTGTACCTGCTTCGCCTGTCAACATTGTAGGACGCATTATTTCCCAGACTAATATCATAGATAAAGTTAAGGATACAACCAGAGTGGTCATAAAACAAGAATAACAGCAGATCATCAATACATCTGTTCGGCTGACTTGGTTTTGAAAATGTCGAGGATCATTATAGAATCGTTAGTTATGCTCCAACCAGATGTGGAAAATCAAGTATCATTGAATTGCTTAAGAGTAGTAACAACATAGTTTTGTTGTAAAAATTTCCCCTAAAAGATAGTGGTAGTTCAATATGACTCTCATATTTGTTATTCACATGTACCTCATTATTACCAAATGCCGGAACGCTTGTACAGCTAGCACCAGATTTCTTAACTATGTGTTAACTATATGTAAGGACTAATATCTTAAATTGAAGTTAGTACCAAATATATACATGACTTTGCATTAGATTTACCTCTGAATACACATCATATTGGTTTGGTTGAAATTCTCCATTTATTAATTAGTATATAACTATAAGATTCTACAAAAGAAACAGGGTAGGCATTAGTATAACTAGATTAAGAATACCAACGACAGAACAGCAATCGATATTAAGCCAGGACGGCTCAGATTAACTATATTATGAAAGAGGAAAAAAGACAATATGAAATTAATCTTATCTTAGATGAAGACAGATACAATAGCCTTGTAGAAATATGTAAAAGGTATAATGAACAACAGGGTAGCGATATCACACCGAAAGAGTATATACTTATGCTTTTAGATTCTGCACTTGGTAATAAGTAGGAATAATCTCCTACCAAGCAGTACACATACATGGAATCGGTTTTTGTTCTATACAACTTGCGATACTAATGTTGTGATACTTGTATTTGAGGTATTATGGTTAATCTGCATCTAAGGTTAGTTATTATGACTTCTTTCTAAGAGGAAAAACGGGTATAAATATCTATAATATGCGCCTCATGAATCATAAGTAAAACCTGTACAAAAACCATACCCAAGGATTTCTTAAATAGTTCCCAGCTAATCAAAGGATATGTCAAATCACAAATCTATTAGGAAACTATGGGTTGTTATGCCTGTCTTTCTCGCTTTTGCATTTCTATTTATTATACCAAGTACTACAATATTGATTAGTAATAATAGGTATTTTGGTACTACCAATCTTGCATATGGTCAACCAGATCAAATGAACTCAAATGTTACAAATTCACTAAACATACAAAATATACCAGTAAAAAAAATCCATGTAGGAGATATTGATATTGCATACAAGACCTTTGGTAAAGGTGACCCTATTTTACTTATTAGTGGTGCTTCTAGTGACATGAATGCTTGGGAGCCATCAACTTTAAGAAACCTCTCCTTAAATCACACAGTAATTGTATATGATAGTCGTGGAGTTGGAAAAACAACGATTGGTTCCAAACCATTCTCTGTGCAGCTACTTGCAAATGATACTGCTGGTTTACTAGACGCTCTGAAAATACAAAAAGCAGATGTTCTTGGATATTCTCTAGGTTCATTTGTAGCTCAACAGCTTACAGTTACGCATCCAGAAAAGGTCAACAAGCTTATACTTGTTGCTTCATCCTGTGGTGGAAAAGGAAGTATACCTAAACCACCTCAGTTTATAAAATTACAATCCGAGATCACAAACAAATCTCTAAATAATATTCCTGTTTCTCAGGGGGAAATAAATACTCTAGTATCTGCCTCATATGGGTCAGGATGGATCAGACTACATCCTGAATCTGTTAAGAAGTTTCCAACGGCCCAAGAAGCGTTTTCTAGCGTTTCTCCTAACACTTTAAGAGGTCAGTATAACGCAGGAATAGGTTGGGAGGCAACCAACTGGAATGGTGCGTGTGACGAACTTGCGAAAATAGCCAAACCAACTTTGCTAATTACTGGAACCGATGATAATGATTACGTGCCGCATGGTAATTCTTTAATCCTTGCAGGAAAAATTCCAGGAGTCTGGCTTATACAGATCAAAGATGCTGGTCATGCAGTAATGGGACAGTATCCAGACAAAATCAATAGAGTATTACAAACATTTCTTTCGACCACAACAAACCTTGGTTGACGAATATGTTTTCTGGGGAGTAGTCAACGCCACGGTATGTCCATCCAGAGTTATGATATTTTTTCGTGCTCTGTCTATTTCATACCTAGTCAAGTTGTTGTTGCTCTCCAAGTCGTTTACCACCTAGGTAAGAAATGTTCAACTACAGGCGTCTTGCCTTCTCCAATAGATATATTGTTGCAGTTTATTGCACTGTCACGTAGAAATTGTGTACGAATAGTCCTTGCAATGACCACAAAGATAACGATAGATCAAATAACAGAGTCAAATTGTGCAGCGTTATGTCCAAATTGCCATGCGGTTAAAACACGAAAGAGTAGGTAGAAGTTTATTATATCCTAGATGTTCAACTCCTACATGAAGGGTATAGGAAATGACAGAGATAAACCATAACAAGCGCCTCTCAGAGGTATTATCTCATGCCAAGTGTCCTAGATGTAGTTCTAATGATAAGGA
>Ga0207646_10001957_pt1 | contig 24692 bp, 16 predicted proteins | sample KBSK5502metaG_FD_184343 | JGI IMG/M metagenome (GOLD analysis project Ga0207646, IMG submission 184343) | Corn, switchgrass and miscanthus rhizosphere microbial communities from Kellogg Biological Station, Michigan, USA - KBS K5-50-2 metaG... | ecosystem: Host-associated > Plants > Roots >...
CGCCTGCTGGATGGCCGTGGCCAGCGTGGACTTGCCGCTGCTCGACGGCCCGTTCAGCACCACCACCAGGCCGCCGGGGGCGCCGGCGAACGCGGCGGGCTCCCGCTGCACCCACAACGACGTCACCCTGTCCTGGCCATCCAGGCCGGCGACCACCGCCCAGCGTGAGCCGGTCTCGCCGACCAGCATCGCGTCGACCCGGCCACCGTTCCGGCAGGCCCGCAGGGCCCGGACACCACCTGCCCCGGCGAACTTCGCCAGCTCGGCCCGGACTGATCCGGCCGCATCCGGCCCGACCCGTTCGGCATCCATAACACCGTCGATGGCAGCCAGGAGCCAGCCCACGAAGCCATCGGCCCCGGCGGCGCTCATGAGCGCACACTACGCCACGGCCGGCAGCCGTGGACGCGGCGCTGCCTGCCGATCGGGTCAGGGCAGCGGGCGCACCTGCCGTGACTGGCGGGCGGTCCGGCTGCGCGGCCGGGGCAGGGCCTTGCGCATCAGGCCGCCGACATGGCGCCCGCGGTAGCTCATGCTCAGGTAGAACTCCCGCTCGGCCCCGGCCGGACCGCCGAGGATAATCCCCTCGGCGCCCAGCCGCACCGCCGCCTGCTCGATGGCGCAGATCAGCCGCCGCTGCAGTCCGATGCCGTCATGCGGCGGCAGGAGCGCCACGTTGCGGAGCGTTACTGCCCCTCCAGGCTGCAAGCAGCGCCGGAACGCGAAGCCGGCGCCGATGATCTGCCCGTCCAGCTCCGCGACCAGCATCAGCGGCCGGTCCTCGGGGAACCGGCGGGCCACCTGCAGGAAATACCGGTCCTGCTCCAGCGCCGGGGCCCGGCGGGCGTCAATCAGCTCAAAGGCCCGCGCCAGCTCCCCCGGCGAGCCGACCGGTCGGATCACCACCGCGACATGACGGCGCAGCCGGGCCCAGGAGCCGAAGCCGTACTGGCGGGCGATGACCAGCTGGGCGGCGGTCAGCGCGAACCGGGCCAGCGCCGGGGAATCCCCGGTGACGTCCGCCAGCCGGGGATGGAACTCGCTGACCGCCGCGACCGCGTCCGGGTCGCCGCTGCGAACCCGCTGCTGCAGGTCCCTGGCCTGGTTCTTCAGGTGCTCAAGGCTCGGGTCGCCGGGAAGCTCACGTACAGGCACGATGGCCTCCTTTCCGCTGGCTGGCGTCCGCGCGTCCAAGCCGGATAAGGAGACTCATGCACAGGGCAGGTCAAGGTGAGGGCAGGTGGGCTGCGCCCTTTCCGCGGACCGGCGGCGCCCTGGCGCGCCATGGCCAGCATAACCGTTCCGCGCCGCGCCCGCCGGACCGGATGACCGGGACGGCGGCCTGCCAGCGCTGCCTGGAGCCACCACGGAATGCGGCCGGATGACACGGGAAACGCCGAGCCAGTGCACGGCCAGGGAGCGTTGGGACCAGCCCGACCGGAGTCACTTATGTGAGGACGGGCCTGGCTGTGTCAACCCGGGCTGGCCCCGCTGTGACGGGGGCCAGCTCAGGCTGTCACGGCCACGGGCCGGATCGGGCTCGTGCTGCCAGTTTTTCAGCGAGCGAGGGTCGAGCCAGCCGCGATGAGCGACGCTTACCTTCCCGTTGGCTGCGCTGGCGATGGCGACGATGCTGCTTCGGCTGGCGTCGGAGTCCTCGGCGAACAGCGGTCCCGCTGCGCTGTGGGGCGGCAGGATTCCCTCGGTCAGTGCGTCGCCGGCCAGAACCGTCCCGTCGGGAAGCAGCACGCACTGCGACCCGGCCGTGTGGCCCGGGGTCCACAAACTCCGCCCGAACCCTCCGTGCTGCTGGAGGTCCTCGTCGTCGCCGAATTCGAGGTCCGGAATCACCGGCGCTTTGTCTCCGCGGGTGATGAACGGCGCGAGGATGCGGGCCTGCAACCGCGTCGGGTTCACCCGCAGCTTGCCGCCGTGGCGAAGCGCATCGGCGTCCAGCCGGTGAATCGCCACGCGCGCGCCGGTGGCGTCGCGCAGCGTGTCGGCTGCCCCGACATGGTCGTAGTGGTAGTGCGTCAGCACGATGAGCTTCAGCTCAGCGCCGGCCTCGGCGAGCTTGGCCAGCACCTTCGGTGCGATTGTGCGCGTGGAAGCGTCCACCAGCATCGCCGTGTTGTTGTCGACGACGAGGTATGCCGCGCAGCGGCGGCGGGGGGCGGTCACCGGTACCGGCACGGCGTCTCACCTCACTGCCCGTTCGGGGAAATAGGAATTCTTAACATTCCGAACGGACCGTGGTGTCTGTCACCGGCCTGGCACTTCGAGCCGAGCTCGTTCAGGGAGCATCACGCCGGTGCCGAAGACGGCACGGGCGCTGATCATCGCAAGGAGATCACATCGATCATGCGATGACCGCTCACCCGGTCCTGCAGCGGCGCCAGGTCCTTCAGCAGCCGCTCCACGATTGCCCACCCGTCCAGGTCCGGCGCCGCCGTCAACGCCCGCACCAGCGCCGACCCGGCAGAAGTCTGGCGCAACGCGCCGAGCACCGACAGCCAGAACTGCTGCGGATCACGTTCGTCGCGCTCGACCGGCGCCCATGCGGCGCTGTCTGCTAGGCCCGCCGCCCTGATCCAAGATCGCAGCAGGACCGTCTTCCCGCTACCCGGCGGCGCCGACACCATGGTCACGCGGACCGATGCCCCGAGCCGCTCGAACAGCCTGGCACGGGAAACGACACCTCCGGTACCAGGGCGTGCGATGCGGGCGGCAGCGGCGTCCGAACCGAGGGCGGATCCCATGGCCCCGATCATCGCACCACGCCCACATGGCCCAGGTACCGGACATGGAAATGGTGACCGCCGCCATGCGCCGTGTCCGGTCAGCAGGTTCCCGCCTCGCCAGCCATCTCCGGGAAATCCCGGGACCGGCTAGGACGAGGCGGTCGTGTGGCGTGCGTAGGCTTCGATCGAGCTGAACGCGAGCCTGCGCGATCACGGATGTCGCCCGGGATTGGCAGGTCGGCAGTATTACTGAGGATGACCGGCTGCGCCGACGATGCTCCAGAGCATGGCGTGGAAGGTGGCCCGCTGGTCTGGTGGTATCGCCGAGAGCCGGTCGTTGATCGCGGCGTCGCGGGCGATGGCGACCTTCTCGACGACCTTGACACCGGCCGGGGTGGCCTGGGGGATCCGGACGCGCCGGTCGTGTTCGGAGACGGCGCGCACGATCAGGCCGTCTCGCTCTAGCCGGTCAAGCAGCGGGACCAGCGTGGACTTGTCGATGCCGAGCTGGGTGGCGATCTCCAGCTGGGTGCGCTGGGTGCCGTCACCACTGACGAGGGCGAGGACGAGCCAGTCACGCAGGTCGGCCAGTCCTGCCTCACGGGCGACCTTGTTGAACGCCTCGCCCAGCGCGTGGGCCGCGCGGTAGGCCAGCCAGGTCAGGTCATCCACGCCGGGGCTGCCCGGCGCACGGTCGTCGCGTTCAGGCACGCCCCCAATGATAGCGGCCCGGCAAGACGATCCAAGGCTAGATCGTCTTGTTCAAGATGATTTGATCCAGTACGATTATGCGGAGGCGCCACCACCAGGCGCTGCTGACGACCGGAAGGACACATCGTGACCGACGACCTCGAGGCCCGCGTCCGCCGGCTCGAAGACCGCGCCCAGATCAGCGAGCAGGTGATCAGGTACGCCATGGGCGTCGACCGCCGGGACTGGACGATGTTCGGCGACTGCTTCACCGACCCGGTCTACGCCGACTTCTCCGCAGGAGGCATGCCCGCGGCCACGGTCTCGCGCGATGATCTGGTCGGGCGGATCTCCACCGCACTCAACGGCTTCACCGCCACCCAGCACATAAGCCCGAACCACGTCATCGAGTTCGACCCGGGCGACCCCGACCGCGCGGTGTGCTACTCGTACATGTTCGCCCAGCACCTGCTCCGCGGCTCCGGCAACGGCGAGTACTACCTTCTGCGCGGCTCCTACACCAACCACATGCTCCGCACGCCCGGCGGCTGGAAGATCGAGCGGATCATCCAGCACCGCAGCTGGGAATACGGCAACAAGACCGCCGTCGCCGAGGCGATCGAACAATCGCAGGCAGCCACGCTCTCATGACCCGGCGACCAGCGCCCAGCCGCGATATCGAAGCCGACGGTCGTCGACGACCTTGCCCTAGGCAGCGGCGGGGAACTCCTGCAGCAGCGCGCCCCAGGTCGCTCCCGCGTCGTTGACCAGACCGCTCAGGGCCCGCTCGCGCCCGGCCTGTTCGGTATATTCCTCGATGTCCTTGGCCCCGGCGGCGGCTAGCATCCGTTCCCGGCGGGTCAACTCGGCGGACAGCGAGGCCAGCGCTCGCTGAGTGAGATGGGCGTCCAGGTCGGTGGCCATCCCGGTCACGTGGGGCAGGTGGACGCAGTCCTTGAACGCGCTGCCGCCAGGGATATGGTCACCGGGGCGTCAGGGATCAGCCAGAACCGGCGCCTGCGGTGCTCGTCCCGGGTCGGATCGGTCAGCTCCACCTCCGACGGCAGGCAAGATCTTGGTGCTGAGGGAGTCAAGCCCCGTAGAAGGCGAACGCGGCCCAGGACCTGGGATGTGCGTGGCTGTTGGCGGCTTCCCAGAAGGCACGGCGCGCCGACGGCATGTCACGCAGACGGGGTGGCGTGCACTCGGGAAACCGGGCGTGCTTGACACCGTTGCTGGCGTCCCGGACCCATTTCTGAGCTTGCCGCAGCGACTCGGCGGCGGACAGCGCGGCGGCCGGGTCGCGCCACATCTCGTAGAAGCGTGCCATAACGAGCATGGTGCTGGCGTCGGGTACCGCCCACAGGCTGCCGATAGCTCCCGCCGCGCCGGCTTCGAGAAACCCCGCTGGCAGGCCGATGACCTCATCAGGCAGGTCTGCTCCGGGGACCGCCGTATCGCACGCGGACAGGACCGCGAGCCGCAGGGCGAAGGGCCCGTTGGTGAGCAGGTCCCGCAGCGCCAGCCGGCCGCCCGGGAGCAGCAGGGCGCTGTCCAGCGGCTCCGTCAGGTTGGCGACCCCGTGACAGGCGAAGTGCGCGGTGCCATGATGGTGCAGCCCTGCGATGACCTCGGTCGCCTCGCCGAGCGCCGGGCCGGGCACGCCCGCTGGTGCGGCACCGCCGGCAAAGCCCTGTCGGACGAGGGCGGCTTCGGCGGACACCGCGCGAAGCCCTGCGCCGACGTCGTCGATGACCAACAGCGGCGCCGCGTTACGCACGGCCGCCGTGCGCTGGCTGGCCGCCAGGGCGCGCGCGTTGGGCGCGTACGTCACCAGCAGCCGGTCAAGCGCGTAGGCGCGGCCGCCGGTCGCGGGGTCTACCGTCCACGCCGCGTGCAGCGGCAGCGCCCCGAGCTCCCCGGCTGGAACGAGCACGGCCCGGCCGGATGGCTCCAGCATGTCGATGATCGGCCCGAGCACCGCGTCCCACAGCCAGCGAGTCGTGGCGTCGAGGCACGTGTCCCAGGCCTGGGGGTTCTGGCGCCGCTCCTCGCGGGCGGCGAGGAAGTCCCGCGCCCGGGCCGCGAGCCCGGCCTCCGTCAGCAGGGGAAGCGGCACTGGGACTACCCCATCGTGGATGATGAGGGCGATGCCCTGGCCGGGCCCCGCCACGATGTGCACCATCGGAACGTTCCCGGCCGCCTCCACCACCTCCCCGATCTCAACGGGCCGGCGGAAGCCAGGCATGACCTCCTCCCTGATGGCCGTGGTCGCCTGCTCGAGCTCGTCACGGGCACGGCGGCGGGCGGCTGCGCGCTGGTCGAGCAGCCCCGCCGGGCGGGCCGTCGCCTCGGACAGCTCACGCTGGCCGAGGACCGTCACCCGCCCCGCGGCCGCGAGGTACTGATCGGCGAGGTCGGGCCGCCCGGCGGCGCGAACCGCGTCCAGGTCCGCCTGCTGCCGGTCGAGCGCCTCGGTGAGCAGGATGGCGCGGCCCCGCTCGTAGGCGACGGCCGCCTTCTCCGCCAGCCCCGCCGCCGCCAGCGTCGCGGCTGCCCTGGCTGGCACGCCCCGTGCCGTCCGCAGCCATGCCTCCCGGTCGGTCCGGGTGACCTGTGAGCCGACCAGGAGGTGCATGGCCCCGATCCCGTTCCAGTAGGCCTGCCCGGCCTCCGGCCAGTCCGCCCGCTCGACCGCCCAGTCGCCGAGCTCCCGATAGGCGGCCAGAGCTACCTCAGGCCGCTGCCGCAGCCCCAGTTCCCCGGCCCGCTCGTACTCCTCCCGGACACCCGCCTGAGTATCCTCAGCGTTCCCGACCTCCTGCCGGATCCGCAGCGCGTGGGCGTAATGCAGGTGCAGCCCGGGCAACTCGGGCGCACCAGATGCCGCGGTCCTGATCGCATCCTGGTGCACGGCGACGGCCTCGTCGGCGTCGGCGGGATCCTTGGCCCGGCTGAGGCGGTCCAGCAGCCCGGCGCCCAGGCCCGCGAGGTAGAGCCAGTGGTCAGGGGCCGTCACCGGGGAGCGGGCGACAGCCTCACGGTAGCTGTCCAGCGATGCTTCCAGGTCGGCTTCTGCGCCGTGCGCCTCGTATCGCACGGCGAGGGCATGGGCGAGGCTGAGCGTGCGGCGGCTGTGCTCGGGAGCGTCGGCCCCGGTCATCGCGACGGCTTCGCGCGCCACGTCCACCGCCCTCGACAGGGCGGACGAGTCTCCGTGTCGTGTGTACCTGGAGCGCAGCGCGCCACTGAGGTTGTCGAGGTATATGGCTCGTTCCCGGGCACCGGGGAGGGGTGTCCGAGCCGCCTCGGCGAACGCCGCCTCCGCGGCATGCAGGTCATCCAGGTCGCCTGTGCGATCGTGGCGGGCGGTGAGACACGCACCGAGCGTGTTCAGGTTCGCGGGACGTCCGGGAGCGTCCGGGGCGGCGGCGGCCAGCGCGGCGGTGATCGCGGTGATCGCGGCGGCCAGCGCCGCATCCTCACCGGTGGCCTCGTACCACGACAGGCGCGCGATTCCCAGGTTCCCCAGCGCCTCCGGTTTACCCGGCGCGCCCGGGCCCGGGACCTGCCCGGCCGCCCGCTCGAGCAGGTCCGCCGACCGGGTCAGGTTGGTCAGGTCGCCGTCTTGCTCGTAGCGGGTGAGCAGGGCGAGGCCCAGGTTGTTGCTTGCGCCGTACCACACCGGGGTGCCCGCCTCGGCTCGGTCGATGGCGCGCTGGCCGGCGTCGACCGAGGCGGCAAGGTCCGCCGTGGTCCCGTGCTCCTCGTACCGGCTCAGGAGGGCTCCGCACAGCATGCTCAGCGCGTTGGCGTGCACTTGGCGGGGCGCATCCGCGATGTCGGCGCCAGACAGCGCGGCGATGGCATCGTCCAGGTCGGCCGCTGCTCCCCACCCTTCGTAGCGGATGGCGAGGGCGGCACCGAGCCCGCCCAGGATCTCGGCCCGCAGGCCCGGCGGGGGCTCCCGCTCGGCCGCTTGGCGCAGCAACCCGACCGCCTCGTCCACCGCGCCGCGGTCGGCATGCTCCTGGTGCTTCACCGTGAGGATCTCGGCAAGCCTGAGCGAGGCGTGCAGGCCCGCTTCCGGCCAGTGGCCTGGAACCGGCGGCGGGAGAACGGAGATCAGGCGACGCCAGCGACGTTCGGCCTGACGGAGGCGGCGGATCCCCGGATCGTGCTGGTATGCCTGCCACGCCTGCTCGGCATCGTCCCAGGCGCGGTCGGCTGGCCCCGGCTTGCCCGACGCGGCCTCGGCGAAGGTTTCATCCGGGCCCACCAGGCGGCAGTGGTCGAGGATGAGCGCATACCGTTCCAGGAACCGGGCCGAATCCTGGTCTCCCCCGGCCTCGGCCCTTTGGGCTGCCTCGCGCAGGATGCTCACGGCCTCGGGTGCCGTCGCCGCCGGGCAGGCGCGCACCAGGTGCGCGGCTGCCTGCGGCCCGGCGGCATCGTTCAGGGCGCTGACCAGCGCGATCAGCTCATCCGGGTTGATCTCGGCCCCCCTGCGACACGCCGTCCGGCTGCGGGGCGTTCCGCCCGGCTTCCTCCTCCTGCCGGCTGCCTTCCCCCGCGGACGATGCCGACGTGAACACGGGGGTGTCGGCGTTTGACCCACGGAGCAGATAGGTCGTGACCCGCCGTCCCTCGCTGCGCTCATCGTGCGGCGTGGCAGGCAGCGGCCAGCGCAATTGTACGTAGAGGTCCTGGCGGTACAGGTCGAAGGCGGTCTCCACGAGGGCGCCGAAGGTCGCCGCCCTCGCCGGAACCCACACCAGGAGCGTCAGCGCGGCCACGCCCAGGCCGACCGCCACGGCCCACGGAGACCATACGGCGAAGGTGATGAATAGCAGGCTCCAGACCACGGCAGACACGGATGCGTCCAGTGCGTCCCGCGCGCTCGCGAGCTCCTGGCGGGCCGTATCGGGCATGAGCAGCCACAAGTGCGGCCACAGCGATACCGGGTCAAGTCCGTACTTGTCCGCTGGACGACTCTCCGCTGCCCGCAGGGTGTTGCCGATCGGCGTGGGCAGGAGCCGGGCGGTGGTCGGCATCTGCCGCAGTCGCGTGTCCAGCCGCACGTAGCGGTCGCGCTGCCGCCGGGTGGCGGTGCCGTCGTGTACCGGTCCGTAGAGCTTCTGGAACTCGTCGCGCGCCGCCTCGGCGCGGCGCGCACCCGATGTGATCAGACGGTCCCGCAGCGGGCCCGCCGGCCATGGCCAGTAACCCTCAAGGAGCCTGAGGACAGGAAACGTGAGGCGCCGCACCACGATCGCCGAGGCGGCGACCAGCAGCAGCGCCACCAGCAGCGCCGCCACCTGACCGGGCGCGCTGTAGCCCGCCAGGCGACGCTCCGGGCCGTCCAGGCCTCGCACGCCGCCATGAGCGATGGCCCAGGCCAGCAGCCCGCCGACCCAGAACACCAGGGCCTGGCTGGAGAGGGCGAGGAACCGGTCGGCGAGCTTGCCCGTCACCGAGTCCCACAAGCCGCCGAGCATCCCGTACCCTCAGCCTCGGACTAGCTTCTTGCCAGGATGATCCGGGCACTCCGGCACCGGGTCGCCGACGAACGTCTGCCACCACGCGTAAGCCCCGTCTACCGGGCATACGTACCGGACCGCATCGACTGGCTCGCCTGTGCCAGGCAGCCCGGCAAAATCAGCCGTCCGGGTCGCCTGCAGTTCAGGCGGCAGCCCGTCCTCGTCTCCAAGCATCCCTGCCGCCCAGTTATGGGTCTCTGGCGAGCTGGCCAGGACGACAAGGATCTCTTCTTCCACGTCGTCACCGCTGCTGGCTTGCTGGAGCAGGCGCCGGAGCCTGCCATCGATGTCCGCAGCGTGCTCGCCGACCAGGGACGGCAGGTACGGGCGGATCGACCTGGCTACGTCGAGGACTTCCTCGTCCACATGCCCCCCCTGAACCCTAACCCACGGTCTTAGCAATGATAAGCCCACCCGCCAATGATGACGAGAGCTAAACACCCGTATAAGCGAAGGCCGCCCAGTGTAGCGGGTGAGCGTGGCTTCGGGCTCTTCCCCGGAGTTAATAAGCAGCATACCCGAGTTTCCTGTTCGGACCCACGCCGGTAAGCGACTCGATTTCTGCGTTGGTCGCGTCCCTAAGCCATTTCTGGACCTGACGTAGTGCTTCTGGCGGAGACAAGCCCTCGTTACGCCATAGATCATAGAATCGGGCCACGAGCACGGCCGTGCTTTCGTCTGGGACCGCCCACAGCGAGCCGACCGTCTCCTAATACTGCAACGATAGCGGATCCATCTCTGTCCAGATTGCGAGCAGCTGTTCTAGTCCCGCTACAGGCGGATCGGCGAATAGATCGTAGAGCGGCCGCTGGAACTGATCGCCAGCCATGCGCAGGGCTTCGCCGCTGCGCAGTTCGGCCGTTGCCGCGTCAGGGTTGTCGACCAAGAGATAGGCCAGAGCACGTAGTTCCGCGCGCCGGAACGGTGACTGCAATCGCACCTGTGACCGCAAGGCTGTACGGCACAGTTCAGCCGACTGACTGGGTTCGTCGCGGCGGATGAGCGCGGCGAGGAGAACGCGCGCCTCCAGTGCGTCGTCGGATCCCAGTTCAACAGCATGTCGCAAGCTCGTGACCGCTTCGGCGTGCCTGCTCAGCGCGACAAGGCATCGACCACGGTTGGTGTGAGGCGACCTTTTCTCCGGAGCAAGGCGGATGGCCTCGTCATACTCGGCCAATGCCTCCTCCATCCGGCCGAGACATTGCAGAATGTTGCCCAGGTTGTCATGCGGCCAGGCGAGTTCAGGGTCGAGACGAATCGCTTCGTGACAGGACTCGGTCGCCTCCTGGAACCGGCTGAGCTCGAGCAGCACCGCGCCGCGATTGGAGTACGCCTTGGCGAAGGTGGGGGTGAGGCTGATTGCCTCGTCATAGGCGCCGAGAGCGTCCTGAAGGCGGCCTGCACGCGCGAGTTGATTTCCGCGCGCATTGTGCGGTGAGGCGAACGTTGGGTCGAGACGAATTGCCTCATCGCATGCCCTGAGCGCCTCTTGGCCTTCCAGGCTTGTGGCAAGCAACCACCAGGCGCGACTACTTCGGCGATCGTGACGCGTCGCCAGCACAGCCGCCCGCGGGGCATCCGGAGAGTCTCGGAAACTGGAGCGACCGGGCCAGAAGAGGCCGTGGGCAACACGTTCGGCAAGTTGTGACAGCGCACGTGAGGTGGGCTTGGGTGGGTCGCCGGGTTCGGGAAGTTCGCGATCGGCCTGCTCAAGCGCAATTAGGGCGGATGAGTCCTGACCTCCCGTGCTTAGGGCGTGCTTGGCGTGCAGGAGGGCCAGATACACGGTCCGAGGCGGATCGGCAGCCAGCACGGCAGGGCCGTGATGGTGATGGTTTTCCAGCAAGGTTAGTGCCGCACGAAATTGTACTCCATTTATATCAGCATCCGGTGGTTGCCGGAAAGCAACGGCCGACAGCGCTTCGAGCGCCTCGACGATCTCCTTCTGCTGGTCATTGCAGACGGGAGCGAAAAACGCCGCAATGTCGACCAGCATGGCGCCGAACGGTTCGGAAAGCACACCGGCTGCAGGAAGCAGATGGCAAAGCAAGTCAATTCCGGCGCGGTTGTCGCACCAGAAAGAGTGCCACAACAAAGCAGTGACCAGGCCCCGCCACTCCTCGCTGGTGACCTGTTCATCGACGCTTATGAGGTTAAGGCCGTCCAGTCGCTGGCGCAGGTGTGTCACCGCACGTTGGTTCATCGGCCGCTGCTGGGCACGAAGCACGTCATCGAGAAGGTGCAATCGGACGGCGTCGCGGATGTCATCGTGCAGGCGACGGCTGTCGAACAAGACAAAATCGTGCCGGGCGGCCAGGCCCGCCGCGATATCCGCGACCTCGGCTGGGTCAACATCCCATAGCGCGGCCACCAGATCGGGGTCGAGACGGTCGCTGTGCACCAACGCCAGCCCATACAGCAGCGGCACGTCATCCCGCAGCGCCGCGCAGTGCACGGCGTGCGTCAGATACCGCTCCGCCAGTGCCCGGACAAGCGCCGACGGCTGGCCGGGCTCTGGCACCGCCTGCAATACCAGATCAGGCTCTCGACCCGCATTCAGCAGATCACATACCAGCGACACTGCCAGCGGGATCCCTCGTGTGATCTCAGCAACCCTATTCACCGAAACCCCGGCAGGCAGCTTGCCCCGCAACTCGGCACTCATGTACTCACTAATCGTGTCATCGGAGAAATTCTCGAGCGCAACCGAAAGCAACCGGGACGCGTGAATCGTCCGCCGGTAAAGCGAAGCCTCGCCATGTGCCTGCATGACCGGTTCGGGCTGGAGCCTCATGCCGATGACCCAGACGACCCGCGAACCGCTCTTGCGCATCGCACGCCGCAGGTACTCCTGGGTCCCCAGGACCAGCTCACAGGTATCCAGCAACACGACCATGGGCCGCGATCGCCTGCTCACCTCCCGCAGGCAATGGGAAAACGTGTCCACCAGTTCCTCCACCCGGCCCAGCACGAGCCGGTAGGCCTCCTCCGGCACTTGCCCTTGCCGGCGTCGCCTGACCGCGTGTCGCACGTCGTGCACTACATGGCCGACTCCGACCGCACCTTTTGCAGCCGGTGCCGCGACTAGAGCGCCGAGCGGATGAGCGCCGCCAAACAGGGCGACGCCCCGGCCGGCAAGCTGCAATACGGCTTCGATGTCTGCGGCCGAGGTCAGCTTTCCGTCCTCACCACTCGGCAGAGCCTGCTGAACCTCCTTGGCCAACTCGGGCACCTTCGTGATCTGGACACGGAACGGCGCGAACGCCTTCTTAACCGCAGTCCGATCACGTCTGGAGGAGGCGGCGGCCTCACGCACCGCGACATACACCCGGTCCAGTACGACCCATATTGGCGGCCCCTCATCGCTGACAAAGTCAGCGGCCCGCAGACGTTGCTCGTTCTCCCAATCCACCGCGGCAATCAGCGGCTCCAGCCCTGGCCGCCCGCCGCGAGCGGGCGCCCCCTCGGCAGCGATCTCCCCATAACGCCGGAGCAAGGTTGACTTACCGATTCCGCCGAATCCGTGGACGAGGATCACATACCCCTCGTCCCGGCCACCGGCCTGTACCAAGTCAGTTAGTACCGCCCTGAATCGGTCCTGCTCCTCGCTCCGCCCAAAAAACGACGCCACACCCGCCCCCGACTGGACCGGAACTGTTTCAGCTCAGATTAACCTACGCTTTTTCGCGCCGACCGCTGCTACATCTCCGGGGCTCGCCTCCTCACGGCAGCCTGACAATCCGTCACGGCCCGCACGCAACGCCGGTCCGGCTCCGGCATGCCCATCGGCTACGGGACGTCATCACCCGCTATAACACTCAAGACAAACGTGAAAGCCCTGGCACCGAAGGTGCCCTAGGTCGGACTTGGCCTCGACATTTTGAATCGGTACAGGGCCATCGCCGCGCGCCGGCGCGAACTGCTCGCGACCCTTGCCGATCAGGATGTGCGCATACCAGGGTGGAGCATGACCTCACCAGACGTCAATCTGCCAGAGGAGCCGCCCACCGAGGACAATCCAGAGAAGCTGGCTGCTGCGCGCCGCCGCGGACGTTCCGGCGACGTTGCCGTGTCGCTTGTCATCGCTGGCTTGATACTCCTTCTCGGGTTCGCCCCGGCATCCCGTCTGGCTGCCCGCGATCTGCCGCAGCCGCAGCCCGGTCTCGCGCCGGAGGTGGCGGGCTCACAGCCGGGGAAGGCCACGGCCGTCCAAGACGTTCCCGTGGGGCTGCCCAAGGGAGCCACGATCCGGGCAGCCGGAGATGTGCTTCCTTACGCCGATGCCGCGCTGGGTCCGTCGGATGCCCTGGCCCTGCTGGCCGTGCTCAAGTCCTCATCTCTGGCGGAGGGCTTTCCTGTTGGTTACCTCTCTGGTCACCTCGAGTATCCGTACCGGTATCCGGCTTTGGACGCCGTGCTCGATAAGGCGCCGCCAGCGAGTTTTGCGTCCGGCGCGACGGCGCTGGGGGCCGCGCTCACCGTGCTGGCCGCGCAGCCGGCTGGCGTCGCCATCCAGAACGCGGGAAAGGCCGCGTACAGCGTGCTAAATCGCGCTCGGACCGCCGGCGGGTGCGCTCCGCAGCTAGACCTGTTCCTCCTGCTCGCGGCGGACGAGAACACGAGCCCGGACATCCTCCGCCGGGAGGAGCAGCGCACCGAGTCGGTGTGCCCGCACGACCCGACACCGGGCTGGCTCCTCGGTCAGTCACAGCTGAGGGGACTGCCGCTGTCCTCCTCGGCAAGGTTCATCTTCCCGGCAAGGTCCGTCAAAGTGCGGGCGCTTACCGCGCTGCGATCCGCCATCGCGACCTTCAGGCACCTGGCCGCCGCGTATCCCGGTGACACTGGCGTCCTGACCGGGCTGGGTGACGCCTATCTGCGCGCCGGAACCCACCTGAGGACAACCGAGCCCTTCACCGCACGGCAGGATCTCCGATCGGCGATGGAGGCATACAGCCGCGCGTCGGCCCTGGGCGACACGCGCGGCGCGGCGCCGGGCCTGGCGCGAGCCCTGATCGGGCTCGGTGAGCCGACTGAAGCGGCCCGGGTGCTGCGGCCGTTCGCCCGCGCCAGCGCCTTTCCCGGGCCGTTGCTCGAGATGCTCATCACGGCCGACGAGGCCGCTCACGATTTCCGCGCCGCCGAGACGGCGGCCCGGCACCTCGACCAGCTCGGAACTCCGGCCTATCCGCATGGTGTCGCCTTGTTCCCCGAGTCGGCCGGAGATGGGACTGACTCGCTGGACGATGCCTCGCTCCCGTTGTCCTTCGGCGCCGACCAGCTGGCAACCTTGTCCGCGACATTGGTCTTCTCGGGCGGCGCGGGCGGTTCAGTGCAGGACCTGTCGTTCATCCCCGGGTACCGTGACGATCCCGGGGTGACGGGAACGCAGCCGAGTTGCGCGTCGTGGACCTGGCGCCGAGACGCGCTGCTCAACGGTCACCCGGCCGAGGCGCTAGCCGGCTGGCCGGCACAGTCGCAGTTCAACAGTGTCCGGCCTTCTCACTTCGCGTGCCTACCGGCCGGTAACCTCAAGCAGATAGCCCAGACCGAGGCGCCCCGGCAGGCTGGTGAGAACAATTCCGGCAGCTATAACGTCACCGACGGCAGGCAAAACCTGCTGCGCTGGGCAGGTGATTTCCAGGCCGCGAAAAAGAGGGCTGAGCAGTGGCAAACGACCGCCGGGGGCAAGGATGCGCTGCCCGCGCTCCGCGTGGGCGAGATCGACTTCTTGACGCATCAGTACAACGCCGCCGCCGCCGAGTTCGGCCTAGCTGCCCGCCGGTGGCGCCTGCTCAGCTGGAGCGACGATCTGGATGCCTGGCAGGCCGAGCTTGACCGGGGCGCGGCACTGCTGGCGGCGGGCAGGACCTCGGAGGGGGCCCAGCTGCTCCGTCCGCTCGATTCGCTGGGGACGCAGCGTTACGCGTACGAGAGCTCGCTGCCGAACGGGCAGGGCGCTGATGCTGCGCTTCAATTCGCTGCCCTGTCCTACTACGCGTGCGAGCAGCTCGCTGACTACGAACGCGAATCAGGCAACCTGCACGCCGCAGTGGAGGACTACGCCACGGCACTGGACTGGACGCCACAGGTCGGGGAGGGGTCCGGCGTCAGGCCAGAGGTGCTGGACAATAATGCTGCGCTGGCCTATCTCCGGCTCGGCGATACGAGCATCGCGGCGGGACTGGAGAGCAAGGCGCTGGCGGCAGATCCGGTGGATCCGGTGTTCCTGATGAGCGCCGGGTTCATCGCCGACCGGGCCGGCCAGGTCGCCGAAGCGACACGGTACGACCGCCGGGCGCTGGACAGCGATCCGGGCGCATTCCCGGCGGCCAACGACCTGGGCGTCGAGCTGACCCGTGAACACCACGACGGCACGGCGGTGACCGCCCTGCGGCAGGCGGTGCGAGCTAGCCCGGCTTATGCCCTGGGCTGGTTCAACCTCGGCGTCCTCGAATCGAAACTTGGGCCGTCCCATCTGCTTGCCTCGCAAGGCGCATTTGCGGCCGCGTACTCACTGGATCCGGCGTTGAAGGACCGCCGGCCCGAGTTGACGATCGACGCCAAGGTGTACAGGACGGCACTGGACCTATCCAAGCCACTGCCGCCCCGGTGGAGTTTCTCGCAGCTGCAGCGACCAGCGCCGGCCGCGGCGGCAGGGCTTCTGGCCATCGTGCTGCTCGGCCTCGGCCTGGCCAGGGCATCCGGGCGAGGTGGCAGCGCGATCGCCGGGCAATGGCTCGATCCGATGTCCGAACGACTCCAATCGGTGGGCTTGCTGCAACGGCTCAGCCACCCCGGCTGGGCCCTGGCCGCGACGATTGCCACCTTCCTGCTTGCCTTCCTTCGCCGCGCAGCCGCTCCGGCCGAGATCGCCGCGTACTCCACTGGCGTGCTCGTCCTCGCCGCCGCCGCGATGGCCGCGAGATCGGCCCAGGCCCGTCGCCAGGGGATCAAGATAACTCAGAGCTCGTGGCCCCCGGCAATAGTGCTCGGCCTGGTGACGGGCACGATCGGGCTGCCGTGGGCTCCGCTGCCGGTCGTACGGACAGACGGCGAAGACAACCCCCGGCTGCACCTGGCCGCACCACTCATCTTGGCCGCGCTTAGCCTGCCGCTGTTCGCGGAGTCGGCGTGGCTGCACACCCCTCTCACGCAAGCATGGGCCGTGGCAGCCCTTATCATGTCCGCCTCGACGTTGCTGCCGATCGGGCCGCTCGACGGCGCCCACGTCGGCAAGGCAGGCATCGTAGCCGGGGCGGGCGTCGCAGGAGGCGCCCTGCTTGTCGGCCTCGGGCTTATCTAACCGTCACGCAAGGCCGCAGGACACCGGACGCCGCGGGATATCGTCACCATAAGCGAGGCTGATCTTCCAGAGACGCGTTATGCGGGGTGGCCGACAACAAGATCAGCTCCCGGCAGCTGCCCGCGGGCAAGGCAAGCCAGCCGAGCACGCGCAGCACCGCCAGGTAGGCAGGTCGCATCGAAACGAGTACTGACAGTGCCCGGCCGTGAAGCCCCCGCGCAGCCAGATGCCTACCCTGACCGCCGTTCATCCGGCACAAGACACCAGGTCAGCGGCTGTGACGAATTATCGGCACCCACAGGGTTCGTTTCGGCGCAACTTGGCTGACCGTACATACGTCCAATAGTTGAGATATACGCGCGGGGGTGTTCCAGAGGCCTGGGTACGGGACAATGAATCCGCTTGACTGGTCGCTTATTGCGGGTCCGCTGCCGGTCATCTTGCTGGTCAGTGCGCTGCTTGCATTGGCTTGGCTGGTGGCAGGGCGCAACGCGCCGAAGCACAGCTCTCTGCTGCCCAGTTTTCTGAGACGCGGCGGCGCACGCGGGCGAAGTGCCGGCGGGACGGTCTCGGTGCGCTGGCTGGCGATCTGCGTGCCGCTCATCGCGATGGTGGCCGGCGGGGTCATCGCGTTGCTGACGTGGCTGATCAACAATGTCTGGCGGCCTTTCCCCGACTTGCTGCCGTTCACTATCGTTTTCTGGTCTTGGGTGGCCCTGGCCGGCATGGTGCTCGCGTTCGCCCGGCAGCCGCTGCTTCGGACCTGGCCGCAGCGGGTCGCCGCGATCTCCGCGGGCGTCCTCGTGCTGGCCGCCGCCGCCAACCAGGTCAACGGCTATTTCCAGGCGTATCCGTCGCTGCGGGTGGTCCTGGCGCCCTGGCTGGACCCGAAGCCGGTGTTCACCAGAACCGTGAACGTCAAGGTAGTCGTCGCAAAGCCGCGCCACACACTGGCGGGCGTCTGGCATCCGCCATCCGGAATGCCGAAGACCGGTGTCGTGTACCAGGTGATCATTCCCGGGGTCAGGTCAGGGTTCGCGGCCCGGCCGGGCTACATCTACCTGCCGCCCGCCTACCTGGCCACGCCCCGGCCTCAGCTTCCGGTGCTGGTGCTGCTCGCCGGGCAGCCGGGGAGTCCACGTCAATGGCTCGACTCCGGCCGGATCCAGGCGATGATGGACGCCTTCGCGCTGCACCACAAGGGCCTCGCCCCGGTCGTCATCATGCCCGACGACCTGGGCAGTAATTTCGCCAACCCGCTGTGCATGAACTCCCGCCTCGGCAACGTGGAGACCTACCTTACCGTCGACGTGCCGAACTGGGTCACCACTCATTTGCAGGTCCGCTCGCCCGATCGCGGTTGGGCGGTTGGCGGCTTCTCCGAGGGCGGCACCTGCGCGATTCAGCTCGCCACGCAGGCCCCCCGGCTGTACCCGATCTTCGTGGACATCTCCGGCCAGCTCGAGCCGACGCTGCGCAACCGCCGCCTCACGATCAGCAAGGCGTTCGGCGGGGACGCCGCGGCGTACCTCCGGGTCGACCCGATCGTCGTGCTGGCGCACATCCGCTTCCCCCGCGACGCGGGGGTGTTCGTGGGCGGCGTGAATGACAAGGTATACACCCCGCAGCAGCGGATGATGTACCTCGCGGCCCGACACGCCGGGATGCAGGTGACGTTTATGAAACTTCCTGGCGGACATAGCTGGCGGGTGTGGCGCGGCGGTCTGGAGCGGAACGTCGCCTGGCTGGCGGCCCAGCTCAGCATTACGGAGCGTGCTCGATGACCGGCCTGCTGCAACGGCCGGGCCGGATCGGAGCCGAACGGCAGGAGAGTGCTCCAGCCATGCCGGAGAGGCCGCCAAGTCCGTTCCCGCGGAACAAGCCGCGGCGTCTGCGATCGCTGTCCGGCCTGGCCTGGCAGCCGTTCCAGCGTGCCCCGGCGACGATATGCTGCCTGGCCGCGGTCTGGGTCGTTGGGCTGGTCACCGGCAGCATCGCACATGGGCCGCCGCGCTGGCTGTCCGGACACGTAGGCGTCGGCTCGCTGTCGCTCGGGCACGGCTACTGGTGGACCCCCCTAAGCGCCGGTCTGTGGGCGTCCGGCCTGGGCAGCTACCTGGCCGTTACTGTGCTGGGCCTGTTGATCCTCGCCCCGGCCGAGCACCGGATGGGTGTCACCCGCACGTTCATCACGCTGCTGGTCAGCCAGGCCGGCGGTCTCCTGGTAGCAGTCGGGCTGATCAAGCTGGCCGGGCTGGCACGGGAGCCGTGGCTCGGCACCCTGACTGGCGAGACGGCCGTCGGCGCCCTCCCTGGCGTGCTCGGCGTCGGTTTCGCGCTGAGCTGCACGCTCACCCTGCTGTGGCGCCGACGGCTGCGGCTGCTGCTGACCGTCGCCGTAGCGATCAGCGCGATGTATGTCGGGCACTTGGAGCAGGTCGCGCAGGCGTGCGGCGCAGCGGGTGGTCTCGGCATCATAGCGCTGACGTACGATCGCAGCCGGCCGCGCGCGGGACTGCGGGCCTCCCAACACGAGGTACGGGTGCTGGTCGGGATGCTGGTGGCGGTTTCGGCGCTTGGCAGCATGCTCGCCGCGCTGATCGAGAACGCTGACGGCCCGATGTCGACGTTCTCCTTCCTGTTCGCGGCCCCCGGGCCCGATCCGCATGACCTCGCGACCACGTGTGCGCGCGCCGGGCTCGCCGTGGTCTGCCGGGGCCTGCGTGAGCAGCAGCTCTATGCGCAATGGCCGGGGGTATTCGTGCAGGTGGCGCCGACGCTGCTCTTGCTGCTGAGCGCGGACGGGCTGCGCCGCGGGCGGCGGCTGGCCTGGTGGCTGGCCGTGGCGATCAACTTCACTGTGCTCGGTGTCAGCATCTGGGTGGGGTACACCGTCGCCTCCAACCCCAGCGTGCACATCAGCGGGTTCGGCGCGTGGGCCCGGGCGATCCTGCTGGCGGGAGAGGCGATGCTCCTCCCGGTTATCACGCTGGTCGTGCTGCTGACCACCCGCCGGCACTTCGACCAGACCGCTGATCGCCGGGCGGTCAGGAAGCTGACGGCAACCCTGATCACCGCGCTCGCCGCGAGCTGCGGCGCGTTCGTACTGCTCGGTTACCTGCTGCGGGATCATTTCAGCCCGCGTCCGGAGTTCGGCGTGCTGGTCCAGGATCTGCCGGTGCGGTTCGTGGCGGGCAGGCCGTTCGGCACCCGGTTCCTCCCTGCGGACCTGGCCGGGCAGCTGCTCTACGTGTGGATCTTCCTGCTGTTCTGGATCGCCGTTCTCGCCGCGCTCACCGCGTTCTTCCTGCACACCTGCACGTATCGCGACGCGGACACGGCGGACCGGGCCCGCGCGATCCTCACCCGCGGCGGCTCGACGCTGTCCTACATGTCGACCTGGCCGGGAAACCAGTACTGGATCAGCAACGGTGGGCATGCCGCGATCGCGTACCGGGCCATGGCCGGGGTCGCGGTGACCGTGGGCGACCCGTACGGCGACCCAGCCGCGCTCGATTCCGCGATAGCCGAGTTCGCGAGGTTCTGCGAGCACCGTGGCCTTCAGCCGTGCCTGTATGGCGTCAACGCGCAGACTCGCGCTGTTACCGATCTGCTCGGCTGGAAGTCAGTGCAGATCGCCGAGGACACCCTGGTCACGCTGGCGCCTCTGCAATTCGTGGGCAAGAAGTGGCAGGACGTGCGGACCGCGCTGAACAGGGCGGCCAAGGATGGGATCACCGCCGAGTGGTGTAGCTATCCGGAGGCGCCGCGTGAGCTCACCAGCCAGATCCGGCGGATCTCAGAGAGATGGCTGGCGGACTAGGGCTTGCCTGAGATGGGCTTCACGCTCGGCGGGCTGGACGAGCTCAACGATCCGAACGTCCGCTGCCTGATCGCAGTCGGCGCAGACCGCAAGGTCCACGGCATCACGAGCTGGATGCCCGTGTACGCGAGCGGGCGACCGGTCGGCTGGACGCTCGACTTCATGCGCAGGAACACCGAGCCAGGCTCGTTCCATGGGGTGATGGAGTTCCTCATCGCGACAGCGGCGCTCACCTTCCGGGAGGAGGGCATCCGCTTCGTCAGCCTGTCCGGCGCGCCGCTGGCCCGGCTGGACCGCGGCGAACAGCCGTCGGCGCTGCAGCGCCTTCTCGACATGATCGCCAACACCATGGAGCCGGCGTATGGCTTCCAGTCGCTGCTGCACTTCAAGGCCAAGTTCCAGCCGGTCTACCAGCCGCTCTACCTGACTTACCCGGATCCGGCCGCGCTAGGCTCGATCGCCGCCGCGATCGGCCGCGCCTATCTGCCACACCTTACGTTGCGGCAGGCCCTGCGCCTGCTCACCAAGCTCCGCTCGCCGCACGCCCGCCGCAGCCCGGTGCACCAGTGCGAAGGAGGCGTACCGGTGCGCGATACGGTGGTCACCGGCCGGGCGACCACCCCCAGAAACGGCGGCCAGCAGGCCAAGGAAGAATTATCGGCCAGGGGAGCCTCCATGAGTGAGATCCACATCGTCCGTGACTACCCCCATCCGCCCGCGAAGGTCTGGCGTGCCGTGACCGATCCTGCGCTCGTCCCGCTGTGGACCGTGACCGGCGCCGGCGGCCGGCCTGAAGGGTTCGCCCCCGTCGCCGGCACGAAGTTCCGGCTCCTCGCCAAGCCCAAGCCCGGCTGGAGCGGCGTCGTTGACTGTGAGGTGCTGGAGGTGAGCGAGCCATCGCTGCTGCGCTACTCGTGGACTGGCGACGAGGACGGTGACGTGACAGAGGTCGTCTACCGGCTCGAACCCTACGCCGGGGGCACCCGCTTCACCTACGACCACACCGGCTTCACCGGCGTCGGCGGAGTCTTCATGGCCAAGCTGCTGGGCCACGTCCGCAGGAAGATGCTCCGTGCGGGCCTGCCGCCCGTGCTCGATGACCTTGACGAGGACGGCACTCTCCGCCCTGGCAGCACCCTCAGGCCCAAGTCCCCGGGATAACGCAAGCCGTCCGACGGGACAGGTCTGCAGCGTAGGTCATCCAGTCGCCGGAGGCGGCCTTCTGCCATTGGACGGCGGCGTGGATGTGGATGCCGACTCCGCCGAGACTGTGTTTTGCGCCTTCACCTCCGTCGCCACCCTGCTGGGCGGCAGCCTGAACGCCTGGCTGGGCTGGCCGTGGACCGACCTCGCCGCCGTGCTCATCATCGCCGCGCTCACCGTCCGCGAAGGCCTGGAAGCCTTCGAACACGACTCCGGCGGCTGACACCCTCGGACCAGGCAACCCGAAGGCGTAAAAAGGGGATCTTCCACGCAGGGTTGTAGGATTTACCGGCTGGCGGACATAAGACGCGGCGCGCCATACCCTGGGCAGGGGCGGTAGCCGTTAACCTGGCCTGGTGATGGTTGCCTATGCCGGGTCGGCTGTTTCCTCTTATGCGGCTGGCGGCGGGGGCATCGTGCTGGAGCACGAATACGGTGCGGTGCTCCTGGCGTGCCTGCTGACCGGGGACCCGGTCCCGCGGCTGGGTGATGAGGTGACACCGACGGTCGTCCGGTTCCAGGCGTCGGCTGTCAGCCCGGTCGATGACCTGCTTGTCTCGGGCCAGACACCCGACGGCGGGATCCGGCGGGCCTCGGTCGGTGTCCGGCGGGCGCCGAAGCTGACCCGGAGCGAGAAGAACTCGGTCCCCCTCATCCAGTCATACCTGGACGTGGTAATCGGATCATGGGAAGAAGTGTGGGCCGGCCGGTGGCGCCTGGTCCTCGCAGCCGCTCGTTCGGACAACGCGGTAACGCAGGCAGGCGATCTCGCCGAGTTCGCACGGGCCAACAGCAAAGGCGAGGCAGAGTTCCGCACTGAACTCCAGCATGGCGTACACCGCCGCGATCTGCGCAAACGGCTTGTGCACCTTGATGCTCTTGTCGCTGCGGCGGTCACACAGCGGATCGATGCCCGCGCCGTCCAGCCCGGCGAGCTCACCTGGCGGTTCCTGTTCTCGCTGCGGGTGCTGCCGCTGCGGCTCCAGAGCCCGGACGCCACAGACCGGACCGGCACCGTGAGGATGCTGAGGCCCTTCACCAAAGAAGGAACCGCAGCGGCGGCCGACGACCTTTTCAACAGGCTGGCAGGCCTCGCACGCCACTACGCCCCGGTCGGCGCGACTGTCACGAAGGCGGATCTGATGCGGGACCTGTCGGGCTGGCCGCTGGCCGACCCGTCGTCACACAGGCGGGCGCCGTGGGTCACCGGCCAGCCAGCAGTGCGCGCCTCCGCCAGGCGGCAGGAACCCGCGATCGATACGACCGTGGCGCATTCCGCCAGAGTCTGGAACTGCTGGCTGGGCGGTAAGGACAACAATCCTGTCGACCGCGTGACCGCCGAGCAGTACAGCACGATCTTCCCCGGCATAACAGCCAGCGCCGAAGCCTGCCGGGCCTTCCTGGTCCGCGCGGTGCGGTATCTGGCAGGCGAAGCGGGGATCCGGCAGTTCCTCGATATCGGCGTCGGCCTTCCCGTCACCGGGAGCACGCACGAGGTCGCCCAGCAGATCGCACCGGAGTCCCGGATTGTATATGCCGACAATGACCCCCTCTCGCTGGCGCACGCCCGCGCGCTCTTGACCAGCCGCGCCCCGGGCCCTGTCGGATACGTTGAAGCAGACCTGCATGAGCCAGGAGAGCTCATGAACAAGGCCGCCAAGACGCTGGACTGCACCCAGCCCATCGCCATCTTGCTGCTGCACACCGTCGGTCACATCACCGACGACGGCGAGGCGCGATCGATCGTAGCCCGGCTACTGCGCTCCGTGCCTTCCGGCAGCTACCTGGTACTCAGCGACGGCACCAACGCGGTCAACGGGCCCGCAGCCGAGGACGCCCAGCGCGGCTACAACCTGAGCGGCGCGGCACCGTACTGCCTGCGCAGCCCCGGGCAGCTCGCCTTGATACTCGACGGCCTGGACCTGGTGGAGCCAGGACTAGTCTCATGTTCTCGCTGGCGACCCGAACCTGCCCCGTCCGGCCTTCAGGCCGAAGTAGGCGAATTCTGCGCGGTGGGCCGCAAGCCCTGAACCACGTGCGCCTTCGGGCGATGGGCGGCCCGGCGTCTCTGCCAGTTCTGATCACGCTGGCCACCGAAGAGGGATCAAGACCGACTCATCGAGATCTTCGATGACAGCCTGTCCCGGCTGGTCGCTGACGCCCCACGCCACGCTGGGTTCTGGTGCTCGATCGGGGCCACGCAAGACGACGGGTGCTTGTCGTGCCCAGACCCGCGCCTCGGCTGAGAACCTGGCCGCCGACCTGCGCGCCCGGGTTCCGCAGCTGAGCCTTGGCCTAGGACCAAGATCAGGGCAGAATCCCAGTTCAGGGCGATGCCGCCTAGTGGAAGCCTCCAGTTCGCCTAGATACACGATCCGGACATAAAGGACCGAGAGCAATCCGGCACCGCGCCCCAGGCCGACTCAACCAACGCAAACCAGACTGGCTACCGAGCTCCGTGGCCGCACGTCAGATTTACGATTTACATGTGCATGGGGGCGCCGCCGATGCCGATGTTGTGGTGCACGGCAACCCACCAGTCCCACACGTTCGTGTGCACCGGCCCGGCCACGTAACCCATCATCCGGCCGTCGTTCTGGGTCCACACCATGTACTCCAGGCCCTGGGTATAGGTGCAGAACACCCGGCCCGCGGCCTGGTCGTCCTTCACCGTGCCCATGGTCATCTGGTCGACCGAATAGGCCTTGGTGTGCTGGAACAGGTGGTTCCAGCCGACCTCGCCGTAGGTGCCCTGGGCCCCGCAGTCGTTGAAGTTCTGCTTGAACTGGTTCGAGTTCAGCGACGTGACCTTGGCCATGTACGCGGCGTACAGGGCCTTCAGGCTCGGGTAGGTCTGGAAGACGACCCCGCTGACGCCGGGCGCCGGGCCGGTGCAGGTCACGTGGGTCTGGGTGTCCTGCTTGCAGGACGAGGGCGGCAGCTTGCCGGTGGCGTCCCCGCTCTTGTTGGCCAGGATGAGAGCGTTCATCAGCGCGCTGGTGGCCGGTTTCTGCTTCGGCTTGGCGGTCATCGACGGCATCGTTGTCGTGCCCTTGGCGTGCGAGCCGGACCCGCTCAGGCCAGCCCAGGTGCCCAGGCCCGCCACCACCAGGACCAGGGCCGCCAGCACGGCGATCCAGCGTGGCCGCCGGTACCAGCGCGGTCCCCGCGGCTGGCCAGGAGGCTGCGCGCCCGCGGGCTGACCGGGCTCGCCCGGCCCGGCGGGACCGTATTCACGGCGGTGAGAGGTGAAGGTCCCGCCGCCGGGCTGCCCGTGGCCGGGATGACCTGCGCTCGGCTGGCTGCTCCAGGATTGGCCAGGCCCGGATGGCGATGCGGCGGCGAGGCCGCCCGGCGCGCCGGGGTCGCCCGCGTACCAATGGGCGGGC
>Ga0207646_10001958_pt1 | contig 24686 bp, 20 predicted proteins | sample KBSK5502metaG_FD_184343 | JGI IMG/M metagenome (GOLD analysis project Ga0207646, IMG submission 184343) | Corn, switchgrass and miscanthus rhizosphere microbial communities from Kellogg Biological Station, Michigan, USA - KBS K5-50-2 metaG... | ecosystem: Host-associated > Plants > Roots >...
AATTCCGACCTAATCGTCGTGCACGCCACAGAGCTTCGCCGAGTTCGAGCGCGGGCTCGACCCTGCGCGTAATGCAAGCCCGGTGTGGCCGGGCCTCGTCGAGTCGGCGAGGGCAGCCGACGTCGCCGGAGCTACGCCAGCTCGTCGAGCAGCACCTTGGGGTCGCGCAGGTCCGGAGTGTCGAACCCTTCGGAGCCAGCCGTGGATCCCGGCCACGAGCTCCCGCGCCTCCCGGTCGCGAACGCCTCCGTCGGCTTCGCCGCCTCAGTCCCAGAGGCGCGTCGAGAAGTAGCGCTCGCCCAGGTCGTTGAACAGCGTGACGAAGCGGCCACGCGACTCGCGCCGCGCGACGCGCTCGACACCGACCATGTACGCTCCGGACGACTGCCCAACGAAGAACCCGGCTCGCGCGAGTCGTCCGCACATGACGTACGCATCCTCGCTGCTCACCGGGATCCGCTCGTCGATGACACGCTCGTCCAGGATCGCGGGGACGATGTCGTCGGGGCGCCCGAGGGGTTTGAGCCCCTCGATGCCCGGGAAGGCGTCGGGGATCACACAGATCAGGCGGATCTTCGGGTCATGCTCCTTCAGGCGCCTCCCGAGACCGGTCACCGTACCGCCCGTGCCGACGCCGAGGATCACGTGGGTGAGCCGCCCGTCGGTCTGCTCGAGGACTTCGGCCGCGGTCGTCTCGTAGTGCGCGCGCCAGTTGTCGGCGTTGCTGTACTGGTCGCAGAAGAAATAGCGGTCCGGGTCGGCTTCGTATCGACGGCGCACCTCGCGCAGGGCCTCGTCGTAGCCCTCGACCGCATCGGTGAAGATGAGCCGGGCGCCGTGCGCCGAGAGGCGTTTCTTCCGCTCGACGCTGGCATTGTCCGGGATCACGATTTCGACTGGGAGGCCGATCATTTGGCCAATCATCGCGTAGGCGATGCCGGCATTGCCCGACGAGCTGTCTAGTACGGTCTTGCCCGGACGCAGTCGACCGTCGATCAGCGCGGTGAGCAGCATGCGTAATACTGGGCGGTCCTTGAGTGAGCCACCGGGGTTGAGGTATTCCATCTTGGCGAACACCTCGACCTCGGGGAGCTCGTCGCGGAGAAGGGTCACCGGCACCAGCGGTGTGTTGCCCACCGCCCGTAACGCCGGGTAGCGGTCCAGCAGCGGCTCGATGCGCGGGTCCCACGGCATGGCGAGCCTAGCCCCCCCTGACGAACGAGTGTCCGGTCAGTTGAACCTCAGGCGCGCCCAGGGCCGAGGGGCGAGGCCGGTCCCTCCACTGGGCCGCGCAGGAGCGCGTACCGCAGCGCCACCCCACCAGCCAGCGCGAGCGCCGCGCAGGCGCGCACATCCACGCCCGCCGTAATGCCGAGTGCGGGGAGCAGCCAGCCTGCCGCGGCGCCGCCGAGCCGTCATAGGCAGCATCCCCCCGGCGACGAAGGCCGGCCCGAGCCGCGGCGAGCGCGCGTCCACGAGGGCGATGGCGCTGACGCCGAGCATGGTCCACGGGAGGAGGAGGAGCAGTCCGAACAACCGGCCGCGTCGCGCGACCGCCGAGTCCGAGAGCAGGAACCCTTTGTACGCCAGCGCGGCGGGCGCCAGCGCGAGGAGCGCCAATGCCGTCCACCGCTACGAAGGACTCAGGGCCGCAGCGAACGCCACGAACGCGTAGGCCAAGACGATATAGACGCCCACGACATGGGCGACGTCGGGTGGAATGTCATCACCATGTGATGGAAGCGATCTGGCCGGCCGACGTCGTGCACGAGGATGCCGAGCGCGATCCAGCCCACGGCGTTGACGGTGCGCGACTCAAGTTGGAACGGCACGGCTAGATGATACCGCACCTCACCGCTGCTGCGCCCCCCCGGCTGCAGCGCTCCCAAGCTCTGCCGCGCGCCTGGCTTTGTGCCGACGAGCTGGCGCTTCATCCAGACCGCTCAGCGATCTCGGTCGCCCGAGACCTCCTCGTTAGTCGGCGACAGCGATGGCCAATAACCGCCGAGCAGGCCGCGACAGCGGGCCCCCCCGAGATACGCAACCAGCCCGATCGCACTGAAGTAGAAGCACCCGTGCGAGTTTTATCGTCCATCCACCTCATTGGAGCCACAGGTGAAGGTTCCGGCGGCGACCCTCCCGGGGAAGGGACCGCAGATCGCGTGCGAAATTCATCCGTTCTCGACACCGAAATCAAGACCCGGCTGCGCGCGGCGCAGCCCCACCGGGACTCGCACCGTATCTCGGCGGGGCTCTGCCCCGGTGGCATTCCGGGGCCTTCGCGGGCATAGTTGGAGAGTGACGGCGGGCCCGCTTCTCCTCGCCTGTGTGATCACCCTGGTGCATTACACGGGGGTCTACATGCGCGTGCCGCTGCTTCCCCTTTACGCCAGGGCGCACGGGGCCTCGCCCGCCGAAGTCGGTGGCATCGTTGCGGCGCATATGGGGCTGGCCGCGCTGACGGCGGTGCCCTTTGGCCTCGCGTCCGACCACTGGGGGCGCGCGCGCCTTCTGTTCGCCGGCACGCTGGTGAGCGCGCTGACCTCCTTCGCGCTGGCAGGCGTGACGACCCTCTGGGCGCTGGCGCTCGTCTACGCCGCGGCCGGGTTAGGCGTGGCGGCCTTCACCCCGTCCATGATGTCGCTCGTCGGCGACGCCGCGGAGCCGGGAGCCATCGCACGCGCCTACGGCTGGTACACGACGGCGCTGTACGCGGGCTTCGGCTTCGGACCCATCCTGGGTGGTGTTGCGGGCGAACGCTGGGGCGAGCGTCCGGCATTCCTCGCGGCAGGCGGGATTATCATCGTGGCGCTCGTGCTCGCAGCCGTCTTGGTTCCACGGGTGCCGTTGCCCACTCGTTCACCCGCACGCCACAACATCAGCGCCGTCATGGCCAACCCCAAGGTCCTCGCGAGCTGGATCGTCACGGTGGCCGGGATCGGCGCTCTGGGAAGCGTGCTCACCTTTTTCCCCCTGCTGGCGCGCGAGCGCGGGCTCGGGCCCGCCGCGACCGGCCTTGTCCTCGGCGTGCAGGCGCTCGTGAACACGGCGACTCGGGTGCCGGCCGGGTGGGTGCTCGATCACTCGCGCCCACGGCAGCCCTACATCCTGGGGGGCATCCTGCTGACGGGGCTCTTGACCGCGATGCTCCCGCTGGCCCATCGGCTGGAAGAGTTCCTCGTTCTGGCTGCGGCCCTCGGTTCGGCGCTCGGCGTGGCGTTCGTAGCCGTCGGCACCGTGCTGGCCGAGGCGACGACACCGGCGACCCGGGGCGTGGCGATGGGCGGCTACAGCACTTCTCTCTACCTGGGTTTCGCTATCGCGGCCTTCGGTCTCGGCCCCGTGATAGGCACGTGGGGATACGGGACTGGCTATGCCGTGGCAGGCGGGTGTACCGCCGCGATGGCGGTCGGCGCCACGATACTCGCGCAGCGGGGCCTCCGGAAGCGCTCGTGCTCCACATCCTGAGGAGGTGATCGACCGGAAGAGTCCGCATGAATACGATGCCGCTCAGAAGAGAGGTCGTGGTTGTCGGTGACCCCGGGGCAGCCTCGCCCCGAACGTAGCGCGGCCGCCTTTTGGGGCAGCGACGGGTGGGCAGCGGGAGGTTGCCGGGACACCCGCAACCCCTCGTCGTCCCGGCGCGGAGCTGCAACGCACGGCTTGCGTGCGGTGTCGACGGCGCGCTAAGGGGACCACACGTGCGATCGCGAGATCCCGGGGTAGCCGCATCCTCCATGAGGTTCTAGGGGCGACGAGCCCCACCCCGTGCAGGGCACAATCTGCCTAGTGCCCACGCTCACATTCTGGCGGAAGCCTGCCTCCCGGAACTCACCCCCGGGGACTGCTCACCTCGTTGTCGGGAAAGATGTCATAGGCATAGTCGTGGGCGGCCAAGGCGACCTTGTTCAGGGTGCCTGCTTGAACGCGTTTGACGATCTCCTCGCGGGAGAGGTCGAAGATCGCCTCGAGAATCTGCGCGCGCTCCTGCTCGTTCGCCTGCCCCACGACGAAGAGCACGCGGGCGCTGTGCTGGATGTACCGGGGCGAGAGCAGCTGGCGCTTCAAGAGCTCCATGATCACGGGCGCTTTGGCGCGGTCAAAGCGACCCGGATCGCCGCGGCGGTCCAGCTCGGCGAAGAACTCCGACGTCCATTCGTTGTGGTAGTGCCACAACTTCTCGAACAGCTCCTTGGTGAAGCGGGTCCCGGCCTTGACCGCGAAGGCGTTCACGGACGGCACGACCCCATCTTCGGTGAGCGCCGGCCGTTTGAGGTAGCCGTCCTTGGTGATGGGGGCCTGGTGATGGACGAGCGCCCATAACCAGGACACATCGATCCGGTAGGTGGCGAGGTCATTCATGAACCGCAGCATGAGTTCGTAGTCGTCGATGGCGGCCGCGAAGTTACCGTTTAGGATCTGGAAGCCGTAGTTCGCCGCCATGTAGAACGCGTGTTGGATGTGCTCAATGGTGATCTCGCCCTTCGGGACGCCGTAGATGCTGTCCCAAAGCTCTTGCGAGAAGAGTTTCTCCGGCGTGTTGAACATGTCCTTGGTGATGACCCAGGGCGTGATCTTGCCCTGCGGGTTCAACAAGCCACGGGATTGCAGCAGGCGCCGCTCCGCGTCAACGAGACCACTGGCGACCGTCGGCACCGGTTTGCCCTTCACGTCTACGGCTTCTCCCGGCGCATCGAGGATGGCTTGGAGCTGAGTCGCAGGAGCCCGCAAGGGTGCATTGCCAGCGGCGACGTAGGCTGGTTCCGGGCTGGCAACCCAGCTTTGCCGATAGGCATCATGGAGTCGTCCCTTCACTCGGCCTGCAAGGATTTCCTCCAGGGTGGGCTGTTGACCTGCGGGCAGGGGCTCCCCGGGCACAAACATGAGACCCAGCAGGCGCTCTCGCAGCTTGTCGATGACCATCGCACGCAGGGCCAGCGGGTTATACTTCGAGCGGCCGTAAGGATCAGTCCGTTGGTAGATCATGACCGCCGCCATACCGCCAATGGGAGCCCCCTGGCTGAGCTCGCCATTCTTCATGCCGGCCATGAGCATCATCAGCGCGTTATACCGTTGATACGCAATCATGTTCGGGGAGGCCATGCCGATCGACTGCGGATCCGGAAAGATGCCCTGCGGGTCGTCCTTCCATATCTCAATGAGGCTGGCCAAGTAGTCCCAGCGGCCCACGTTCGTCCCAAGGAGCCGACGCCGCAAGACCCAGGCGATCGCGGGTAAGAACCGGCCGGCATTCCCCTCCTCATAGAGGACCTTGATCTTGATGGTGCCGGGCTGGACGCCGATCATCCCTTCCAGGCGCGCCAAGAGCTTCTCCACAATGAGGGCTTCCTGAGGGGTCTGAATCTTCGGGAGGTAGTAGTACACGCCGGTGCCGGCGCGCGTGAGGGACTCGTAGTTGTTGACGGCCCAGAGAAGAATGATGGGAATCATAGCGGGCACGGGTTGGCCGTCGACCGTGATGTGGTCGTACCGCACGTGGATGCCGGGAGGCCGAGCAAACCGGGTCGGCCACTGCGCCGGGGACGTATTGATCTTATACGCGCGCCGTTGGCTTTTCTTCATCACCTCATAGGGGCGGTCGGCCCAGCGGCCTTCGAGAATCTCTTTGGCGTTCTGCATGGCCGCGAAAATCCCCACGGGCTCATTCTTGGGCGTGCCGTCGGGCTGGAAATGGGGAGGGGAGGCGTCTTCGAAGTCCGGCATATTCATGGGCGCCGGGCTATTCAACGCGTTGAAGGCCATGTCCAGCGGATGCCACGGCCCGGTGAGCTCCAAGCCGGGATTCGTCAACGGGTGGGCGTCCTGCGGGATGGGCACCTCGTCGTTGAGCCGCCAGCACCACTGGCTGTCCCGACCGAGAACGTTGTCAATCAGGCCTTGGATGATCTGGCGAAATGTCCAGAACTTCCCCGTTAGGGGATCCTCAAACGTGTCGTCCCACTTCGGCCAGGAATATTTCTCGCGCACCGGCGCGGGGGACCGCAGGAGCGCCCGGCGCGCGGTGAGGGCCGCGGCGATCTCGGGGCCCAGCTCGCGGGTGAGTGTGGCAATGGCCTCTTCGACATCGACTTCTCGGCCGTTCACCTTCTTGGTCCCGAAGAGGTCTGGGAACTTCTGGAGAATGTCCTCGCGGATCATGGCCTCGGCCTCCTTAGCTCTTTCGTACGGGCGCACCAAGCGCGCAGACGAAGTCAGGCACTATAGGCGGCAGGCGTGATGCGCTTGACGCCGGCCCGCGCCACATCGGCGACCGCCAATATGCTCTCACCCGTGCCGCTCCTCCTTCTTTGGCTCCTGGACCAACTCGACAAGAAGCCCTCCATGGGGCTTGAGAAAGTTGACGAGGAGCCCCCGGATGGCGGAAGCCGGCTCAGCGAACAAGAGCTCACCGGGCGAGAAAGGCGAAGCACGACGGACGTCGTCCACGGCGAATGCGATGTGGTGGAGAACTGACGTGCCCCCGAGGAACTTGACGAGCCTCGACTCAGCCTCAGGGACAACGAATTCAATCATCGGAAACCTCGTCGAGAAGGCAACGAGACACTGAAATGCCGGCACGGGCCCCCAGGCCAACGGGGCATCGTCTCTGAGGCGCTCCCGGCAAAGCTCGTCGGCGATGCTCACCGACCGAACCACCATCCCGACATGATGAAATCTCACGATGACCTCCTTGATTCCACCGTGGTCGCGCCGGGGATCGTCCCGCTCCAATTCTGCAGGACACAAACACCGCTCTGCCGAACATGGCCACGAAGGCGTCCCCTACCGAGACTCGAACCCGTACCAAAACGTGCAGAAGGTCACGAGCCGTCTGCTGATCGTGCAAGGTACAGCCGACAAGCTGATCGCGCCTGACATCGGCCACCGCCTGCAGCCGGCGGCTTGCCGGCCATCGAAGCCGGAGTTGCTATTGCGGATGACAATAGCGTTCAGCACGATTCCAATGAAACTGGCGACATTGATCGCGCCGTACGTCCCCAACGCGGGGTCGGTAGCAGAAGTCGGCGCCTGCCCCGACCGCCTCGCGCACCATTTCCACGGATCCCCCCGGCGTCACTAAACTAGCTCCATCATGGCAACGCCTCCATTGTGCGGTTATCGTGGGCGGGCAGGTAGTCCATCCCGCTCTGGCCGAAGTAGAAGCCGTTACAGAGACCGAGGCGCGCGTGATCCCGGATGGCTTGCCACCACCGCGCCTCGGTCCGGTCGTCCCCGGCCATCGCGCGGGTGAGGGCCTCGCGGTAGACCGCGCCGATCGCCGCGCGATAGGCCGGGCTCTCCGAGACCGCCTCGATCCGGAAATGGCGGTACCCGCCTGCTCGCAAGCGGGAAAGGTGCTCGAGCATGCAGACATCATGTCCACTCAGGACACCCTTGCCGACAGACTTCAGGCCCCAGCCCTGCTTGCGGAGGAAGACCTCCTGCTGGCAGAGGTCTGGGCAGCGGACCCCCCACTTTGCCTCGTATTCGACGAGGATACAGAACTCCGAGACACCGAGCGGCATCTTGCCGTGAACCAGGAGCTCCAGCGGGAGCCCGCAGCTCCGGGCGATCTGATCGATCTCGTTCAGTGTCAGCTCGTAGTGGGGGGTGATGCGCGTCGCGCCAAAGGCCTTCAGCACGTCGGCGCCGACGTCGGTGTACACGTTGGCGAAGTTTCCCACGTGGACCGGCAGGCGCGGGAACTCGTCGTGTACCAGCTTGAGCAGCCCGACGCTGTGGATTTCCACCCCGGCCACGCCTTCCGTGGCCGCCACTTCCAGCGCCCTGCGGACTACCCGCAGGCCTTCGTTCCGCGGCGCCCCGTAGGTCGTAAGATACGCCTGCCTTCCCTGGTCACGCGTGACACGAATCGCCTCCCTCAATTCGGCGGGGTGCTCCAGGAGATTTCCCTCGTAGAGGCGGCAGTAGATGTTGCCGAGGTAGACGGCATCGTAGGCGCCGAGGTCGGATGCGCGGAGATGGCGGAGGTTCGAAACGGATGTCGTCAGCTCAAAGGCCACGGCTGCCGACGCCATCGTTCCCCTACCGGCCCACCACGGTCCACGACGGCGGCAGCACCGACTCGGCGGCGGGCGGCGTCCCGGCGCCCACGCGCGCGTCGTCGAGCGCCCGGCGGTATCGCGCGACAAGCGGGCCGAGGAGCTCAGGTGGGAGGCTGCGGCCCTGGAGCTTCAAGACCCGCACGCCAGCGGCCACATAACCGGCGACGTCCCCGATTCGGCTCAGCTGGCGGCTCGGAAGCATCTGGGTCTCACGGCGTCCGTGGCCGTCTTCCAAGTACCACGGCTGCTCGCAGATCTTGTAGCAGGCCCCGACGCCGCCCCGCTTCATGCTCCCCGTCTGCCGCGTCAGGTCGGTCAGGCCACCGGGCATGGCCGCCGGCCTAAGGTGCACGTAGCTCGGCATCGAGCACTTCCCTAGAAGGACGAACTCCTCGACCATGTGGAGCATGATCTCGACCGCGATGCCGCCGACGGCGACGCAGGCCGCCGCCTCGTCCGGCCCGACCGTGCCTGGCAGTACCACCGCGGCCGCGCCGACGTCGCGGAAGAATGCGACGTCCGCCTCGTTCTGGGCGCCACAGCCAATGCTGGCCGTGAGGTAGAGCTGGGGGTAGCGCCCGCGCAGCATGCTCAGGATGCCCACGTCGTTCACAATGAGGGTGCGGATTCCGAGGGCCATGACGCGGGGGATCTGGTCCAGGAGGACCGCCCGCTCGCGCGGCTTTGGGATGGTGTTCAGGGCGAGCTCAACCTTCACGCCGCGCGCCCCGGCCCGATCCACCGCGTCCCCCAGCTCTTGCCAGTCGAGCTCGCCCCGAGCGCCGCCCCGACTCCAGCCCTTGAGCCCGATATAGACCAGGTCCGCGCCCGCGTCGAGAGCCGCCTCGAGGGCTTCGGGGCTCCCGGCCGGGGCGAGCAGCATCGCCATGGTACCCGTCAGACTCCCGGAAAGGGTCCGGGAAGTCAAGGGGGGCAACGTCCAGGGAATGCTCCGGGACCCGGGCACGAGACTCCTCGAGGAGGGGCATGACTTCCGTGATGGAACACTAGGCTGCCCAAGTTCGTGTCTTCCCTCGGCTTCTCTCGGTAGCACCAGGCGCGGATCGGCTGATCGCGTGGCGATCCTCCACGCGGACCAAGGGATCACTTACCGAAACCCGGGGAGGTGCTTGACCAGACGAACGGGTTAGGAGGGCGCGGCTCAGGTCGACGGGCGCCGCGCCTCCAACTCGGCCAGCCGACGTCGCATCTGCTGCTCTTCTTCCCACCGCGCCGTCTCGTCGCGGACGAAGGCGGCGATCCCGCTTACCTGGCCGTCGGGCGCCCGGAGTAGCGCAACGGTAAAGGCGATAGAGATGCGTATGCCGTCCTTCCGGATCGCCGGCACGCGCAGGACATCGGCGCCGTAGCGGGTCTGACCCGTGCGCATGACCTCGCGATAGCCGGCCCAGTGCCGCGCGCGGAGGCGCTCCGGGATGATGAGATCGAGCGAGGAGCCGAGCACCTCGCTGGGCGAAAACCCGAAGATCCGCTCGGCCGCCGGGTTCCAGAGGCGGATCGTCCCCGCGGTGTCGGCGAGGATGATCGCATCTCCCGCTGCGGCGACCAGGGCGGCGAGATCGACGTCCGGTTGCTCACTCATGCCCATTCTCGATTGTAAAGCTTGTTCATCATACGATCTACGCCGCGACGTTGTCACGTGATCTCCACGTTCCCCAATCGCCTCTGATCGATGGCATCAAGGGCTCGCCCGATCCTCTCCATGCTAGCTATAGCTACATGAGGTCGCGAAACGGGACCTCGGTGACATCGTAGAATCCGGCGAAGGTTTCCGGGTCGTGCGTGGGCATCCGATACTGGTGCAGAAGCACGTTGAGCGTACGGTGCGCGTGAGCCAGCGCGTTGTCCAAGCTAACGGTCGCGTCGGACGCGGAAAGCTCCGAATCGGTCCGCGGGACGACCTTCTGCGCCTTCGCCAGGGACTTCTGCCCCTCCGCCGAGCGCGAGCGCTCGATCTCCCGCGAGAGGGTGTCCAGGTAGCGTCCGAGCTGACGGTAAGCCCGCCCGAGATCCAATACGGTCGCCGCGGGACTCCGCCACGCTCCGTAGTAGAGTCGGTCGTGGGCCTCACGCAGATGGGCGAAGGGCAGTCCACGGTAGGGTGGACTCGGCGGCGCCTGCAGCTCTTCAGCCCGCCGGTGGCAAGCCTCGATGTTCTCCAGATGCTGCTCCCGCATCTCCTTGAGGAAGGCCCTGGTCTCCGGATCCAAATCCGTCGCGAGAAGGGCCTCGATGCGTTTGACGACCCAGGCTTGGCCCCGGGCCAGGAGAGTCACCCGCTCCCCCTCGCTCGGTGGAGCCATCACCTTCTCGGCGAAATTCCCCGTCCGGTCTGACGGCGTCCCGCCGAGTCGAAGGATCGCCTTCCGCAGGTCGCCGCATGCCCATCCTTCGTCCTCGGCGAACTTCTTCATCTCTCCATGCGTGAGCCCTGGCGCGGTCGACGCGCCCAGGCTCAGCGCTGCCTCAACGCCGGCGCGCTCGCACTCGAGGAGTTCGTTCAAGCGGTCCACGATTCCCCTCGACACTGTCATCCTCCGAGGACGAGTATCCCACGATGGCCGCAGCCCCACTATTCGTCTGGGGGGCCGGACCCGGCAGGTGGCGGCTGGACGACGTCCGCCCGAGCGCATGGTCCGAGCCGCTGGATCGGTCCCGCCTCAATCAGATCGAGTGAGGGAGTCGCTGGAAGGCTCGGCGGTGCGGGCGAGGGCGTCAGCCCTCGCCCGACCTCAGAGGAGGAGGGGTTCAGGCTGCCGACCGCCTCCCTGCCGGCAACCGGGGGACCCTCACGCTCATGCGCGCGGCAGAGGAGCGCTCGGCAGCCACGTTACGCGGTCACCTTGACCGACGCCCCCACCGGCACCGCCGGGCGCCGCGCCAGGAGCTCGGCCAACAGGGCGACCAGCGCCAGGACTGCCGCAGTGTAGAAGGCGGCCTGATAGTTCTGGTACTTGTCGTACAGCACGCCGCCGATCCGCGGTCCGATGATGCCGGCGACTCCCCACGCGGTGAAGAGAATGCCGTAGTTGATCCCGGCATTCTTCGTCCCCCAGAAATCCGAGGTCGTCGAGGCATTCACCGAGAGCTGGGTGCCATAGCAGTAGTACACAATAAACACCATGACGAAGAACAACAGGCCGTGCCCGCCGATGTGGTACAGGACCGGCATAGCCACGGCCGAGATCGCGATCATCAGCCGCAGCACGTTCAGGCGGCCAAGCGTGTCCGACATCCACCCCGAGAAGATGCGGCCGGAGGCGTTGCCAACGGCCCCGATGAAGATGGCCGTGGTCCCCAGTGCGACCAGTCCCACGCTGCGTGCGAACGGCACCAGCTGGCTGATCACCATGAGGCCCGCGGAGGTCCCGAGGGCGTAGGCGGTCCACATCAAGTACATGGCGGGTGTTCTGAGCGCCTCGCTCGGGGAGAAGTCGTACGTCGTCGCTGCGGCCTTGGCCGCCGGTGCCGGGGACCAACCGGCCGGCTTGTAGCCCACCGGCGGGTTCTTCAGGAGGAACGACCCAACCAGCGTCATGACCAGGAAGATGACCCCCAGGACCTGGAAGGTCACCCGCCACCCGTAGGTCGGGATCAGCCAGTTCCCGGCCAGCGGGCCGAAGATCGCTGATCCCCCGCCGTAGCCCGCCACCGCGAGCCCGACTGCCAGGCCCCGCTTATCGGGAAACCACTTGGCCATGACCGGAATCGGCGTCGCGTAGCCGAAGCCGTTGCCGATCCCGCCGATCGCGCCGAACCAGAAGAAGACCCAGGCGAGGGTCGTGGTCCAGGCGCTGAGGAAGAATCCGACACTGACCAGCACGCCGCCGATGATCGAGATCCAGAATGGACCCTTCTTGTCCTGGAGTCGCCCGGCCAGGATAAACGCCAGCCCGAACACAAAGACTGCGATGGTGAAGATCATGGAGGTGTCGGCCCGCTTCCATCCGAACTCCTTCTCGAGAGGCGCGACAAAAACACTCCACGCATAAAGCGACCCGAGGGCGAGGTTCATGGAGAGCCCGCCCACGACCCGCCACCAGCGATTGATGTAACCCTCTGCGCTCATCTCTCCCCTCCTCTGCGGTCATGCGCCGCCTGTTCAAGGGTGTCCGAACCAACGGACTTGGTCCCCCGGGGAGGCCGTTGGCCCACGGGGTACGGTTCCCCGAGAGGTCGATTTGCCTCGGCCGTCATGTCACCGACTGTCAGATTCACGGTGGTGGTTGGTGATCGCCCACCGAGGGTTGGGCGACGGGCTTCTCACACGATCCCGGCATCCCTGAAGACCAGCGCCGCGACGGGATTGAGCAAGAGGTTGCGATGCGCGAACCACGGCTCGAGATACTTCCTCTTCTCTGCTCTCAAGCCTCCCGTATCGTCGTCGCGCGACGCCTGCCTCGCGACCAAGACCGGCATGAGGGCCTTCCGGACTATGCTGGCTGCGACACGCCCCCTCGCCATAGCCAAGCAAACGAGATTGGGCCGGAGGAGATCGGCGAGTCGCAGGATCTCTTGGTCAATCTCGGCCGCGCTCAGGGGGGAACATTCGACCCTGGGGCTGACGTTCCAGCCCTGTGCTTTGAGATTGTCACCGACCTCCGACACGTACGCCCAGGCCTTCGCCAGGTCTTGTGCCAGATCCGGGAAGGCAGGCCAAGCGTTCCAGGCATACGGCAGCTGAGGAACTACCTGGAAGATGAGGATCTCGCCGGCCTTGGGCAGCAGATCATGCGCCAGAGCCGCCGCTTCAAGCGACGCCACCGAACCGTCCACGGCAAACAGCACTTTGCCAACCATCGCCTTCGCCCTCCCTCCAGGCGAACGGTATCCCGTTCAACCTAAGGGAAGTGTAGGCGGCGGTCGGAGCGGCGACGATGATCGCGGTTACATCCGCTATGTGATCTCGGTCACACTGCCGAACGCGAGGGCGCTCAGCTTCGCTGGCCTCAGGATCTTCACGTACCCCCGGCCCGTCTCGATCAGGCCCATCTCCCGCAGCTTGGCCAACTGCTTGTTGACGGCCTCCCGGGTGGCCCCGACCATCTCGGCCAACGCCTCCTGGCTGACGTGGACCACGGCGCTCTCCACCGATGACCCGTGGTAGACATCGGCTAACTGACAGAGGCGCTTGGCGAGGCGAGACGGGAGATCGAGAAACGCCAGGTCTGCCAAGAGCTCCGTGACGTGTCGTAAGCGCAGGCAGAGCGAGATCGAGATTTGCAGTGCGGCTTCCGTATGATCTCTCAAGAAGGCCAACAAGTCGTTTCGGTAGATGGCTAGCACTTCCGTCGTCTGTTCAGCGACCGCGGTGACATAGCGGGACCTTCCATCAAGGGCCGCCAGCTCCCCGAAGTGATCTCCGGGCCGAAGCAGCGCGACGATCACCTCGGCAGCACTGTCCGACGGCAGGGTCATCTTGACCGACCCCGAAAGGAGCAGGTACATCGCGTTGCCGGGGTCGCCGCGGTAAAAGATGATCTGGCCCTTCCGATATCGCTGGTGATGCACGATTCCCGCCAGGCTTGTGAGATGCTTCGGCTCGAGCATCGAGAAGATAGGCACACGCCGCAGGAAAGCTGCCCTGTCCATCTGGCGCTCCTCCGCGACCAGCGAATGCTGATCGGAGTGGCTCCCCGTCCCACAAGGAGGACGAGGCCGAGAGCGGCCCTGATCAGAGGAGGGCTTCTTCAGACTCGCAACGGAAGCCGCTCGGTCCGGCGAGGGGACCCGTCAACAGGAGCGCCTCGCAAGCGTCCGATACTCGACGATCCACAGGTTCAGATGAAGCTGGGGATCGGCGAGACTGTAGTACAGCTTCTGTCGTCTCCGCAGACGGATGCTCACTTTCCCGGAGTCTTCGGCCAAGGGAACCGCGTCGCGCCCCTGCGGATTGTCCGCGAGCACGGCGAGCGGCGGGATGTCTTCGGCTCGACCGGTGATCTGATACCGAAAGGTGATGGCAAACGTGTTCCGGGGCACAGCTCGGGAAAGGTCGATCTCCTTGAACACCCTACGGCTCCATCCCCCGATACGACCAGTCCAGGAGCTCCACCGGGTGGAGAACCCGAATGCTGAGGCCTCGCTCCTTGAGCCCCTTCTCGATTTGGAGCGAGCAGCCGGGGTTTCCGCTCACGACCATCTCGGCGCCGCTCTCCTTGATCCGCTCGATCTTGCGGTCCAGGAATTGCTGGGCGAGGTCTGGGTAGAGGAGATTGTAGATCCCGGCGCTTCCGCAACAGAAGTCCGATTCCTTGAGCTCGACGAACTGAAGTCCAGGGATCGCCTTCAGGATCGTCCTCGGTTCCTGCCGGACCTTCTGGCCATGGGCGAGGTGGCATGCATCGTGGTACGTGACGGTGCGCTTCAACGCCTGGAGATGGCCGTTCAATGGAACCTGGGCCAGGAGCTGGGAGATATCTCGCACCTTCTTGCTGAAGGCGTCCGCCCTCTCGGCGTAGACCGGGTCGGTATGGAGCAACTCCCAGTATTCCTTCATGACCGAGCCGCAGCCCGCCGCGTTGACGACGATGACGTCAACGCCCGCCCGCTCGAAGATGTCGATCGTCTTCCTCGCCATCTGCTTGGCCTGTTCCCGTTCCCCCTCGTGGACAAGGAGGGAGCCGCAGCACTCCTGATCCCTCGGAATCACGACCTCGTAGCCGTTCTCGCTCAAGACCCGGGCCGTCGCTCGATTCACCTGCGCGAAAAAGAAGCGCTGGACGCAGCCGGTGAGCAGCCCCGCCCTCCCACGCCTCTCACCCTTGGCCGGGACTATTTCCGGCAGGTCTGTGCGCAGGCGCTGGTCGGGGATGGCGGGAAGCAAGGTCTCCATCTGCCCCAGGCGGCCGAAGAGGCCCAGGATCCCCGAGGCCCTGACCAGCTTCTGGAGGCCGGACCGCTGGTAGAACCGGAGGAGGCTGGTCATGGTGCGCAGGCGCCCGAGGTCGGTGAAGGAATGGAGGATGAAATCGCGGAACCGACGATCGGCAGGAGAATACTGATAGAGTCGATCGACCTGGCCCCGGGCCGCTTCCATCAGGAAGCCAAACTTGACGCCCGACGGGCAAGCCGTCTCACAGGCCCGGCAGAGGAGGCAGAGGTTCATGTGCTTGACGAAATTGTCGGTGATGCCGCTCTTCCCTTCCGACGCAGCCCGTATGAGCCAGATCCGCCCACGCGGACTATCCATCTCGTTGCCGAGGACGAGGTAGGTCGGACACGTGGGAAGACAAAAGCCGCAGTGGACGCAGTCGAGCGAGAGTTCGCTGTCGGGGGGATCGATCTGATCGAACGCGCTTTTCGCGATCTGGCCCGTCGGCAGGACCCCCATGTCAAATTCCTCCCACGAACCGTCCCGGGTTCAGGATTCTCTGAGGATCGAACTCGGCCTTCGGCCGCCGCATGAACGGAAGGGCCTTCTCTGGCAATCCCCATACGTCCACCCGGCTCTTCAGTTCTGTCGGCGCCTTGAGGACGACGAGGTTTCCTTCGGCCCCTTGGGCAAAGGCCCGGAGCCGGTTCACGACCTCGGCCACGCCCTGCTGAAACCGCTCAGGCGAGATCGCGGCGCCGGTGAGGTGGTACCGGATGATCCCCGAACCCGCCTCGCAAACGACCCCGAGAGCCAAGCCCTGCTTCGCGGCCACTTCTTCCCCCACTCGCACGGCCTCGGCCACCTTGGTCACCAGGACGCTCGCCTTCAGGACCGCCGTCAGGCCATCATCCAAAGCGAAGTCCCGGGTCGCCCGCCAGAAGGCGTCGTGGAGCCGGCCATCCAGAACGTGCTCCTCCGGGCTGCCCGTCTCGTGGCAGAGACGTTTCACCGTCTGAAGCTGGGCATCCACCGCTTCGGGGCGAACACTGCCGATCGCGACGGCCAGGCCGTAGCTCTCCTTCGACCACGGGACCGCGGCCTGCTCGGCTACCCGACGGGCGGCCACAGGGTTTAAGAGCTCCAGCGCGGAGGGCACCACGGGGGAGTCGAGGATCCTGGCGACGGCCTCCCTTGTCTCATTGACCGACACGAACGAGGCAAGGAGCGTCTGTTCGACGGCGGGCAGCGGGTGAAGCCTGAAAGTCGCCTCGACGATGATCCCCAGAGTCCCGAGGGAGCCGATGTAGAGCTTATTCATGTCGTACCCGGTGACATTCTTGACGACCTTCGCCCCCCCTTTGGTAACCTTCCCGGCGGCGTCGACAACCCGGATGGCAATCACGAGGTCCCGTGAGGCTCCGTAGCGAAGCCTCCTCGGCCCGCTCGAGTTGGTCGCCAGGATGCCCCCGAGCGTGGCCAGGTCAGCGTGGGGAGGATCCAGGCCGATGAACTGCCTGTGCCCCCCTAGAACCGCCTGGGCCTCTTTGAGCAGGCTTCCCGCGCGGAAGGTGGCGGTGACATCCGCTGGCTCGTAGTCCACTACTCCCTTCAGGCGGGAGAGAACGAGGACGAGGTCAACCCGTTCGGGGATACCGCCCAACGCCATCTTCGTCCCGTTCCCCCAGGGCACGACCTTCATCCCCTCGGCCGAGGCGAAGGCCATCACGGCCGAAACCTCCTCCACCGATCCCGGAGAGACGACGGCCTGCGGGGCCTTCCCGTCCACGACGTACGGCGAGGCCCCGGAGCCGGCCACGACATGCGCCGGCCCGACCAGATCGCTCAAGCGTTGGACGAGCGCCCCCTCAGCCAGCATGGCTTCCTCCTACACGCGCCCGTGCACCTTATCCAACATCTCGCGCTGCCCCGCGGGGCCGACCTGGCCGCCCGGCTTCGCCGCCGGGAAAATCTTCCCTGGGTTCAGCAAGCCATCGGGGTCAAACACCTTCTTCACCTTCTGCATCGCCGCCAAGTCGTCTTCGTTGTACATAAGCGGCATGAAGTCCCGCTTCTCCAGGCCGATCCCGTGCTCCCCGGTGAGGCTGCCGCCCATATCGATGCAGGCCTTGATGATCTCCGCCCCCATCGCTTCTGCCTTATGCAGCTCCCCTTCGTTTGCGGAGTTGTAGAGGACGAGGGGGTGGAGGTTGCCGTCGCCGGCGTGAAAGACGTTGGCCACCCGAAGGCCGCATCTCTCGGAAAGCTCTCCGATGAATTTCATGATCGAGGGGAGCTTTGTCAGCGGGATCACCGAGTCCTGGACATAGTATTCGGGGCTGATCTGCCCCATGGCGGCGAAGGCGGCCTTCCGCCCCTTCCAGAGCAGGAGGCGCTCGTTCTCGTCTCTCGCCACCCGGACCTCCCGGACGTGGTTCTCCTTGAAGACCTCGATGATGGGATCGACCAATGCCTCCACCTCGTCTTTCGGCCCGTCCACCTCGGCGAGAAGGACGGCCACGGCATCCAGGGGATACCCCGCGGCCACCCCCTTTTCCACGGCCTGGATGCTGTTATTATCCATCATCTCGATGGCGACTGGGACGATCCCTCGCGCCATGATCGCCGAGACGGAGTTCGACGCATCCTCGATGGACTCAAAAACGCCCATCAAGGTCTTGACGGCCTCGGGCTTGCGCATGATCCTGACGGTGACCTTGGTGGTGATCCCGAAGGTCCCCTCCGAACCGACGTAGATCCCGGTGAGATCGTAGCCGAGGGGATCCAGCGTCTTCCCACCAAACTTGACGATCTCTCCGTTGGGGAGAACAACCTCCAGTCCGAGGACATGATTGGTCGTGACCCCGTACTTCGGCGTGCGGGGACCACCGGAGTTTTCCCCGACGTTTCCGCCGATGCTGCAGGCCGTCTGGCTGGCTGGATCGGGGGAGTAATAATAGCCTCGGGGGGAGAGCGCGTTCGTGAGCCAGACGTTCACCATGCCGGGCTCGACCACGGCCCGCTGGTTCTCGTAGTCGGTCTCGAGGATCCGGTTCATCCGGTTCATCCCGATCAGAATCCCTCCTTCGATCGGGAGGGCCCCTCCCGAAAGCCCGGTTCCCGCTCCCCGCGCCACGAAGGGGATCTTCTCCCGGTGGCACACCTTCACGACCCCGGCCACTTGCTCGGTCGAGCGGGGGAGGACGACGATTTCCGGCATGGCCTTGAAGACAGTCAGGCCATCTGCCTCGTAGACCCGCAGCTCCCCGGGATCGACGACGATGCCATCGTTGCCGACGATCCCGGTCAGCTCCCTGGCGATCCGCTCCTTATCCATCACCCGCACCTCCCCCGTGCCAGATGCCACACCTCTCGGATGCCGAGGCGTTGCATCATCTGGAGCCGTCGACCGGGACGACCCTCGCATCCGCGATGAGCAGTCCCTGTTCGTAAACGATTACCGGGTTGAGATCCATTTCGCTGATCTCAGGGTGTTCCACGACGAGGTTGGACACCTGGACGAGGAGCTGTCGCAGGGCCGCCACATCGGCGGGTCCTCGCCCCCGAACGCCTTTGAGAACCCGCGCTCCCGAGATTTCGGCGATCATCTCCTCCGCATCCCTCTCCGTCAACGGCGCGATCCGGAACGCGACGTCCCTGAAGACCTCGACCAGAACGCCCCCGAGCCCGAACATTATCGCGTGGCCGAACTGGAGGTCTGTCGTCACCCCGATAACCACCTCGTGTCCCGGAGGTGCCATCGCGCTCACGACGACCCCGCCATCCCTCGCCCCGATCCGCCGCACGATCTCCTGGATGGTATCAAACGCCTTCCGCACGCCTGCGTCATCGGTCAGGTTGAGGATGACCCCACCGACGTCGCTCTTGTGTGGCACATCGACGGAGTTGATCTTCACCGCTACCGGAAAGCCGACCGCCCGCGCAGCGCGGATCGCTTCCTCAGCGGTTCCCGCTTGACGGAAGGCGACCACCGGGAAGCCTTCGCGGGCGAGGAGGCTCATCGCGTCCGCGGTCGGAAGGGCCTGTCGTTCCTCGGCGGGGTGCGTAACGTGGGGCCGCTCATTCATTGGGGAGAACCTCGAGCGCTTGAAGCGCACATGGCAACTGAGGGCTCTGACCGCTCGCTCCGGTGTCGGAAAGACCGCGACCTTCTTCTCCTGCAGCAGCCGCCGCTCCGCCCGCTCGACCTCCGCACCCCCCAAGTAGGCAACCAAGTCGCATCGGCCCGGGGGCATGATCCGGCTGGCGCCAGGGATCGGGTCGCCGAAGATCGACATCACCACGTCGTAGTACCCCTCGGCCGCTGTGAGGACCGTCCGGTACCGCTCCGCGTCGGTGTCGCCCGTCAGGTCGAGCGGGTTTCCGACGATGCAGTGCGACGGTAGGAGCTCCCGCAATCGGCCGGAAAGGCCCGGCGGGAGCGGGACCACGCTGAACCCTTCTTCCTCGGCGACGTCGGTGGCGATAATGGCCGATCCTCCGGAGCTGGTGATGATCAGCATCCGTGGACCCGGGGGGGCGGGGACGTAGGCCAGCGCCTTGGCGAAGTCGTATAGCTCTTCGAGAGTGGAGGCGCGGTGGATGCCGAGTTGCCGGAAGACCCCGTCATAAATCGCGTCGCTCCCGGCCAGCGACCGGGTATGCGACTCGGCGGCTTGGCGGCCCCGCTCGGTTCGCCCCGCCTTGAAGATCACGATGGGCTTCCGGCACTTCCGAACGGCGGAAAGGAACTTGGCTGCGTCCTTCACACCCTCGATGTAAAGGGCAATCACCTTTGTGTTCGGGTCGTCTGCAAAGAAGTCGATGAGATCCGCTTCGTCAACGTCGGCCCGGTTCCCCAGGCTCACAAACGCCGAGAACCCGAGCCCGTCCTCGGAGGCCCAGTCGATCAACGCCGCGCCGACCGTCCCGCTCTGCGAGACAATCGCCATCTCGCCTCTCCGGGTGATAAGCGGCCACGACGCGCATAGGTTGTGGTACGGATAGTTCACGCCCTGGCAGTTCGGACCAACGAGCCGGATGCCGCAACGGGCGGCATTCCGGGCAAGTTCTTCCTGAAGAGCAGCGCCCTCCTCCCCGGATTCCGCAAATCCCCCGCTGATGATTATCGCGGCGCGGACGCTCCGCTCTCCCAGCCGAAGGATAGTGGCCGGCACCAGCTTTGCCGGGACGATGACGACCGCAAGGTCAATCCCCTCGCGGAGATCTCCCGGTGACTTGACGGAAGTCGTCCCCAGGATCTGCTCCCCCTTCGGGTTGACCGGGATGACCTCTCCCGGAAAGCCGGCTTCCCGGATGTTCCGGAATATCTGGAAGCCCATCTTTTCGGGATTCGCGGAGGCCCCGATGACAGCGATCCGCGTGGGGTAGAATAGGGGCCGCAAGGAGGACGACATCTCTCACCTCTCCAGAAGGATGCCGAGACTCTAGCAAAAAGGAGGGGCGGCCCGCCAGCCCCTTCCTCCAGGCCGGGCAGAGCCACCTCCTGTGACTCGGGAGGAGTCTCGAGCCGGACCCCAGTCTCGGCGTGCTCTGAAAGGATCGCGCCATTCGCCCTCTTGCCGCGCGCGAGGGCCTTCGTGTATCTTCGTGTGGCAGGCGCGACCTGGGTAGCCGGCTCGCAGGTGCGGCCGAGCGCGGTTCCTGAGACCGCAATAGCCAAGGAGGGAGTTGGGGATGAAGAAGAAAGGGACGGATGCGGGGCCCGGGAGGGCGGCGATGGACGCACTCGAGATCACGCACGCACGCACCCGAAAGACGTACTCGGTGCCGATCTTCGAGGCGGGCGTCGAGGGAGACACGGCGATCCGCGGGATCGACCTGCGCCAGATCAAGGCCGACGAGAGCGAGTTCGGCCTGATGAGCTACGACCCCGCGTTCATGAACACGGCGTCGTGCAAGAGTGCGATTACCTTCATCGATGGCGACAGGAGCATCCTGCGCTACCGGGGCTATCCGATCGAGCAGATCGCCGAGGCTGCAACGTTCCTGGAGGTGGCGTGGCTGCTGCGCAACGGCGAGCTGCCGACGCAGGCCGAATACAACCAGTGGGTGCACAACATCACGTACCACACATACGTGCACGAGAACATTCGAAAGTTCCTCGAAGGGTTCCGCTACGACGCGCACCCGATGTCGATGCTGTGCAGTGCCGTCGCGGCCCTCTCGTCGTTCTACCCGAAGGCGAAGGACATCTTCGACCCCGAGCAGCGCAACCTGGCGATTATCCGCCTGCTCGCGAAGGTGCCAACGATTGCGGCGTTCGCCTACCGGCACCTGAGAGGGCTGCCATTCGTCTACCCGAACAACGACCTGCCGTATACGGAGAACTTCCTGTCGATGGTCGCGCGGATGTCGGAGTCGAAGTACGAGGCGAACCCCGTCTTCGTGCGCGCACTCGAGGTGCTGTTCATCCTGCACGCGGACCATGAGCAGAACTGCTCGACGAATGCGGTGCGCTCGGTCGGCTCATCGCACGTCGACCCGTTCTCAGCGCTGGCAGCGGGGATCACCGCCCTCTTCGGCCCGCTGCACGGCGGCGCGAACGAGCAGGTGCTGCACATGATCACGGAGATCGGCCACCGGAACAACATCCCCGCGTTCATCGAGGGAGTGAAGTCGGGGAAGGGGCAGCGCCTCATGGGCTTCGGACATCGAGTCTACAAGAGTTACGACCCGCGCGCGAAGATCGTGAAGCGGCTCGCTCACGAGGTCTTCGAGCAGGTAGGGATGGACAAGGACCTCGACATCGCGTTGGAGCTCGAACGCATCGCCCTCTCGGACGACTACTTCATCTCGCGGAAGCTCTATCCGAACGTAGATTTCTACACGGGGCTGGTCTACCGCTCGATGGGATTCCCCCCTGACTTCTTCACCGTGTTGTTCGCGGTCGCACGCACGGCCGGGTGGCTCGCGCAGTGGGAGGAGATGCTGCTCGATCCGGAGCAGAAGATCGCCCGGCCGCGCCAGATCTACGTCGGGGCGAGCGAGCGAGCATACAAGAGCCAACTCACTACCAAGGCACCGGCCTCGAGGAAAGCCTCCGCTCGGAGGTAACGGAGGGCGCTCGGTCAAGCCTCGGCGAGTCTCGCGCGCAGCCACGCTGGCACGATGGATAAGACCTCCGGGTTGAACTTCAGTTCCGCGTGGTTGTACCAGCGCGGCAGGTACCGTACGAACGCGTTCTCGGACGAGACGTCTGGCCTCAGGTGACCGTTGACCTCGTGCAACGTGGCGCCCGGCAGCCGCTCCGCCAGGCCCCTCGTGCCCGCGATGATGTTGGGGACGTCGCGAGCGGCGTGAATCAGCAGGCAGGGCCTCGCGCGCTGGGGTACGTCGCCCAGGTGATTGAGCAGCTCCACGACATACCCAGAGTAGGGCTCTCGCACCAGCGGGCTGGGAAAGTTCTCGAACATCCAGCGACCTTGCGGCGAGATCTCCTGCACCACCGCCGGCGACACCGCAATCGCCAGGTCGGCGTCGGCCATCAATGCCAGCCGACCACCCAGGCTGTGGCCGATCGCCACGACCGGGCCATCGGCCGACAAGAAGTCGAGCGCCGCCTGTTTGTCGTCCAGGACGCCTGCGCCAATCGGCGCCAGGTTTTCGCCATGGCCCCGTAAGTCGATGCACAGCGCGCGACACTGAGCGCCTTCGACGACGGCCAGGGCAAGGGCCAGCATGTCCTCCTTCGCCCCCCCGTAGCCGTGGCAGATAACGGCAGCGCCGCGCGCCGTATCGGGCTCCAAGAGATAGGCAGGAATCGCATGGCCGTCCGGCGAACGAAGGTCGGCCACACGGCGGACGTGCATGGCGAGGACACTACGGCTTCGCTATGTGACCTTGGCCTTGTCCTGCCCCGGTTGCCGGAGGAGGCGTCGGAGGAGCTTGCCCGTTCCAGGGCCGCCCGGCCCCGGGGCACGCGGCATCTGGTCGACGAACTCGACCTCGCGGGGCAGCTTGTACACGGCGATCTTCCCCTTGCAGAATTCGATCAGCTCCGCCTTGAGCCCTTCGGACCGCTGCTGCCCGGGCTTGAGCGCGACGAAAACCTTCGTCTTCTGGCCCATGACCGGATCGGGAACGCCGACCACGCCCGCATCGGCCACGGCGGGGTGGGTCATCAAGACATCCTCGATCTCCTCGGGGCCAATGCGGTAGCCGGAGCTCTTGATCAGATCGTCCTCCCGGGCGAGGAACCAGATGTACCCGTCCTCGTCCATGCTGACCATGTCACCCGCGCGACACCAGCCCTCCCTCACGGAACTCCGCTGCTTTTCCGGATCGCGCCAGTAGATGGTCCCCGTGGGGCCCCTCGCCCACAGTTGGCCGGTCTCGCCGGGCTTGCAATCCTTTCCGTCTTCGTTGACCACCCGCAGCTCGTACCCGGGGATCGCCGGCCCGATCGATCCGGGCTTGACCTTCCGCGTCGCGGCGGAACTGATGAAGACGAACATCATCTCGGTGGTCCCGAGCCCCTCGAAGATCTCGTGGCCGAACTTCGCCTTCCAGTCGAGATACGTCTGGGCGGTCAAAGACTCACCGCCCCCGGTGCAGAGCTTCAGGGAGCTGAGGTTGTACCGTTTCTCGGCGTCCGGCACCTGTAGCAGCTTCCGATAGGCCGTGGGAAGGGCCGATAGAACCGTAACCTTGTGGTTCTGAATCGTCTCGAACATCCCCTCCGGCGTGAAGCGGGGCAGGAGCGAGAGCGCTGCGCCGAATCGATAGGGGATGGTGGCCGCGGCAGAGTACCCGGCCGCCATCGCGAGGGGGGCGGCGCTGAGAAGAACGTCATCTTCCGTGAGACGCCAGCAGTATTTGCCGAAGCCATCCGGAACAATGAGGGCCTCCTCAAGGAAATGAGCCGTGCCCTTCGGCAGGCCCGTGGTCCCGGAGGTGAAGAGAAGGACCGATATATCCAGCCGATCCCGTCGCACAGGGTCGCACGTGGGCTCGCCCGAGTCGAGCAGCTCCTGATAGGGGAGGTAACCCTTCTTCTTGATCTCGTCGGCTTCCCCACCAACAACAATGATGTGCTTGACCGTTTTCAGCTCGGGTTTCGCCTTCTCAAGCTCCTCCAGGAGTGCCGCGGCCACGATGACTGCCTTGACCTCGGCATTGTTGAGGACATGGGCGATCTCGGCACGGGAGAAGAGGGCGGAGGTCGGCAAGATCACGCCCCCGATTTTCAGGACTGCGAAGTTCGCCACGATCGCCGGCGGAATATTGGGCAGACGCAGTGCGACCCGATCCGCCACTTCGATCCCCAGCTTCTTCAGCGCGCTCCCCAGCTTGTTGACTTGGGCCAGGAGGGCCTTATAAGGGATTCGCTTGTCTTCGAAGTAGAGGGCCACCCGGTCCCCCTTCCCCCCGGCCACGATCTTATCCAGTAGCTCCTCGGTGCTGTTCAACCGGTGAGGGATCTCCTTGAACTCCGGAAGCGTGTAGATGCGCTGCGGCCAGAGCTCGCTAGGTGGCAGGTAGTCGGCAGGTATGCTCCCCATCGTTTCCCCCTACTCGTTCATCAGGTTCAGCAGCGTCTCTCCGGAAACGACGGAGACCGGAGTGTTCAGGGATCAAGAGCCAATGGGCGCCACTGCCCTCCGCCCGCCGAACAACGGCAGGACCGGAGGGCAGCTCGCACCCTCGGTCGTCGCGTCGCCCGATCGAAGGGCTACGCCATCACCTTCGCGGGCGCCCCTTCGGGCACCGTCGGGCGCCGCGCCAGAAGCTCGGCCACCAGCGCGACCACCGCCAGGCCCGCC
>Ga0207646_10001959_pt1 | contig 24684 bp, 21 predicted proteins | sample KBSK5502metaG_FD_184343 | JGI IMG/M metagenome (GOLD analysis project Ga0207646, IMG submission 184343) | Corn, switchgrass and miscanthus rhizosphere microbial communities from Kellogg Biological Station, Michigan, USA - KBS K5-50-2 metaG... | ecosystem: Host-associated > Plants > Roots >...
TCACGCTGCCCCATTCTGTCGTAAGGCACCGCCGGGGCCGCCGCAGCGCCGGCCATCACCACATCCGCGCGCGGGCTCACGCTGCCCCATTCTGTCGTAGGGCACCGCCGGGGCCGCCGCAGCGCCGGCCATCACCACATCCGCGCGCGGGCTCACGCTGCCCCATTCTGTCGCAACCGGCCCGGTGTGCCCGTTCCGGCCCGCGCCCGTTAACCCGGCGGCCATCTTCGCACCGACGGGCCACCGCGCGGGGCCGGGGCTCTCTACGCTTGTCACCCGTGGAGTTGTACGCGGCCTACGGCAGCAACATGGACCCGGCGCAGATGGCCCTGCGCTGCCCGCACTCCCCGCAGCGCGGCACCGGCTGGCTGGAGGGCTGGCGGCTCACCTTCGGCGGCGCGGACATCGGCTGGGAAGGTGCCATGGCCACCGTGGTCGAGGACGCGGCGGTGCGGGTCTTCGTGGTGCTCTACGAGGTCACCGAGCAGGACGCGAAGGCGCTGGACAGCTGGGACGGCGCGACGCTGGGCTACTACAGCAAGATCAATGTCCGGGTGGAGACCCTGGACGGTGACGTGCTCACCTGGCTCTACGTCCTCAACGCCTACGAGGGCGGGCTGCCCTCGGCGCGGTACCTGGGCATCCTCGCCGACGCGGCGGAAAAGGCCGGGGCGCCGGCCGACTACGTGGCCGACCTGCGCGCCCGCCCGTGCGGCATGCTCGGCCGCGGCCCCGCGGACACCTGAAGCCTGCGCGGCGCCGGCGTGTGCACTCGCCACGGCCCGGGTTTCCGGCTATAGCAGCGCCACGAGGACCAGCAGCGCCACCGGCACGGCCATGGCCGCGATGGACCGCCACGCCCACTGCGCCTGCGGCCGCGCCGCGGCCAGCACCGTCTGGCCGCCGGCCGCGGCTGCACCGGTCTCGGCTCCGGCCGGGCCGTCCGCGCCCGGCAGGCTGCCCGTGGGCGCCGCGAAGTCGCCGGCCAAAGGCCCGGCCGCCCGGGCGGCCGCCCGCCGGGCGTGCTGCGCGCGCTCCTCGAGGCGCCCGGCGGTGAACTCGGCGGACGACCGGTCCAGCGCCTCCCTGGCGGGCTCGGGCAGTTCGCCGTACCGGGGGGCCGCGCCCGGCGGCGGCCCCGCCGACCGCGGCCGCGAGGTCAGCCTGAGCCGCGGCTGCGCGGAAGCGTCGCGGCGCAGCGCGGCCTTGCGCGCGGACCGCGGGGAGGACTGCACCGCCCAGCTGTAGAGGATCTTGCCGCGGCTGGCGCCCGGCGCGGGCGCGCAGTGCACCCGGACCGCGTTGACCACGTCCACCTTCGTCACCGCCGCCCACGGCACCTGGTGGTCGCGTAGCGGGTTGACCACGGTGATCCCGAAGGAGTCGGCCACGATCCGGGGCCGCCAGGCGCAGCCGTACACGATCCCGCTGATCGCCACCACGGCGACCGCGGCCACCAGGGCGGTATGGTTCCGGCCCTGCACCGCCAGGTCCACCAGGACGATGACGGCGACGACGAACCACGCCCAGGACAAGACCGTCGAGCCGGCGCTGCGGAACACTTCCCGTTCGCTGTCCGGGTCCTTGCGTGACGATGCTTGCTGTGGCAACACGGGGGCCTCCAGGTTCGCGGCCGGAATCGCCGCACGCAGGTGTCGCAGCACCGGCTAGCCAGGCCGGAAACCTCACGCCTGCCCACTGTATGCCGACCGGCCGACGTCCCGGTCACGAGCGGGCACCGGGTAACGCGCGGTGCCTACGCGCCTACGCCGTCCGGCAGCCGGTCAGGCACCGACGGGCCGTTCGCGTGCAGCGCGGTCAGCGCGGTGGCAGCCATCAGCCGCACCCCCACGCCGATCGCCCGCTCGTCCACGTCGAAGACGGCCTGGTGGATGTCGAAGTCCACGGCCGACCCCGGGGCCCGGGTGCCCAGCCTCGCCAGGCTGCCCGGGACCGACTCCAGGTACCAGGCGAAGTCCTCACCGCCCAGGCTCTGCGGGCTGGGGGTGACCGCCTCGTGCCCGAGCACCTGGGCGGCCGCCGTTTCCAGGATCGCGGTGCTCACCGGCTCGTTGACCGTCGGCGGCACGTTGCGCTGGTAGTGCAGTTCCGCGATGACGCCGTAGGCGCTGGCCACCGACTCCACCAGCGCCTTGAGCAGGTCCGGCGCCTCGTGCCAGGCCTCGTCGTCGAGGCAGCGCACGGTGCCCTCCACGACGCCGTCGTCGGGGATGGCGTTGGCCGCCGACCCGGCGCTGACCCGTCCCCAGACCAGGCTGAGGCTGGAGCGCGGGTCGACCCGGCGGGACAGCGCCGCGGGCAGTTCCGTCACGATCTTCCCGAGCGCGTAGACGAGGTCGGCGGTCAGGTGCGGCCGCGCGGTATGGCCACCGGGGCCGGTTACCCGCACCCTGATCTTGTCGCAGGCCGCGGTGATCGGGCCGGTCCTGGTGCCGACCTTGCCAACGTCGAGCCGGGGGTCACAGTGCAGCGCGAAGATGCGGTCCACCGAGGCGATGCCGCCCGCGGCCATGACGTCGAGCGCCCCCCCGGGCACCTCCTCGGCCGGCTGGAAGATCAGCCGGACGCGGCCCGGGAGGGTCCCTGCGGCCGCCTGGCCGGCCAGGAACAGCCCGGCGCCGAGCAGCACCGAGGTGTGCACGTCGTGGCCGCAGGCGTGGCAGGCGTTCGGGACGGTGGACCGGTAAGGCACGTTCTTCTCGTCGTTGATCGGCAGCGCGTCCAGGTCGGCGCGCAGCGCGACCAGCGTGTTCCCGGCCGACTCGGCACCGATGTCCACGATCAGCCCGGTCCCCTTGGGCATGGTGACCGGCCGCAGCCCCGCGGCGGCCAGCCGCAGGGCCACCCGGCTGGTGGTCCGGTGCTCGTGATACCCCAGTTCGGGGTGCGCGTGGAGGTCCCGGCGGAACGCGATCAGCTCGTCCTCGCGGGCGGCGAGGAACTGGTCGAGTTCCTCGGGCAGGTCATGCCCGAGCATGGACGGCCTCCCTGAGCCCGGTGAGAACGCGCAACCGGTGGTGCCAGGTACCCCTGGCGGGCCGGATTATTCCGGCGGCGACTGCCCGTGGCGCCGCCGGGGGCCGACCCCCTGGGCGGGCACCACGGACGATCGCGAAGCCGACCGACGGTCGGCGGAGAGCCGACGTCGCCTGCGTGTCCATCTTCTCCTCGAACTCGAATTCTCATCATGACCAGCCGTGCTGTGGCCGCACGCCGGCCCCCCGATGACCGCCCGGCCCGCTGGCGAGCCTCACGCCGGCCCGACGGCGCAGGCGTGACTTCAGCGCCTGGAAACGCGACAGGGACCCGGCGTGGGCACGATGGCGAGAATTGTCGCCCGTGTGCCCCCGTCATGGACCCTGTCAACTCACACGCGGCAAAACCTGCGTGCAAGTCACCGCACGTGCTTGGCGAGTTCGGATAGCGCTGAACGGGCGCCTTCCCCGCGCTCCGCACTACCGCACGGAGCGCTTTCCGGCGCAGGTGATTATCGTATCGCGGGACCAGATGATCCGCTGGGGATGCGCGATTGTCGCCTTTCGTCTCACGCTCCGTGACGCGGGTGGTCCTGGCGGGCGGGCGGCTTTTTCGTCAGATGTCCGGCGGGCGGTAGGTGCCCCAGACATCCCGCAGCGCGTCACACACCTCACCGACGGTGGCCTGCGCCGCGAGCGCGCCGCGCAGCGGGACCAGGACGTTCTCCGTGCCCGCCGCGGCCCGCTTCAGCTCGTCCATCCGGCGGCGCCACTCGTCACCGTCCCGGCCCGCTCGCAGCCGGGCCAGCCGTTTCGACTGCCCTTCTTCGATCGCCGGGTCCACCCGCAGCGGCCGGTAACCGGGCTCCGCCTCGTCCGTCCCGGAAATGAACTTGTTGACCCCCACCACGATGCGTTCGCCCGCGTCGATCTGCCGGGCCACCCGGTAGGCCGCCTGCTCGATCTCGCCCTTCTGGAAGCCGCGCTCGATCGCCGCCACCGCGCCGCCCATTTCGTCAATGGCCGTCATCAGTTCCGCCGCCGCGGACTCCACGTCGTCGGTCATCGACTCCACCGCGTAGGAGCCGGCGAACGGGTCGGCCGTCGCGGTCAGGTCGGTCTCGTGCGCGAGCACCTGCTGGGTGCGCAGGGCCAGCCGGGCCGCCTGTTCCGAAGGCAGCGCGATCGCCTCGTCGTAGGCGTTCGTGTGCAGGGACTGGGTGCCGCCGAGCACGGCGGCGAGCGCCTGGATGGTCACCCGGGCCAGGTTGACCTCCGGCTGCTGCGCCGTCAGCTGGACACCGGCGGTCTGGGTGTGGAACCGCAGCATCTGCGATCGGGGGTCGGCCGCGCCGAATTCGTCCCGCATGATCGTCGCCCACATCCGGCGCGCGGCGCGGAACTTTGCGACCTCTTCCAGCAGGGTGGTTCTGGCCACGAAGAAGAAGGAAAGCCGCGGTGCGAAGTCGTCCACCGCCAGCCCCGCGCCGAGCGCGGCCCGGACGTACTGTTTCGCGTTGGCGAGCGTGAACGCGATCTCCTGGACGGGCGTCGCCCCCGCCTCCGCCATGTGGTACCCGGAGATCGAGATGGGGTGCCAGCGGGGCAGCTCGCGCCGGCAGTAGGCGAAGGTGTCGGCGACCAGCCGCAGCGACGGCTCCGGCGGGTAGATATACGTGCCGCGGGCGATGTACTCCTTGAGCACGTCGTTCTGGATGGTCCCGGACAGCACACCGGGCGCGGCACCCTGCCGCTCGGCGACGAGCTGGTACAGCAGCAGCAGCACGGCGGCGGGCGCGTTGATCGTCATGGAGGTGGAGACCCGGTCGAGCGGGATCCGGTCGAACAGGATGCCCATGTCCTCGACCGAGTCGATCGCCACGCCGACCCTGCCAACCTCCCCGTGGGCGGCCGGCGCGTCGGAGTCGTATCCCATCTGGGTGGGCAGGTCGAACGCGACCGACAGCCCGGCGGTGCCGTGCGCGATGAGCTGGTGATAGCGCTCGTTGGACTCCCGCGCGGTGGCGAAGCCCGCGTACTGGCGGATGGTCCACGGCCGGGTGGTGTACATGCCGGGATAGATGCCGCGGGTGAACGGGAACTCACCGGGGCTGCCGAGCTGCGCCGAGGGATCGAATCCAGGTGGCTGCCCGGGGCCGTACACCGGCTCGACCGGCAGCCCGGACTCCGACTGGCCTCCCATGAGGCAAGGATAGGCCGGCCCGGTGGCCCCGGGTGAGCTCGCTCACCCCCGGGGCCACCTGCGGCTGATGCGGCTACTTGACGGCGATCGTGTACTGGGTGGCGTTCACGATCGTGTCCTTGTGGTCACCGCGCTTCTGGATGAAGCCGGTGCCGCCCTTGCCGTTGATCGCGTTGGTGCCGGCGGTACCGCTGATGATCCAGGTCTCGGACGTCGCGTTGCCCATCAGCTGGTCGTTGCCCGCGTTGCCGATCTTCCTGACCGAGGGTGACTGGTCGTCCGGGGCACGCGACGGTGGCCGGGGCAACGCGCCCCGGCCACCGCCCGTTTTATCCGTTATATGTCAGCCCGTGAGCTTCCAGAGGCCCTGGCCGTGCGTGGCGACCAGCAGGTAGCCCTGGTCCGGGGAGACCGCGAGGTCGACGGACGGGGCGACCGGCTGGCCGGTCCCGAGCCGGACCCAGGTGCCCGGCGCGCTGAACGGCGTGGCGAACACGCCCACGTCGGTGCTGACGACCAGCTGGCCGTTCCAGATGACCGAACTGTCGGCCGGTGCGTCCGGCAGGTTGCCGCTGACGTCGGCCCACGTTGTGCCGCCGTCCTGGCTGACGAACACGTGGCCGACGCCGGCGTTGGGGATCCAGTGCCGGGAGAAGCCACCGAAGGTGGCCACCACGTGCGCCGCGTTCGCCGGGTCGATGGTGAACGAGGTGGGCACCCGGTTCGGCAGCACGCTGGACGTGACGGTGTGCCAGGTCCCGCCGAAGTTGGTGTCGATGCCCGAGGTGAACGGCGCGGCCCCGCCGGGGTTGCAGCCGTTCCCGCACCAGCCCGCGTACGTCACCGCGCCGCTGTCGGCGATGGCGTTGATGGCGTTGCCGGTACCGGTGTCGTGCACGATCTGCCAGTCGCAGGCCGTCGCGGAGCAGTTGGTGTTCCAGCCCTTGCCCTGGTTGTCCCAGACGAACTCGCCACCGGCCACCCAGTGGTTGATGTTGTGGATGTCGGCGCTGAACGGCGCGATGAAGCGCGGGTTCGGATCACACGGGTTCGAGGTGTAGATCGGGTTGAAGCAGGACGGCGAGATCGTGTTGTAGACCTCGGTGTGCCCGTCGGACCGGCCGCCATTGGTGGTGGAGGCCATCGACAGGTCGACGTACTCGTTGACCGCCTTGTTGCCGTTGGCCGGGTCCACGATGTTGTCGCCGCCGTCGCCGCCGAACGGCGAGACCAGCTGCTTGGCGCCCGGCGTCAGCAGGCTGACGCCGTTGTCCTGGAGACCGCCCCAGATGTCGTCGCCGCCGGTCACCTTGCCGATCGCGGCGAAGTAGTACTCGAGCGTGTGCAGGGTCGCGTTCAGGTCACGCCACTGCACCACGCCCACCTTGGCCAGCGAGTGCGCGTACACGCCGCCGTCGTCGGCGGTGTACAGGGTGCCGCCGGAGATGGCCAGCGCGTGCTGGTCGGCGTGGACCGTGCCCGGGCAGGTATCCAGCTTCGGGTCCACGTTCCAGCACGGGAACGGGAAGTTCCAGTACGGGCCGGTGGTGGCCCACGTCTTGCCCGCGGTGGTGGTCTCGAAGACCTCTTCGAGGTCGAGGAAGACGTGATTGTCGTTGTGCGGGTCGACGAGGATCGCCTGGTTGTACCAGGCCTGCTGACCGGGCGTGCCGCCGGACATGGCCAGCGCCGAGCCGGCCCTGGTCAGTGTCTTGGCGTTCGCGATGAGCTTCCACGGTCCCGCCAGGCTGCCGCTGGGCGACTCGTACGCCCCTTTCAGCCCCAGCGTGGCGGTGGACTCGATCACGGCGTACAGCCGCTTGCCGTCCGCTGAATAGGCGAACGTCGTCCGGCCAAGATCTTTCGCGCCGGCCAGGCTACCGGTCGGCGCGACCTTGCTGAAGGTCGTGCCGCCGTTGACCGACTCGTAGAAGCCGTTGTAGAGGAGATCGGTCGGGAGCGTGCCGCCACGCCAGCCCAGCGCCGCGATGACGACGTTCCCGCCCGTGCCCGGCTGCACTTTCACGTCGGTGATGAACGAGGTGCGATACGGAGAGTTCGTGGGATTCGGATCCGGCTTGAGCACCGTATTCCACGCCGACGTGAGGTCGGACGCGGAGCGCTTGAGCAGGCCGTAGCTCGTGGCCGCGTAGACGTTCCCGGCCCCGTCGAAGGTGATCCGGTAGACGAGGCGGTTGGGCAGCGAGTCACCGACCAGCTGCCAGGTGGCCCCGCCGTCGGTGGAGCGGTAGACGCCGTTGCCCGCGTAGGAGTCCTGGCTGGTGTTCGGCTCGCCGGTGCCGACCCACACGGAGTGGTCCGCGGGATTCACCGCGACCGCCCCGATGGACAGGTCGTTCTGCTGGCCGAAGACCTGCGTCCAGTGCGCGCCACCGTCGGTGGACTTCCACACGCCGCCCGCGGCCGCCCCGGCGTACAGCGCCGTGCCGTCCACGGCCAGCGCGGTCATCCGGCCGCCCACGTCGCGCGCGCCGCCGCTGGAGTTGGACCAGATCGGGTCCCGGTAGCCGAGGGCGTCGGAGTTGTACGGCTGGTTGGTGACCTCCTGCCAGCTACCGCCGGTGGTCGCGAGCCTGCCCGCCGCGGTGGTGGCGGCGGCGAACGCGGCCGGGCTGACCTTGGTCCCCGGCGCGGTCCGGACCGAGGCGAACTGCTGCGCCGAGGCTAGGATCTCATCGGTTTCGCCCCCGCCACTGTTGGTGCCATGCTGCAGCCCGCGCACGGTTGGCAGCAGCCCGGCAGGCCCGGGCTTGCCGCCCGGCGAGGCGGAGACCGGCATCGAGCCGATCAAGGTGACTAGGGTGATCGCCGAGCCTGCGGCAGCTAGGTGCAGGCCCGCCTTCCACGTGAGGCGCATCAGCTATCCGGTCCCCTCATGAGTTCGGTGGCGTCCCCTGCGCCGGTCGCGCGGGGCTCGTGCACGCTCACGCGGCAGCGATCCGGCAGGTGGTCGCGCGGCCGCTGCCCGCGCGGGCGCGCGGTGCCACCGGTAACGGTGTGGCAGGACTCTACGGCAGCATGTCACCCGTTGGCCATATATTGACCCGATACGTCACGATGGGACGTGGTCAGGCCCGCAATCGCCGCAACGGCCCGGACGGCGCGGCGGGCACGCCGCATCCTGCGGGAATTCCGGATGGGGCCGGCCACGCATAGCACAGGGAACCCCTCCTCGGCGCCACCACCGGGGGTATCGGATCAGCTAGTGGTTAACTACTTGTCGTGATGGGACTCGGCACCACGCGCCAGCAACACGCGCGGGTGGCGTGGCCACGGCCGGCCGGGCTGGCAGCGGGCGCGCTGGCTGCCGGGCTGGCGCTGGCCCCGGCGCTGCCGGCCGGCGCCACGGCCCGGAGCGCCACGGCCCGGAGCACCGCCGCCCGGACCGCCACGGCTCCGGGCACGGCCGGCGGCCGGGGGACGATCGGCGGGCCGCAGTTGGCCGGCCACGGGGTGATCGTCAACTATCCGGCCGCGCGGGCCAGGCGGCTGCCGAACGTCAAGGCTTCCGCCTACGTCATCGCCGACGCCGACTCTGGCCAGGTGCTCGCCGCCAAGGACCCGCACGGCTGGTACCTCCCCGCGAGCACCCTGAAGGTGCTGACCGCGATCACGCTGATGCCGGTGCTCAACCCGGACGCGTCCGTGCTGACCACCCGGCGCGCCGCGAACGCCGAGCCCAGCAAGGTGGGCCTCGTTGCGGGCGACAGTTACCGGGTATCCGACCTGTTCAAGGCCATGCTGCTGATCTCGGCGAACGATGCCGCGATGTCGGTCGCCCAGGCGACCGGGTCGGTCAGCAAGGGCGTCGCGATGATGAACGCGGAGGCGCACCGCCTGCGGGCCGACGACACGGTGGCCCGCCGGCCGAGCGGCCTCAACGGCCCGGGGCAGCACGTGTCCGCCTACGACGAGGCGCTGTTCGCCCGGCAGGCGCTCACCATCCCCCAGTTCATGTACGACGAGCAACTGCGGACCGTGCACTTCCCGCTCAAGCCGCACCACAAGCCGGTCACGCTGTGGAACCAGAACACGATGCTGGAGACCTACCGCGGTGATCTCGGCGGGAAGATCGGCTGGACCACGGCGTCCAAGACCACGTTCGTCGGCTGGGCCCGCCGCGGCGGGCACACGCTGGTGGTCACGATCTTGCACTGCAAGCCGCTCCGCGAACTGACCTACGCGGCCCAGTTGCTGGACTGGGGCTTCGCCGAGGACGGGCGGATCAAGCCGGTGGGGGTGCTGGTCCCGCCGCTGCCCGCGCGCACCGGGCCGCACCGCAAGGCACTGGCCGCCGGGCCGCGGGCGCTGCCACCGGCCAAGCTCGGGCACCCCGGCATCCCGCTGATTGCCGGGCTGGGCACGATCGCGCTTGCCGGGCTGACCGGCGTGACGGTGGCGGTGCTTACCCGCCGGGGGCGGCGGGCAGGAAGCCGACCCGCTGGCTGAGCGGTGCTTACCCGCCGGGGGCGGCGGGCAGGAAGCCGACCCGCTGGCTGAGCGGTGCTTACCCGCCGGGGGCGGCGGGCAGGAAGCCGACCCGCTGGCTGAGCGGTGCTTACCCGCCGGGGGCGGCGGGCAGGAAGCCGACCCGCTGGCTGACCTGTGCCATGGTCTCCCGGGCGACCGGCCGGGCCCGCCCGGCGCCGTGGGCCAGCATCCGGTCGAGCACGGCCTCGTTCGCCAGCAGCTTCTCGGTCCGCTCCCGGATCGGCGCGAGCGCGCCGGCCACCACCTCGGCCAGGTCCTTCTTGAAGGCCCCGTACCCGGACCCGGCGTAGCGCGCCTCGAGCGCGCCGATCTCCTCCCCGGCCAGCGCGGAGTAGATCCGCAGCAGGTTGGTGACTCCCGGCTTCTGCTCGTCGTCCGCGCGCAACTCGCTGCCGGGGTCGGTGACCGCGCGGGCGATCTTGCGGCTGATCGCCTCAGGCTCGTCGAGGACGTCGATGATCCCTTGCGGTGACGAGGACGACTTGCTCATCTTGGCCGACGGGTCCTGCAGGTCGGTGATCTTCGCGACGCTGCCGAGGATGTAGGCGGCGGGCACGGTGAACGTGGGCCCGTACCGGTGGTTGAACCGGTTGGCCAGGTCCCTGGAGAGTTCCAGGTGCTGGCGCTGGTCCTCGCCGACTGGCACCTGCTCGGTCTGGTAGAGCAGGATGTCGGCGGCCTGCAGGACGGGGTAGCTGAACAGCCCGAGGCTCGCCTGGGCGGCGCCGCCCCTGGCGGCCTTGTCCTTGAACTGCGTCATCCGGCTCAGCTCGCCGAAACCGGTCAGGCAGCCGAGCACCCAGGCCAGTTCGGTGTGCTCGGGCACGTGGCTTTGCACGAACACCGTGCACCGGTCCGGGTCCAGCCCGGCGGCGAACAACTGCGCCGCGGCCACCCTGGTCCGCTGGCGCAGGCCGGCCGGGTCCTGCGGCACGGTGATGGCGTGCAGGTCCACCACGCAGTAGAACGCGTCGTGCGTCTCCTGAAGGGCCACCCACTGGCGGACCGCACCCAGGTAGTTGCCCAGGTGGAAGGAGTCGGCGGTCGGCTGGATGCCGGAGAACGCTCGTGGGGCTGACATGCCCCGCAGTCTAGCCGCGGGCCAGGGCCGGCCTCCGTCATCAGGCTGACCACGGCCCGGGGCCGGAACACCGATCGCGGCCGCGCGGCGCTAACGGCGGGCGGCGCCCGCAACGGTGCGCACCGGCACGATGTCGGGCACCGCGCCGGCGATCGCCTCCGCGTCCGCGTCGCTCCCGGCCTGCTCGGAGGCGCGCTGGGCGGCCACCTCGGCCCGGTAGTGCTCGGCCTCCCTGGCCATGTGGCCGACGTCCCACCGCAGCGGCCCGGCGACCAGCGCGGCGGCCTCCTCCACGGCCTCCAGGCCACGGTCGGGCGTCTCGATCGCGATGTGCGTGCGCCGGGCCAGCACGTCCTCCAGATGCCGGGCGCCCTCATGGGAGGCGGCGTAGAAGATCTCGGCGCGCAGGTAGTCGTCCGCGCCCGCGAGTGGCCTGCCGAGCGCGGGATCGGCCTCGATGAGGGCGAGGACCTCCCGGGCCAGCGACCCGTACCGGCGCAGCAGGTGCTCGATCCTGGCCACGTGCAGGCCCGAGGAGGTGGCCAGCCGCCGGCGGGCGTTCCACAGCGCGAGGTAGCCGTCCGCGCCTGCCAGCGGCACCCGGTCCGTGCACGACGGCGGCGTGCGCCAGTCGAGCCCGTGCACCACCGCGTCCACCGCGTCCCGCGCCATCAGCCGGTAGGTGGTGTACTTGCCGCCCGCGACCAGCACCAGGCCCGGAACCGGATTGGCGACGACGTGCTCCCGGGACAGCCGCGAGGTGAGGTCGGACTCGCCGGACAGCAGCGGCCGCAGGCCCGCATACACGGCCGTGACGTCGTCCCGGGTCAGCGGCGTGGCCAGCACCCGGTTCGCCTGGCCGAGCAGGTAGTCGATGTCGGCCCGGCTGGCCACGGGCCGGCCCTTGCTGCCGGACCACTCGGTGTCGGTGGTGCCGATGATCCAGTGCCGTTCCCACGGGATGATGAACAGCACGCTGAACGGCGTCTTCAGGATTATCCCCGCGGTGGAGTGGATCCGGTCCTTGGGCACCACGAGGTGGACGCCCTTGGAGACCCGCAGGTTGATGGTGCCCCGCCCGCCGACCATGCCCTGGATCTCGTCGGTCCATACCCCGGTCGCGTTGACCACCTGCTGCGCCCGGATGTGCAGCTCCGCGCCGGATTCGAGGTCGACCGCCCGGACGCCGGCCACCCGCGCGCCTTCCCGCAGGAAGCCGGTCACCTGGACCCGGGAGGCGGCCTGGGCGCCGTACAGCGCCGCGGTGCGGACCAGGGTGAGGACGTACCTCGCGTCGTCCACCTGACCGTCCCACAACGCGATCGCGCCGGTGATCGCGGACCGCTTCAGCGCGGGCACCAGCCGCAGCGCCCCGCGGCGGGAGAGCTGGCGGTGCCCGGGCAGCCCCCTGGCCAGGCCGAGCGAGAAGCCGAGCGCGTCGTAGGTGCCGATCCCGGCGCCGACGTAGGCCCGCTCCCAGACATGGTGGGTCAGCGGGAACAGGAACGGCACCGGGCGGACCAGGTGCGGTGCGATCACCCCGAGCAGCAGCGAGCGCTCGGTGAGCGCCTCGCGGACCAGGCCGATGTTCAGCTGCTCCAGGTACCGCAGGCCGCCGTGGATGAGCTTGCTGGAGCGCGACGAGGTGCCGGCGGCGAAGTCCCTGGCCTCGACCAGGCCCACGGAGAGCCCGCGGGTGGCCGCGTCGAGTGCCACGCCCGCGCCCACCACGCCGCCGCCCACGACCAGCACCTGGTGCTCGGTGCCGGCCAGCGCCGCGAGCGCCGCGGACCTCGCGTTCGCGCTCAGCCTGGCCGCACCGGCCGCTTCGGCCATCACATCCGGCACGCTAGCACCCCGCCCGTGGCGATCATTCCGCTGGTCAGCGCCGGGCCGGGGCGTAGGGATTGACCACCACCTCGACCCGCTGGAACTCCTTGAGGTCGGAGTAGCCGGAGATGGCCATGGTACGGCGGAGCGCGCCGACGAGGTTCAGCGAGCCGTCGGCGGCCGCGGAGGGGCCGCAGAGGATCTGCTCCAGCGTGCCCACCGTGCCCACCCTCACCCGGGCGCCGCGCGGCAGGTCCGGGTGGTGCGCCTCGCTCCCCCAGTGGTAGCCGCGCCCGGGTGCCTGCTCGGCCCTGGCGAACGGGGACCCGGCCATCACCGCGTCCGCGCCGCAGGCCAGCGCCTTGGCGATGTCACCGCTGCGGGTCATCCCGCCGTCCGCGATGACGTGCACGTACCGCCCGCCGGATTCGTCCAGGTACTCCCGCCGCGCCGCGGCGACGTCGGCGATCGCGGTGGCCATCGGCACCGCCACCCCGAGTACGGCCGCGGTGGTGTGGCCGCTGCCGCCGCCGAAGCCGGCCAGCACGCCCGCCGCGCCGGTGCGCATCAGGTGCAGCGCGGCGGTGTAGGTCGCGCATCCGCCCACGATCACCGGCACGTCCAGCTCGTAGATGAACTGCTTGAGGTTGAGCGGCTCGGCCCGGCCGGACACGTGCTCGGCGGACACGGTGGTGCCGCGGATGACGAAGATGTCCACGCCGGCGTCCAGGACCGTCTTGTAGTAGCGCACGGTGCGCTGCGGGGACAGCCGCGCGGCCGTGGTGACGCCGGCCGCGCGGATCTCGGAGATCCGCCGGCCGATCAGGTCCTCCTTGATCGGCTCGGTGTAGATCTCCTGGAGCCGCCTGGTCGCGGCCGCGTCGTCCAGGCTGGCCACCTCGGCGAGAACCGGCTCCGGGTCCTCATACCGGGTCCACAGCCCCTCGAGGTCGAGGATGGCCAGGCCGCCGAGGCGGCCGATCGCCACCGCGATGGCCGGCGAGACGACGCTGTCCATCGGGCTGACCACCAGCGGCAACTCGAACCGGTAGGCGTCGATCTGCCAGGCGGTGGACACCTCCTCGGGGTCCCTAGTGCGCCGGGACGGCACGATCGCGATCTCGTCGAGGGAGTAGGCGCGGCGGCCGCTCTTGCCCCGGCCGATCTCCACGGTCATCTGGCCTCCCTCGCGGGTGGTCGGCCCTGGGGGGCCTCCCTTGGTCGTGCCGGAGGCGCGCAAGAGGGCGGTGCGGCAGGCACACGGGGGGTTCCGGGGGGTCCTCCCCCCGGGCCAGCACTGTTCGCCGCCGGGATGCCGCGACGCAGTCGCGGCGTTCGGCCCGGCGGCTGCGGCGCGACGCTGGCCACAGTTGACAAATATCCCTTCACGCAAGGCGCCCGCGGTAGTTCGGCGCGTCGGCGGTCATCTGGATGTCGTGCGGGTGGCTCTCGGCCAGGCCGGCGCCGGTGATCTGGATGAAGCGCGCCTCCTGCAGTTCGGCGATGGTCCGCGCGCCGCAGTAGCCCATGGCGGCGCGCAGCCCGCCGACCAGCTGGCTGGCCACCACGGCCAGCGGCCCGGCGAACGGCACCTGGCCCTCGACGCCCTGCGGCACGAGCTTGTCCTCGCGGAGCACGTCGTCCTGGAAGTACCGGTCCTTGGAATAGGACCTGCCGCGCATGGCGCCCAGCGAGCCCATGCCGCGGTACTCCTTGTACGGCTTGCCGTGGACGAACACCATCTCGCCCGGTGCTTCCTCGCAGCCGGCGAGCAGGCTGCCCAGCATCACCGTGCTTGCCCCGGCGGCGATCGCCTTGGCGATGTCGCCGGAGTGCTGCAGCCCGCCGTCGCCGATGACCGGGACGCCGGCCGGGCGTGCGGCCTGGGCGGCCTCGTAGATCGCGGTCACCTGCGGAACGCCGACCCCGGCCACGACCCGGGTGGTGCAGATGGAGCCGGGCCCCACCCCGACCTTCACCCCGTCCGCGCCGGCGTCGATCATCGCCTGGGCGCCGGTCCGGGTGGCCACGTTGCCACCGATCACGTCCAGCCTCGTGTTGGCCTTGATCTGCGCCACCATGGCGAGCACCGCGTCGGCGTGCCCGTGCGCGGTGTCCACCACCAGGAAGTCCGCCCCGGCGTCGGCCAGCGCCAGCGCCCGCCGCTTGCCGTCCTCGCCCACCCCGACCGCGGCGCCGACCAGCAGGCGCCCTTCGGCGTCCTTGCTCGCGTTCGGGAACTTCTCGCTCTTGCTGAAGTCCTTGACGGTGATCAGCCCGCGCAGCCGGCCCTGCCCGTCGACCAGTGGGAGCTTCTCCACCTTGTGCCGGCGCAGCAATTCCAGCGCCTGCTCCCTGCCGACCCCCACCGGGGCGGTGACCAGGGGCATCGGCGTCATGACCGCGGCGACCCGGAGCGAATGGTCGGTCTCGAACCGGATGTCGCGGTTGGTCACGATGCCGAGCAGCGTCCCGTCCCCGCCGGTGACCGGCACACCGGAGATGCGGTACCGGGCGCACAGCGCCTCGACGTCGGCGACCGTGGCATCCGGGCCGCAGGTCACCGGGTTGGTGATCATCCCGGCCTCGGACCGTTTCACCATGTCGGCCTGCTGTGCCTGGTCCTCCACCGGGAGGTTGCGGTGCAGCACGCCGGCGCCGCCCTGGCGGGCCATGGCCACCGCCATCCGCGCCTCGGTGACCGTGTCCATGGCGGAGGAGACCAGGGGGACGCCGAGGCGGACCCGGCGGCTGAGCCGGGCCGCGGTGTTGGCCTCCGCGGGGAGTATCGACGAACGGGCCGGCAGCAGCAGCACGTCGTCGAAGGTCAGCGCCTGGGGGGCGAACTTGGCGTCGTCGGTCATGGCACTACAGTCTAGGTCTCACCCCGTCCCCCGCCAGCTTTGCTCACGCGGCGTCACCGGCGGGTGTCGCGCAGCCGGGCGAACATGCCGACGATCACCAGCGCGGCGGCGGCCACCGCGGTGAGCGTCGCGATCGCCGCCGCCACGGCGGCCGCGGCGGCGGCGTGCGGCCAGGTGCGGCGGGGGCGGCCGGCGCGGTGCCGCGGCCCGGGCGGCCAGGCCGCGTGGCCCGGCGGGGCATCGATGTCGGCGGTGAGGCGGCGGAGCACGGCGACCGCGGGATCGCCGAGCGCGCGCGGCGGCACGCGCCGGCCGGCGAGCATCTCGATCAGCTCATCGGATCGCCGGATCGCGCCAAGGTCCGCCGCCGGCCAGCCCGCCCGGCCGCGGGCACCGCGACGCGGCGACGGGCCGACCCGCGGGGTCATGCCGCGCGCTCCGCGCCAGGGCACGCCGCGCCCGGGCGCCCCGGGCCCGGGACCGCCCGGACGGTGCGCGCCGGGCCCGCGCCCGTGGTCACGCAATCGACTCCTCGACCGCGAGCGCGCGCAGCCTGGCTAGCGCACGGTGCTGGGCAACGCGGACCGCCCCTGCTGACATACCGAGTACATTACCCGTCTCCTCGGCCGACAAGCCGGTTACTACTCGTAGTATCAGCAGCTCACGAAGGTGCTGGGGCAGCCGGGCGAGGAGCGCCCTGGCCCGCTGCGCCTCAAGCCAGGCGACCACGGTCTCCTCCGGCCCGGGCTGCTCGTCCGGGCCGTCCGGCAGTTCCTCGGTCGGCACCGCCAGCCGCGCGGCCGCGCGCACGGCGTCCGCGACCTTGTGCGAGGCGATGCCGAAGACAAAGGACGCGAACGGGCGGCCCATGTCCCGGTACCGGGGAAGCGCGGAAAGGACGGCGATGCACACCTCCTGTGCCACATCGTCCGCGACGTGGTAATGGCCGGTAATGCGGCCCAGCCTGGCCCGGCAGTACCGGACGACCATGGGCCGGATCTGTTCCAGGAGCGACTCGATGGCGGCCGGCTGGCCGCGCACCGCCCGTGTGGTCAGGTCCGCGAGCCCCGCGCTGTCGGCCTGGCCCGGCCGCGGCGGGACCGGCGTCAGCCTCGGCGGCCGGGGCCGCGTGCCCGCGTGGGCCGGGCCGGGTGCGATGTCCGTGCTAAGCCCGGTCAGGCCGACCTGACCGGGCCCGCGCTGCGCCCCGACTGCCCCCGGCGGCCACGTCTCGCCCGGCACCGGCCGAATAAAGCATCCCTCCGTCACGAGTGCATGATGCCCACGTCAACGGGGGTTGATCGCATCCAGGCAGGCAACAGAAAGGTCACATTGATGTACCGAGCCGCAACTCAGCGTATATTAATTACGATCAGTAATCAAGTGACTACTGACCGTAATTAATCGCTACCGCAGAACGGGCAAATCAGTGCGCGTGCCCGTGGCCGTGTGAGTGCCCGTGGCCGTCGGCCGGCGCTTCCTTCTCCGGCTTCTCCACCACGGTGGCCTCCGTGGTCAGCAGCATGCCCGCGATCGACCCGGCGTTCTGCACGGCCGACCTGGCGACCTTGACCGGGTCGATGACGCCCTGCGCGACGAGGTCGCCGTACTCCCGCGTGGCCGCGTTGAAGCCCTGGCCGCGCGGCAGTTCAGCGGTCCTCGCCACCACCACGGAACCCTCCTGGCCGGCGTTCGCGGCGATCCAGTAGCACGGGGCGCTCAGCGCGGTGCGCACCACGCGCACGCCGATCGCCTCGTCCCCGGTCTTCCCGAGGTCACCGAGTTCGCCGGCGATGTGCACGAGCGCGCTGCCGCCGCCGGGGATGATGCCCTCCTCGATGGCCGCGCGGGTGGCCGAGATCGCGTCCTCCAGGCGGTGCTTCTTCTCCTTCAGCTCCACCTCGGTGGCGGCACCGACGCGCAGCACGCACACCCCGCCGGCCAGCTTGGCGACCCGCTCCTGCAGCTTCTCCCGGTCCCAGTCGGAGTCGGTGTCCTCGATCTCCCGCCTGAGCTGGCGGATCCGGTCCTGGATGGCCGCGGAGTCACCCGCGCCGTCCACGATCGTCGTGGTGTCCTTGGTGACCACGACCCGCCGTGCCCGGCCCAGCGTGTCCAGGCCGATGTTCTCCAGCTTGAGGCCAAGCTCCTCGCTGACCACCTCGCCGCCGGTCAGGATTCCCATGTCCGCCAGCATCGCCTTGCGCCGGTCACCGAACCCGGGCGCCTTCACCGCGGCAACCGTGAGCAGGCCCCGGATCCGGTTCACGACCAGCGTGGACAGGGCCTCGCCCTCGACGTCCTCGGCGATCACCAGCAGCGGCCGCTTGGACTGGGCCACCGCCTCGAGGATCGGCAGGAAGTCCGTCATCGAGGAGATCTTCGCGGCGTGCAGCAGGACGTAGGCGTCCTCCAGGACCGCTTCGAGCCGGTCCTGGTCGGTGATGAAGTACGGGGAAATGTAGCCCTTGTCGAACTGCATGCCCTCGGTGAACTCAAGCTCCAGCCCCAGGGTCGGCGACTCCTCGACGGTGATGACGCCGTCCTTGCCGACCTTGCTGAACGCCTCGGCGATCAGCTTGCCGATCTCGGCGTCCTGCGCGGAGATCGTCGCGACGTGGGCGATGTCGTCCTTCTCGTCCACGTCGCGGGCCTCGGCGAGCAGCCTGTCCGAGACCGCCTCGGCGGCGGCGTCGATGCCCCGCTTGAGGGCGATCGGGTTGGCGCCAGCGGTCACGGCGCGGCGGCCCTCCCTGACCATGGCCTGGGCGAGCACGGTGGCCGTGGTGGTGCCGTCGCCCGCGATGTCGTTGGTCTTGGTCGCTACCTCCTTGGCGAGTTGCGCGCCCAGGTTCTCGTAGCGGTCCTCCAGCTCCACTTCCCGCGCGACGGTCACGCCGTCGTTGGTGATGGTGGGAGCGCCCCACTTCTTGTCGATGACGACGTTGCGCCCGCGCGGGCCCAGCGTCACCTTCACAGCGTCGGCGAGACGGTTCACGCCGCGCTCGAGCGAGCGCCGTGCGTCCTCGTCGAACTCCAGCATCTTTGCTGCCATTAACTACCCCTGACTACGTAGGCATACGGGCGGGTGGCGCGGCCGGCGGGCGCTCGCACCACCGCCCCAGGCGCCGCATGGCGCCCGGGGCGGTGGTGCCGGCAAGCACCCGCCACGGGCACGCCCGCGGCGAAGGATGGCCGGCTGACTACTTCTGGACGATGGCAAGCACGTCACGGGCGGAGAGCACGAGGTACTCCTCGCCGTGGTACTTCACCTCCGTGCCGCCGTACTTGCTGTACAGCACCACGTCGCCGACCTTGACGTCCATCGGCACGCGCTTGGTGCCGGCGTCGTCGAAGCGGCCAGGGCCCACCGCGAGGACTTCGCCCTCCTGCGGCTTCTCCTTGGCGGTGTCCGGGATGACCAGTCCCGAAGCGGTCGTCTGCTCAGCTTCAAGCGTGCGGACCACGATGCGGTCTTCCAGCGGCTTAAGAACAACCTTGGTGGCGGTCGTCACGATCTGACCTCCCCCTCCGGAAAGGCGGGTTGTGTTGACACTCCTGTGAGATGGTGCGGACCTCGGCTGCCTGTCGTCGCGGGTGCCAGACCAGCCCTGTCGCGTTAGCACTCTACCCTATCGAGTGCCAGTTCCGAACAGTATCGCCGGCACGCCATCCAGTCAACTCGCGCCGGCCAGGACCTTGGTCACCGGGAGCGACGAGTCGGCCGCCACGTCCAACGGCGACGGCTCCGCGCCCCGCGCCATGAGTTCCGCCCCGAGCGCCGCCACCATCGCGCCGTTGTCGGTGCACAGCCCCGGCCTGGGCACGCGCAACGCGATCCCGGCGGCCTCGCAGCGCTCCGCCGCCAGGGCGCGCAGCCGCGAGTTGGCGGCCACCCCGCCACCGATGATCAGGTTCGAAACGCCGTGTGCGCGGCAGGCGGCGACCGCCTTGCGAGTCAGCACATCGGCGACGGCCTCCTGGAACGAGGCGGCCACGTCGGCCACCGGCACGCCGAGCGCGGCCGCCCTGCGGGCCTCGACCCAGCGGGCGACGGCGGTCTTGAGGCCCGAGAAGGAGAAGTCGAAGGTGTCGTCGCGGTACTTGCCGCGCGGGAAGGCGATGGCGCTGCCGTCACCACCGCGGGCGGCCGCGTCCACCGGCGGCCCGCCGGGGAACGGCATCCCCAGCAGCCTCGCCACCTTGTCGTAGGCCTCGCCCGCCGCGTCGTCGATCGTTGCGCCGAGTGGCAGCACCGCACCGGTCACGTCGGGCACCAGCAGCAGCGAGGAATGGCCGCCGGAGACCAGCAGGGCCACCACGGGCCGCGGCAGCGGGCCGTGCTCCAACTGGTCCACCGCGATGTGCGCGGCCAGGTGGTTCACCGCGTACAGCGGCTTGCCCAGCCCCAGCGCGTAGGCCTTCGCGGCGGACACGCCGACGAGCAGGGCGCCGGCCAGGCCGGGGCCGGCGGTGACCGCGATCCCGTCGACCTCGCCGAGCTTCACCCCCGCGGTGGCGAGCGCCCGGTCCACGGTCGCAACCATGGCCTCCAGGTGCGCCCGGCTGGCGACCTCGGGCACCACCCCGCCGAACCGGGCGTGCTCGGCCACGCTGGACGCGACCGAGTCGGCCAGCAGTTCGTGGCCGCGCACCAGGCCGGCACCGGTCTCGTCGCAGGACGTCTCGATCCCGAGGACCAGCGGCAACGTCATTTGACCCGCCTGCCCCGGTGGCGGCCGGCCAGGTGATTGCGCTTCGCGGCCCGCGGCGGTTCCTGGATCAGCCGCATCACCAGGGCGTCGGTGCCCGAGGGCTGGTAGTACGCACGGCGGATGCCGATGCCGGTGAACCCGCGCCGGCGGTACAGGCGCTGCGCGCGGTCGTTATCGACCCGCACCTCGAGGAAGATCTCGGTGCAGCCGCGCCGGGCCGCCTCGCTGAGCAGCCCGTCCAGCAGGGCGCTGCCGATCCCCTCGCCCCAGCGGTGCGCGGCCACCGCCAGGGTGAGCACGTCGGCCTGGCCGCCGCGCTGCGCGAGCAGGCCGCCGTACCCGGCGATCACGCCGTCCTCGTCGGCCACGATGTAGTACCTGCTCACCGGGTCCGTGGTCACCTCGGTCGCGAGGAGTTCCGGCGACCAGGCCTCCGCCCCGAACACGGCCTCTTCCATGGCGGCCACCGCGGGGACGTCGCCGCGGCCCATCGGCCGCAGCACCATGCTCACGGCGTCACCCTGCCAGCCCCGGGCAGCAAGCCGCCCGGACCCCGCGCTGCCGTGCCAGCCCAGGGGGGCACGGCACGCTCCGGGGACACCCCGGACCCCGATGGCCTGGAACCCCCGATGGCCTGAAGGCCCTGCGACTTCGTCGCGGCGCCTTCGGCCGTGCCAGCCCAGGGGGGCACGGCACGCTCCGGGGACACCCCGGACCCCGATGGCCTGGAACCCCCGATGGCCGGCGCCGCCAGCACGCTCTTGGCCGCGCCCGGAACCCTGGCGTCGGGCCTGCGCAGGTACAGCGGGTCCGGGGGGGCGAGCGGCTCCCCCGCCGCGAGCCGTGCGGCGCACCACCGCACGGCCGTGGCGGCGTTCGGGTAGCGCGGCGGGATCGCCTCGCCGAGCACCTCCGGGTAGGCGTGCGCCCCTTCGCCGGCCACCGGCAGGCCGGCGGGCAGCGCCGCGGGGACCGCGACGCCCGGCCCGGACAGCCGCTCCCCGGCGGGCGAGTAGCGCGCCCAGTAAAGCTCGCGGCGGCGGGCATCGGTGGCGACCAGGAACTCGCGCCCGGCCGCCGCCGCGGCCGCATCGGCCGCGATCACATCGTGGGTGCAGAACCCGTGGGCGGCAACGCCGAGAGCGCTGCCCAGCACCCTGGCGGTGACCAGCCCGACCCGCAGCCCGGTGTAGGGCCCGGGCCCGGCCCCAGACGCGATCGCGTCCAGGTCACCGCCGACCACGCCGGCCTCGGCGAGCACCTCCCGGATGGCGACCGCCAGCAGTTCGCCCTGGCGCCGGGCGCCGGTGACGGTCCGCTGCGCCAGGACCCGTCCCTCATCGCCCACGGCGACCGTCACCGCGGGGGTCGCGGTGTCGAAGGCAAGCACCAGCACGGTTGCCCAGAATAAGGCACTCGCCGGACCGTGCGGGCCGGGCGCGCGGCGCGGCTCACCCCGCCGCTGGCCCGGGCCGCTGGCGTGGCGCCGGGCTGCGGCTTCAGCGCAGGCCGCGCACGATGTCGGTGGCCGCCGCGAGGGCACCGGACTGGAGTTCGGACTGCGGCGCGGCGCGGTACCTCCCGCCGCCCGCGTGCGGCCCCTGCACGACCACGATCACGACCACGTTGCGGTCCCTGGCGACCACGGTCTCCAGGTCCGTGGACAGGCCCCGGGCCCGGACCACCTGCAGCGCGGCGAACCCGGTGGTGCCGAGCCCGTGCAGCGGGGTCACCGTGGCCGGTGGCAGGTGGGTGGCCTTGGCCGGGTGCCGGATCGCCTGCAGGGACTGCTGGTAGGCGTCGATCGCGGCGTTGGTGGCGCTTCCGTTGCCCGTGGCGAGCCCGCTCGGGGCGTAGGCCTGCACGTTCACTTCGAGCACCCGGTACAGCGGCGGTGCGTCCAGGGTCCAATTGCACAGGCTCTGCGCGCTGCCGTTCAGTGAGTGCGGCGCGACCATGCGGCGCTTGCCCGGCAGGTACTGGTTCAGCGTGGTGCTGGCCACCGCGGTGCAGGCGTCCGGCACGGTCTTGAACTCGCCGTGCTGGAACGTGGTGACGAACCCGGCGCCGGGGGCCGGGGCCGGCTCGCCGCGCCCCAGCAGGAACAAGACCGCGGCCACGATGAGCACGACGACCAGGCCCGCCACCCCCCAGACCCAGGTGATACGGGACCGCCGGCGCGACCGGGCGGCGGCCCTGCGGCTGCGCGAGCCGGGGGCGGGCCCGTCGGCCCAGCCCGGCCGTTCGGTGTCATCGTCCTGCCAGGCGGCGCCCTGGCCCCGGGAAACCTCGCCGGCGGCGGGCGCCGCATGGCCCGGCCGGGCGTGCGCCCGGCGCTGCCGGGCTTGCTGATCGGCCCACCTCGGCGTCACACCCGGCCCGGCCCAGGGAGGGTGCTCCTCGCCGGTGCCGGCCGGGTCGCTCCCGTAACGCCTGCCCGTGGCGCGGGGGTCCCCCCGCCCCGCGGCGGGCGGCCTGCCTGACGGGGGTGGCGGGGATCCCTGCTCAGCCACGGCGCCGCCTCATTCCTTGGCCTCCCTCGCGGGCCATCGCGCCGGAGGCGCTCCGGTCAGTAGCGTGTGCCGCAGGCGCGCCAACTGGCACAGCGCTTGGTCGTGCCGGAGGCGCGCAAGACAATGGCGCGCGAGGCTCCCGAGGGGTCGTCCCCCGGGACAGCGCTGTTCGCCGCCGGGACGCCGCGACGCGGTCGCGGCGGCGTTCGGCCCGGCGGCTGCGGCGCGACAGTTCCCGTCGCCGATACACGGTGCCTCGTTGCCCGCCAGTGGTGCACACCGATGGTGGCGGTATGCAATGTCGGGACGGGATGAACTATAGGTCCTCAAGCCCACCGGACAGGGCCAGAAACGCCGAATCACCGAGCGCGGACCAGCGGCGGCCATGCCCGGTGACCCGGACGTCCCGGCCCTCGCCAGCCGGGGTGATGGTGACCTCCAGCCGGTCTGCGGCCAGCCCCTCGGCGAGGCCGCCGCCCCACTCGACGACGGTGACGGACGACGCCACGGTCTCGTCGAGATCCAGGTCGTCGACCTCGGCGGGGCTGGCGAGCCGGTAGGCGTCGGCGTGCACCAGGCCCGGGCCGCCGGTGAGCGAGGGATGCACGCGGGCGATCACGAACGTCGGCGAGGTGACCGGCCCGCGCACGCCCAGCCCCTCGCCCAGGCCCTGGACCAGGGTGGTCTTGCCCGCCCCCAGGCCGCCGGACAGGATCACCAGGTCGCCCGCGCGGAGCAGGCCGGCCAGCCGGCTGCCCAGGGCGCGCATCGCGGCCGGCGACGGGACGGTGAGGTCGGCGGCCGGGCCGGTCACCTGACCGGAGCCGGTCATGCCGATCGCGGCAGGCCGGCGGCGGCCACCCGGGCCGGCAGGCTCCTGATCGCCCGGTTCACCAGTTCCGGCTGCTCGAGGATGAGCGCGTGCCCCGCGCCGGGCGCCCAGACAAGCTGCGCGCCGGGGATCTGGGTGGCCAGTTCGATGCCGTGCCGGGCCGCGATCAGGCGGTCCTTCTCACCGACGATCACCGTCACCGGGACACGGCCGAGGGTAGCCAGGCAGCCGCGCATGTCGCAGCTCAGCAGGGCCTGGCAGAACCTGGCCACCACCTCGATGGGCGTGGCGCTGACCATCTGGTCGAGGAACGCGACCGTGGCGGGGCTGACGTCGCCGTCGCCGAACCCGATCAGCCGGGTGGTGAGAAACGCCAGGTCGGCCGAGACCCGGCGGCCCCGCTCCACCAGGATCGCCCGCCTGCCCTTGGCCGCGCCGTTCAGCACGGCCGGCAGCGCACGGGTCAGCGCCGGCCGGATCGGGGCCGGCATCCACGGGCTGCCGTCTTCCAGCCCCCGGGCCGCGGTGGAGATGAGCACGGCACCGGCCACCTTGGTGCCGAACAGGCCGGGATGCTGATCCGCCAGCGCCATGATCGTCATCCCGCCCATGGAGTGGCCGACCAGGACGACCGGGGCCGGGCCGGGCGCGGTGGCGTCGATCACCGCCTTGAGGTCGGCGCCCAGCTGGCCAATGCTGCCGCTGCCCTCGGCCGACCGGCCGGACCTGCCGTGGTCGCGCTGATCCCAGAAGACGAGACGGTAATCGCTCAGGTCGCGGCGCTGGAAGTGCCAGCAGTCCTGGTTCACCGTGTAGCCGTGGCAGAAGATGACCGTCATCGGGGCGGTGTCCGGCCCGTTGATCTCCACATGCAGCGGAACCCCGTCCTCGGCGAGGACGGTCAGCTCGAGCCCGCGGAGGGTGCCGAACGGCTCGCCGCCGGGCGCGGCGCGCCCGCGCAGCCGGCTGAGGGCGATCCGCTCCGCGGCGACGAGCACGCCCGCTCCCGCCGCGGTGGCGCCCACCACCAGGCCGGCCGCCCCGGTGATCCGCCGCCAGTTAGCCATCGGTCCTCCATTGGGTGGGGTGGTGGGGTCGGACTGGCAGAGCGCGGGGTGGTGGGGTCGGACTGGCAGAG
>Ga0207646_10001960_pt1 | contig 24680 bp, 18 predicted proteins | sample KBSK5502metaG_FD_184343 | JGI IMG/M metagenome (GOLD analysis project Ga0207646, IMG submission 184343) | Corn, switchgrass and miscanthus rhizosphere microbial communities from Kellogg Biological Station, Michigan, USA - KBS K5-50-2 metaG... | ecosystem: Host-associated > Plants > Roots >...
GGGCGGGGGCGTGCGCCCGCGGCGCGCGGACCACACGGCGGCCAGGCCGGCGGCGAGCGCCGCCACCGTCGTCACCGCCGCGAGGGCGGCCACGAGGTAGAGCGAGAGCACGGTCAGGTCTTGTGCGTCGGCGAGCAGGTGCGGATCGAGGCCGGCGGCGGCCAGGCTCAGCGTGAGGCCGAAGAGGATCCCGCCGACGAGGCCGAGTCGCGCCGCCACGCGGCGGCAGGCGTGCAGCGGCGAGGCGCCGGCGGCGGCGAGGACGAACCGGTCCAGGCGGGAGTCGAGGTAACCCAGGCCGCGCAGCTCGTCCCGCACCTGCTCCACCGACGCGCTGGGCGGCCGATCGGAGCCCAGGCCCTTCTCCCTACGACGCCCGGGCCGCCCGGGCGGGCGCGATCGCCCGCAGCGCGTCCACGAAGGCCTGCATCTCCGGCCGGGTTCCCATGGAGACGCGGAGCCAGTTCGGCAGCGACGGGAACTTCCGTCCCACGAGGATACGCCGCTCGCGGAAGGCCTCGATGAGCGGCTGGACGTCGCCGCCGACGTCGACCATCAGGAAGTTCGCGTGCGAGGGAATGAATCGGCGGCCGTCGCGCTCCAGCACGCGGCAGAGCCAGTCGCGCGTCTCCCGGTTGATGGAACGCTGGCGCGGCACGTGGTCCGGCTCGGCGAGGCTGGCCAGGGCCGCCGCCAGCACCGCGGCGTTGGCGTTGCTCCACGCCGCATGCGCCCGCAGCGCCTCCGCGTTCTGCTTGGAGGCGACCGCGTAACCCAGGCGCATACCCGCCATGCCGTAGACCTTCGAGAACGTCCGCACCACGACGACGTTCGGCGCCTTCTCGAGCCACTCGAACGCGCTCGCGTAGCGCGGGTCGTCCACGAAGTGGTGGTAGGCCTCGTCGACCAGAATGGACACGGTGCGCGGCACGCGCTCGAGGAAGAAGGCGAGCTCGTCCTTGGTCACGATGGTCCCGGTCGGGTTGTTGGGGTTGCAGATGTAGACGAGCCCGGTGCCCGCGTCGCAGGCGGCGGCCATGCGGGGCAGGTCGTGGCGGAAGTCGGCGGTCAGGGGCACCTTCACCGGCTCCGCCTTCGTCACGCGCGCGTAGCCGAGCACCGCCTCGAAGGTGGGCTCCGCGACCACGACCTTCTTCCCGGGACCGAGGAAGGCCATGTCGGCCATCTGCAGCACCTCGCCGGAGCCGCAGCCGAGCACGACCCGGTCGGTCTCGACGCCGTGCAGGCGGGCGATGGCCTCGGTCAGGCGTGCCTCGGCGGCGTCGGGATAGCGCGCGGCGACGCTCTCCGACTTCGTCATCGCGTCGAGCGCGGACGCCGCCGGCCCGTACGGGTTCTCGTTCGAGTTGAGGAGGACGGCGTCGGCGGGGGTGTTGCCCGGTCGCGTGGAGGGGCGGCCGGCTTCGGCGCGCCGGGCGCCGAACGGCCCTTCCAGCACGGCGGCGCCGAGGCCGGCGCCGAGAGCGGTCGTGAACTGCCGACGGCTGAGCAAAGCGCGAATCATGATGCCTCCTAAGGAACGGTCTTGATCGGCACCTCCGGTCTTGGCGGGTTCACGTACGCCGCGACCACGCTCTCGTGGCCGTCGGCGTCGAGGGCCGCCACACCGAATACGAAGTCGTCGATGGACACGTCGGGCAGCACCGCCTCGGTCACGTTGCCGACCCCGCGCGCGTGCTGCCAGTCCGGGGACCAGGCCTCACGCCAATACACCCGGTAAGCGGCCGCCCCGCTGGATGCCGACCATTGCAGATGAGCATCGTACCCCGAAGGCTGGCGCCCGAGGCGGGGCCGCCCCCGCTCGTCGACGACCGAAGGGGCGGGCGGGGCGAGGCCGAGCACCGCGAGCGCCGCGGCATTCACCCGTGCGTTTCGGGCGAGGTAGGGCACCGAGATGCCCTCGAAGTTGTCGTCCACGATGTGCTGGCGCGCGAAGTTCTCCTTGGACTCGGTGAACCGCACGCCGGGGAAGCCATGCTGGTTGAAGGCGGTGTGGTCGCCGCCCCGGCCGAAACGGTCGTGGCGCGCGATCAGGCGGACCGCGTGCGAGGGAACGTAGACGGCGGCCGCCTCCCGGACGGCGCGCGCGATCGCCCGCGACGGAGAATCCTCGGGGCCCTCGGAGAACACCCGGACGCTCGCGCCGTCGGCGACGCCGTTGCCGCCCACGGCGCCCCCCACGATGTCGTTGTTGAGGACCGCGTCGATCGGGATCTTCTCTGCCTCCGCCTTCTGGGCGTGGAGCTTCGCGCCCACCAGGCCCTCCTCCTCGCCCGCGAACGCGATGAACACGAGCGTCGCGTCGAAGTCGATCCCGCTCTGGCCGAAGACGCGCGCCAGCTCCATGACGATCGCGGTGCCGCTGCCGTCGTCGTTGACGCCCGGCGCGGGGTTGTCGCCGGCGGACCAGTCGAACACGCTGGCCCCTTCCGCGGGCGCGCCGGGCGGCGCCGGCCGCCGGGCCACGGAGTCGTAGTGGCCGCTCACGTAGATCCGGCGCGGGCTGCGGCCGGGCAGGACCGCCATCACGTTGCGCAGCTCCACGTCGCGCGTGATGCGCTCGCCCTGCTTGGGGATGCGGTAGCTGTCGAAGCTCACCCGAAGCCGCGGGCTGGAGCGCTGCATCTCCTCGAGGATCCACTGCCGGGCGGCGCCTATGCCGCGCGCGGGCGCGTCGGCCACGGAGAGCAGGTGCCGCGTGCCGAACGACTCCAGCCGGCGGAGGATCTCGCCGAGGCGGGGCTCGGAGACCGCGCTCAGTAGACGCGCGATCTTCGGGTCGACGGCCTGGGCCCGGGCCACGGTGGGAGAGGCAACGGCGAGCAGCCCGGCGAGCACGGATGCGGCGCGAGGGCGAGAAATCAAGGTGCAGCTCCTCGAGGACGACCCGGAAGGTAGAGGATACACTCGTTGGGGTGCCTTTCGCCTATTACGATCGCCTTTCCCGCCGGGAAAAGGAGCTCTACGACCGGAGCGACCGCATTCGCAGGATCGACCTGCCCCAGGCCGAGGGGCTGCGGCCCATGGTGGAGGTCCTCCGCCAGGGCCTTGCCCGGGACGAACGGAAGGTCGTCGAGGCCGCCGCCGTTCGCCTCGTCGACGGGATAACGGCCAGCCTGGGGGTCGAGCCGGTCGAGGTCGGCGTGCTCGCGGTCCGGCCGAGCCTGCGCGCGGCCGAGCTGCACGGGCTCTACACGCGGGACGAGAAGCGGAGGGCGCGCATCCGCGTGTGGATGCGGACCGTCCATTACCGCCGGGTCGTGGCCTTCCGCACGTTCCTCCGCACGCTGCTGCACGAGATCTGCCATCACCTCGACTACTGCCACTTCAAGCTGGCCGACTCCTTCCACACCGAGGGCTTCTTCCAGCGGGAGTCGAGCCTCTTCCATCAGCTCGTCCCCCGGGATCAGGGGCCGGAAGCGACGTCCTCGGCGGAGAGCGCCGGGCAGTAGTCGCCCCGCTCCTCCCGCCGCCACCACGTGCCGTCTCGCCGCAACGTCGTCAGGTCGGTCGGCGTGTAGTCGTACAGCTCGGCCCGGATGAACCGGGGCGGTTTCTCGGGGAAGGGGTTGCGGGCGAGGAGCGTGAGGACCGGCGGCGAGCCCTCCAGCAGCCGGCCGAGGAAGCGGACGAACCACGGGTTGTCCTCGCAGGTGCCGAGGGCCGCGAACCACATCTGCCAGTCCAGGCGCGGCTGGTGCGGAGCGACGAAGGCCGGCCGGCGCGCGATGTCACCCGGCTTCCATTTGAACTCGTAGGCCTTCCAGGTCGATCCGTCGTCGCTCCCCTCGACGATGATCTCCGGACGCGACGTCGTCATCACCGCGAAGAGCCCGTAGCTGTTGATGGACCACAGCGGGCCCACGACGCGGCGCAGCGCCCGCACCGGTGCCGGCGGCGCCACGCCCAGCGTCGACATCATCTCGCCCGCGGAGACGACGACGATGATCGCGGCGACGGGGTACAGCACGGCCTTCGGCCAGAAGGGCCGCGCACCCTCCGCCACCGGCGGGAACCGCGCCCGCCACCGTGCGGGCAGATCGTCGTCCTCGAGCGCGAAGAGGCACAGCGCGGCGGCGAGAAGGTTGAAGAAGGCGTAGTTGCCCGTGAGCGCGATGAGGATCTGCAGCCCGACGAGGGGAGGAAAGGCGAGGCGGCGGAGGCGCCGGGGCGCGAAGAGCAGGCAGGGTGCCGCCAGCTCGACGGCGAACAAGATGCCCACCGACGCGCTGTGGATCCAGCCCGGCAGGTGGGCGAAATCCCAGCCGACCCAGGTCGGCAGCGGCTGGGTCCAATAGTGGTACCGCAGCGCGGTCAGGCCGCGCCAGGTCGGGTCGCCGCTCGCGAGCTTCACCAACCCCGACCCGAACATCAGGCGGAAGAGGAGCCAGCGGACGAGCCACACGACGAGAGGAGGCGGCGGGGACTCCCGGCCGGGCCGAGGCCAGAGCCCGCCGGGCGCGAGGAAGACCGCGAGCAGGCCCGTCTCGAGCAGGAGCGCGTCCCACTGATAGCCGAGGAACACCTGCGACACGACCGCGAGCGACAGGTACAGGGCCCACAGCGAGGCGAGGACCGGCACCGGAGCGATGCCGACGAGCAGAAGGGCCGAGAGCACGGCGCCGGCCGCCGGCACGACGCCGAGCGCGACGTCGCCGTCGGCCAGCCAGAAGACGGTGGGAGCGATCCAGTACCGCTCGATGCCGGCGCGGGGACGGATCCACTCGAGCAGCGTATGCGCGGGGAGGATCCCCTGCGAGCCGGCGAGTCCCTGGATCTGGACGGCGAGCGAGACGAACGCGGCGAGGTAGCTGAGGGCGAGCAGCCGCAGGAAGAGCCAGCGGGTGAGGAGGTGCGTCGTCGTCCTCGTGGGGCTACGGGCCGCGGCCGTGGCGGTAGATGATCGAGACGAAGACGCGGTGGAAGCGCGTGAATGTCTGAGCGCCGGACGCCTCCGCGTCGGCGTAGCTTCCGTACTCCAGGACGTAGGCCGCGTCCACGAGGAGGGACCTCGTCGCGACGCCCAGTCCCACCGTCACTCCTTGAAAACGGGCGGGATGTCCATTGAAGTCGAGGAAGTATTGACGGTCGGTGAAGAACCCGGCCCGCAGGGGGAACTTGAAGCGCTGTCCGACGATTACGTACTCGCCGCCGATCCGCAGTTGCTCGGTGTCTTCCTGCTTCTGGTCGTTGAGCGTCGGGTACGGTAACGGCTCGGGGGTGATGTCGGGAGGCGGCGGCTCCGGCAAATGACCCGGGTCGGGGAGAGGTGTCTGGACGAGCACGAAGAAGTTCCGGATGCTGCCTCCTGACCAGAAGGTCCGAGTATAGTCGGCGCTCAACGTGAGGGGACTCCACGGACGCCATGACAGTCCCACTCCCACCGCGCCCGGCAGATGAAGACGAACGTCAGACGAGCGGTAGGAGTTCATGGTCGTCCCCGCGGGCCTGTTGGTGGTGGCCGGGAAGAAGTCGGTCCGGCTGCGCCGCAGGTTCACCGCGCCCGTGAAAGGCGTCTTGCCCACGGCACCGACATTCAGCGTGTCGCTTGGAGACCAGATGACTCCTACGTTCCCGCCCCAGCCGGACAGGGCGTAGTCGATGTCCTGCTCGGTCTGGCCGCGCCCGCCCGGGACACCGGTGCGCACCCGGTGCTGGTGGTACCCGTTCAACCAACGGTTGAGAGTCGCCCCCACTCGCAAGCTTCGAACGATCCTTAGGCCCGTGCCCAGGGCCAGCACGTCGAAGCCACCGTTGCCCGTGGTATTGAACGAGAACTCTCCTTTATCAATCGTTCGCGTCCCCGTGAAAGAGAAGATCCTCTGGTAACTGAGCTGGACGGCGCCCGAGACTCCCCCAACGTCGAGGGGATAGGCGATCGCCACGAAGTCTGGCGTGTAGCCGACCAGGCTGTCCGTGGCCGCTTGTCCCTCCGGTCCGCGATCGAAAGCGTTGCGCGTCCCCACGAGCGACAGCTCGGGACTTCTGAGGTAGCTGAGGCCGGCCGGGTTCCAGGAGGCGGCGGTCGCGTCGTCGGCTCGGGCCAGGAAGGCGCCGCCCATGCCGAAGGCCCGCGCCCCCGAGCCGAGGGCCAGGCTCGTCAGGCCCAGGAAATCCTTCTCGTCCGGGGGAAGCTCGGGACGCGGGGATGGCGCGGGCGACGGTGTCTGTGCGTGAACCCCCGCCGCGAACAGGCAGGACACGACGGCGAGGAGCCCGAGCCGACCGAGGCGTGAGGCGACCGGCGGGATGGGCAAGCAGTCTCCTCGGGACCCGCTTGGCGAAGCTTCGGGCGCGGCAGGATACCACGAGGCCGGCGCCCCTTCGCATATGATGGACGGTCGATGGCCGCCCTCGCGCGCCGCGCCGAGCTGCTGCTCCTTCTCGGAAGCGTCGCCTTCTTCCTGCTCGTGGCCGAGGCGGCCGTGCGGCTGCTGAAGGCGGACCGGCGGCCGCCCACCGGCTACGCCCCCGTCAACACCAACCGGCGGTTCATGCGTCCCAAGAACTCCCGTGGCTACCGCGACCTGGAACGGACGATCACCAAGCCGCCCGGCGTGCGGCGGGTCGTCTCGCTCGGCGACTCGTTCGCCTGGGGGGCGAGCGTCGAGTTCGAGGATGCCTACCCGCAGCGGCTCGAGCGCGGCCTCCGCCGCCGCCGTCACGAGGCCTGGCAGGTCGTGAACCTGCCCCTGCCGGGGATGAACACGGTGGACGAGGCGGCGCAGCTCGAGACCGAGGGCATGGCCTACGGGCCCGACGTGGTCCTGCTCGGCTTCGTTCTCAACGACAGCGAGGACGAGGTCGCGGCCGAGGCGCGGCGGGCCGCGGAGTGGGCGGAGCCGAAAGAGAAGCCCCGCGGCGCGCTCGACCACTCCGCGCTCTTCCGGCTGGTGAGCACGCGGCTCTGGGCCACGGCCGAGAACCGCCGGCGCATCCGCGGCTACAAGTCGATGTACGCGGAGAGCGCGCCGGGGTGGGTCGCCGCCCGGGCGGCGCTGCGCCGAATGGGCGGGATCTGCCGCGAGAGAGGCGTGCCGTTCGTGGTCGTGATCTTTCCCCTCTTCGGCAACCCCCTCGACGAGCGCTATCCGTTTCCGGAGATCCACGCGAAGGTCGCGCAGGCGGCGGGCGAGGCGGGGGCGAAGGTCGTCGACCTGCTGCCGGCGTATCGCGGCCTGCGTTGGGACCTGCTCGTCGTGAACGGCGTCGACGACGAGCACCCCAACGAGATCGCGCACCGCATCGCCGCGGGCGTGATCCTCCACGCCCTCGACGACGTCGTGCCCTGGAGCGCCGGCGGGCCTCCTGCCGTCGAGGAGATCGCTCCCGAGCCGGAGCCGTCCCCTTCCCCTGCGGCGGCCACGTCTCGATGACCGCGCCGGCGCGGCTGGCCCTGGTCCTGGCGGTGGCCGGCGCGGTTCGCCTGGCGCCCATTCTCTTCGCCGACCGAATGGTGGCCGACGTGCTGCGCTACCACCGCGTGGCCACCCACGTCCTCGACGTCTCGTGGAACCCCTACGAGGCTCCGCGGCTCTATCCCTACCCGCCCGTGTGGGTCTGGGTCGAGGCGGGCAGCGAGTGGCTGGCGCGGCACACGGGATGGAGCTTCGCCGTGCTCGTCAAGCTTCCCGTCCTGGCCGCCGACCTGGCGATCGTCGCGCTGCTGGCCGCGCGGGGGCCGGGGACCGGGCGGGGGCTGACGCCGGCCTGGCTCTACGCGCTGCACCCGGTGAGCGTCCTCGTCGGCGCGTTCCATGGCCAGTTCGACGCCGTGGCCCTCTTCTTCGTGCTGCTGGCCGTCTTCGAATTCGAGGCCGGCCGTCGCGACGCGAGCGCCTTCGCCCTCGCCGCCGCCATTGCGCTCAAGTCCTTCCCGGTGCTGCTCCTGCCCGTCTTCCTCCTCACGCCGGGGATGACCGTTCGGGCGCGCATCCGCTTCGCCGCCCTCGCGGTGCTGCCGGTCGCGCTGCTGCTCGTTCCCTACGCGCTCGCCGATTTCGGCGCCTTGCGCCGAGAGCTCCTCGGTTACGGCGGCATCGCCGATCTCGGCTGGATCGGCTTCTGGCGCGGTCTCCGCCTGCTCCATACCGGCGTGCTCACCCGCAGCGAAGCGCCCTACTGGGGTGGGCTCATCACGGTTTCCAAGGCGCTCACGCTCCTCGCCGAAGCGGCGCTCCTCGCCGCGATGGCCTCGCGCCGAGTGCGGTGGCCGCTCGCGGAGGCGGGCCTGGCCGCGCTCCTGGCGTTCCTCGTCTTCTACGGCAGCGTGAGCGCGCAGTACCTGCTGTGGGTGGTTCCCTTCGGGGTCTGGCTCCCGGATCGCTTCGCCGCCATCCACGGCATCGTTTCCACGATGGCCCTCGTCGGCCTGTACGCCTTCCTGGTGCCGGGCGTCCTCTATCCGGGCCCGTTGGCCCTGCTCGCCCGGCCGCAGGCGGCGGCGGTGTGGGTGGTCGGGACCGGCTCGGTGCTCCTCGCGAGCGCCGCCTGGCTCGGCGACGTGATGGCCCGCGGCCGCGCGCGCGCAAAGACGGAGGCGTAGGCGCGGTGGCTCGCGGCAGCGCCTTCGTCGCGGCCGGCGTGGCTCTCTACGCCACTCTCGCCATCACGAGCATGCGGAGCCAGTCCGCCACCTTCGACGAAGGCTCCCACCTGCCGGCGGGCTACACGTACCTCAAGCTCGGCGACCACCGCCTGAACCCGGAGCATCCGCCGCTCGTCAAGACGCTGGCCGCGCTCCCGCTGCTCTTCATGGACGTGACGATGAAGCCGGACGACGAGGCCTGGGCCCTGCGCCGGCAATGGGAGTTCGGCAAGCGCTTCCTCTATCGCTGGAACGACGCCGATCGGCTGCTCTTCTGGGGCCGGCTCCCCGTCGTGGCGCTCGGCGGCCTGATCGGCGTGTCGGTCTTCTTCTGGGCCCGGCACCGGCACGGCTTGCGGGCGGCGGCCCTCGCGTTGTTCCTGTGCGTGCTGAGCCCGGACGTGCTCGCGCACGGCCAGCTCGTGACGACCGACGTCAGCATCGCGCTCTTCATGTTCCTCTCGGTCATCGCCTTCGATGCGGCGTCACGGCGAGTGAGCGTCGGCCGCGTCGCCCTCGCGGGACTCGCCGCCGGCGCCGCCTTCGCCACGAAGTTCTCCGCGGTGCTGCTGCTGCCGATCCTGGCCAGCCTGGCCCTCGTGGCGATCTTCGCGCCGGAACCCATGACGCTCGCGTTTCCCGGCCGCCTACCGCGCGAAGCGGCTCATCGCGCCGCGCGCCTCGCCGCGATGGCGGGAGTGCTCGCCGCCGTCGCCGCCTTCTCCCTGTTGATCGTGTGGGCCTCCTACGGCTTCAGGTCGCGGCTCTCGCCGGACCCCGAGGTGGAGGCCGCGTTCGAGTGGTCGCGCGTCGAGCCGGACGGCGCGCTCGAGAAGCCGGTGGCCCGCTTCGTCCGCGCGAGCGGGGTGCTGCCGGAGGCGTTCGTCTTCGGCTTCTTCCGCTTCTTCAAGCATTCGGAGCCGCGGCCGGCCTTCCTGCTCGGCCGCGTGTCGAACGAAGGCTGGTGGTACTTCTTCCCGGTCACGTTCCTGCTCAAGACGCCGGTGCCGCTGCTCGCGCTCCTCGGCATCGCCGCCGTCACGCGCCGCCGCCGTCCGCGGTCGTGGCGGGACGAGCTGGTGCTCTGGCTTCCCGTCGGAATCTACGCCGCCGTGGCCGTCGTCCGGGCCCTCAACATCGGCCACCGCCATCTGCTCCCGATCTACCCCTTCCTGTTCGTCGCGGCCGGCCGCGTCGCCGACTGGGCGTTCCCGTCGCCGGCCGCCCGCACCCGCGTTCCCGCCCTGATCGTGAGCGCCCTCTGCGGCTGGCACGTCGCCGCGACCGCGCTCATCCACCCCCACTACCTCGCCTACGTGAACGAGCTGGGCGGGGGCCCCGCCAACGGCTACCGCCTCTTCGCCGACTCGAACCTCGACTGGGGACAGGACCTGAAGAACCTGAAGGCCTACCTCGACCGCCACGCGATCGGCGCCGTCAAGCTCTCCTACTTCGGCACCGCCGATCCCGCCTACTATGCGATCCCCGGCGATCTGATCCCGAGCCACATGCTGCCCCCGCCGCGGGTGACGACGCGCGAGGTGAGGCCGGGCGAGCTGCTCGCGGTGAGCGCGACGAACCTGCAAGGGGTGTATCTGCCCCCGGAGGATCAGGCGCTGATGGCGCGGCTCCGCGAGCAGAAGCCGATCGACAACGTCGGCTACTCCATCCTTATCTATAAGGCGGATTTCGCCTGGCCCCCGCCGTGACCGCCCCTCGCGGGACGGAGGCCCTCTCCAACGTCGCGCTGGCCGCGGGGGCGGTGGCGGCCACGCTGCTCTCCGGCGAGCTGGTGCTGCGGGCGACGGGCTACGTGCCGCACCGGCTGCGGGCCACGGCCCGTCTGGTGGACGCGCGCTGGCGCATGCTGCTCGATTGCTACCCGAGCAACCCCCGCGGCTATTTCGACATCGACCTGCGGACGGCGGAGTCGCGCGACCGCTACTTCCACCTCGCGCCGCACCGCTACGACCTCGTCGCCCAGCGGGCGCCCCACGCGGTGGAGGTCCGGTACAACTCGCTGCGCTTCCGCGACGTCGAGCCTGCTCCCCGGCCGCCGGGCGTGCGCCGGGTCGTGATCGTGGGCGATTCCTTCACCGAGGGGCAGGGCGTGAAGGAAGCGGACACCTGCCCGCGGGTGCTCGAGAGGCTTCTCAACGACGGCGGAGGCCGCTGGGAGGTGCGCAACTGCGGCCGCCGCGGGAGCGACTTCCCCCAGCTCAACGACGTCTTCGACGACGCGCTGAAGTACTCGCCCGACGTGGTCGTCTACGCCATGGTGCTGAACGACGCCGATCGCACGCCCGAGTTCCAGGCCCGCCAGAGCTACGTCAACGATTGGATCCTGGACCGCGGCATGCTGGTGGAGGGAAAGCCGGCCCCCGAGCTGCGCCGGCTCGACTCGCGGCTGCGGGCGCTGGTGGCCGACCGCGTCGAGTCATGGCGCACGTCGCGCGCGACCGCCCGCTGGTACCACGACATGTACCGCGAGCCCAACCGACTCGGGTGGCAGCGCACACAGGGCTACATCGGCGAGATGAACCGGCGCACGCTCGCCCAGGGGGGCCGGTTCCTGGTCGCCTCCTGGCCGCTCATGGTCCATCTCGAAGGCGACGATCCCTTTGCCGACGTATCGGAGACGATCGCCCGCTTCTGCCTCGCCGCCGGCATCCCGCGCCACGATCTGCGCGCCGCCTTCCGCGGCCGGCGTACCGACTCGTTGTGGGTCCACCCGGTCGACATGCACCCCAACGAGGTCGCTCACCGGCTCGCGGCCGAGAGCCTGGCGCCCGCCGTGCGCTCGCTCGTGTCCGCCCCCTGACGCAGGCCGAGCGCTATAATCCGCCGCTCAACCCCCTTTGGAGGCGACCATGAAGCGCAGGGTGCAAGACCTCGTGGGCCGGCGGTCCTTCTTCCGCCGGCTGGGTGCGGCCGCGGCCGGGCTCGGCGCCGCGCGGGCCCTTCCGGACGCGGCCCTCGAGGGCGCGATGCAGGGCGTGAACAGGAGCTCCATGCCCTCGCAGCTCAAGATCACGGACCTGCGGGTGGCGGTGGTCACGGGCGCGCCCTTCACGTGCCCGATCATCCGCATCGACACCAACCAGGGCCTCTCGGGTTACGGCGAGGTGCGCGACGGGGCGAGCAAGACCTACGCGCTGATGCTGAAGAGCCGGCTCCTCGGCGAGAACCCCTGCAACGTCGACAAGGTGTTCCGGAAGATCAAGCAGTTCGGCCATCATGCCCGGCAGGCCGGCGGGGTCTGCGGCGTCGAGATGGCCTGCTGGGACCTCGCGGGCAAGGCGTTCGGGGTGCCCGTGTACCAGATGCTGGGCGGCCGCTTCCGCGATCGCGTGCGGCTCTACGCGGACACGACCGAGGTGGAGGACGGACACGCGCAGGGACGGCGCCTCAAGGAGCGCATGGACCACGGCCTCACGTTCCTCAAGGTCGACTTCGGGGTCAACCTGCTGAGGGACAAGCCGGGCACGCTGAACATGCCGGCCGGCGCCCCCGCCGCCGGCGGCGACATGGTGATGCACCCCTTCACCGGCCTCGCCATCACCGACAAGGGCGTCGCGTACCTCTCCGACTTCGTGGCCGCGATCCGGGAGGAGATCGGGATGGAGGTGCCGCTCGCCTCCGACCACTTCGGCCACATCGACGTCAACTCGTGCATCCGCCTCGCGCGCGCCATGGAGAAGCACCAGCTCGCCTGGATGGAGGACATGGTGCCCTGGCAGCTCGGCCACCTGCTGAAGCAGATCAAGGACGCGACCGAAACGCCGATCCTCACCGGCGAGGACATTTACTTGAAGGAGGACTTCGCCAAGCTGGTGGACATGGGGGCGGTGGACATGATCCATCCCGACCTGGCCAGCGCGGGCGGAATCCTCGAAACCAAGAAGATCGGCGACTACGCGCAGGAGCGCGGCGTGGCCATGGCCATGCACTTCGCGGGCACGCCGGTCTCGTTCATGGCGAACGTCCACTGCGCGGCCGCCACCGAGAACTTCATCGCCCTCGAGCATCATTCGCTCGAGGTGCCGTGGTGGGAGGACCTGGTGACGGGCCCGCCCAAGCCGTTGACCAGGGCCGGGCACGCCCCCGTCCCCGACGCGCCCGGCCTGGGCGTCGAGCTGAACGCCGACGTCGTCAAACAGCATCTCCTGAAGGGCGAGGGCTACTTCGAGCCCACGACCCAGTGGGACACCGAGCGGTCCTGGGACCGGCTCTGGAGTTGAGCTATATAATCCGCGCACTCACGAGAACTCCGCAGGAGGAACCCCGATGACGATCTTCCCGGTCCCCCGTTTCGCCTTCATGTTGATTCTCCTTGCCGCCGCCGGCGGGGCCGAGCAGGCCGCCACCACGGCGCCGTCGTCCGTCCGTGCCTCCCGCAACACCTACAGCGCGGTGATGGACGTGCTCTCGTCGGCTCGCCCGCGTGTCACCGACGAGCAGCTGGCCCGCCTCAAGAAGGTGCCGATCGAGGCCGTCTGGGCCGCCATCCAGGGCAAGGGCTACAAGCAGTGCTTCGCCACCGACTTCCGCCTGACGCAGCCGGGGACGAAGCTGGTGGGCCGCGCCCTCACGATGCGATACATGCCCGTGCGGCCGGACCTCGTCGACGCGGTGCAGGAGCTCGGCAAGGAAGGCGACTGGTTCTACCAGTACAACATCCGCGCCGGCGAGGACACGCGCCCGGGCGACGTGCTCGTGGTGGAGCTCGGGGGCATGGTCGACCGGGCCACGTTCATGGGCGACGTCACCGGGCTCGGGATCAAGTCGCGGGGCGGGGTGGGAGTGGTGATCGACGGGGGACTGCGCGACCTGAACGAGTTCCTTCCCTGGAAGAGCTTCCCCGTCTACTACACGGGCTCCCACGCCTCGGCCATGGCGGACCAGGTGGGCGTCGAGTGGAACGCGCCCGTGCGGATCAAGACCGTCACCGTGCTTCCCGGCGACGTGGTGATCGGCGACGAGTCCGGCGTGCTTTTCTTCCCGCCCCAGCTGGCCGACGAGGCCATCAAGGCCGCCGAGGACACGGTGTACATCGAGGACTTCAAGCGCGAGATGATCAGCGACACGAAGTACCGGGCCCGCGACATCTACCCGGTGCTCAGCCCCGAGCTCGAGAAGGTGTTCGAGGAGTGGAAGAAGACGCATCCCCGGAGGAACCCATGAACGCTGAAGGAATCAGCCGCCGCGAGCTGCTCCGCCGCGGAAGCCTCGCGGGAGGCCTCCTGGCCGTGCCGGGCGTCTGGCGGGACGAAGCCGCCGCCGCCCCTGCTCCCGCGCCGGCCGCGCCCGCGGCCCCGGGCCTGCGCGTGGGCCCCGACATCTACGAATCGATCGGCGTGCGCCCCCTCATCAACGCGCGGGGCACGTACACGATCCTCAGCGGCTCGACCATGCTGCCCGAGGTGCGGGCGGCGATGGACGCGGCGGCCCAGCACTACGTGCACCTCGACGAGCTGGCCGAGGCCGTCGGCGCCCGGCTGGCCGAGCTGACGAAGGCGGAGTGGGGCCTCGTCACCGTGGGCTGCGCGGCCGCCCTCACCCACGCGACGGCGGCCTGCGTGGCCGGCGGCAACCCGGACCTCCACGTCCGCATCCCGAACCTCAGCGGCTTCCCGCGCGACGAGGTGATCATCCCGAAGCATTCCCGCAACGTCTACGACGCCGCCCTCCGCGCGGTCGGCGTGCGCGTGATCGAGGTGACGACACCCGCGGAGCTGGACGCGGCCCTCGGCCCGAAGACGGCGCTCGTGTACATCCTGGCCGGACCCGAGGCCGACGAGAGCCCGCTGAACACGAAGGTCATCGCCTCCATGGCCCGGGCCCGGAACGTCCCGGTGCTCGTCGACGCGGCGGCCGAGATCCTGACCGTGCCCAACGTGCACCTGCAGAACGGGGCCACGCTCGTGGCGTACAGCGGCGGCAAGTGCCTGCGCGGCCCGCAGGCGGCGGGCCTGCTCCTCGGGCGCCAGGACCTGGTGCGCGCGGCCTGGGTCCACAGCGCGCCCCACCACGGCTACTCCCGCTCCATGAAGGTCGGGAAGGAAGAAGCCCTCGGCATGCTCATGGCCGTCGAGATGTGGATGAAGCGCGACCACGACGCGGAATGGAAGAGGTGGACGTCGTGGCTCGAGAGCGTCGCCCGGCGCGTCTCGGCGATCGACGGCGTCACGACCAGCATCGTCCCGCCGCGGGGGCTCTCCAACCGCATGCCGTCGCTGCGCGTCTTCTGGGACCGGAAGCGGTTCGGAGTCACCGGCGATGCGGTCGTGAAGACGCTCTTCGACACCGAGCCGCGGGTCGGCATCTTCCCGGCCCGCGGCGAGAACGACGCGCAGACCGGCGTCACGGTCAACCCGTACATGATGGCTCCCGGCGACGAGAAGATCGTCGGCGACCGCCTGTACGCGGTGCTGACGAGCGCCCGGGGCAAGCCCGCCGCCGACCCGCCGCTCGCGGCCCCCGCCGTCGACCTCAGCGGCCAGTGGGACGTGCACATCGAGTACGCGGCGAGCTCGTCCGATCACACGCTGAGCCTTCACCAGCGCGGCAACGAGATCGACGGCGCGCACGGCGGCGACTTCGTCTCGCGCGACCTCACGGGCACGATCGAGGGCGACACCGTGCGGATCAGGAGCAGCTACGCGGAGAGCCACGGCGACGCGCTGAACTACTCGTTCTCCGGCAAGGTCACCGGCGACGCCGTGTCGGGCACGCTCGAGCTCGGCGAGTATCTGGGCGCCCGGTGGACGGCCCGCCGGCGCGTCGCCCGGAGGGGCTGAGCGCGTGGGTGCCGGCGCGCCCCCCGCGGCCAGGTTGCTGCTGCTGGCCGCCGCCGTCTCGGTGACCGCGGCGGAGCCGAAGTACGACCTGCTGCTGCGCGGCGGGCACGTGATCGATCCCCGGAACGGGCTCGACGCGGTCCGCGACGTGGCCATCGCGGGCGGCAAGATCGCCGCCGTCGCGCCGCGGATCGAGCCCGCGGACGCATTCAAGACAATCGACGTCTCCGGCCTCTACGTCACCCCCGGCCTCGTGGACATCCACGTTCACGTCTTCGCCGGCACCGGCGAGAAGGGCTCGTACGCGGGCGACAACAGCGTCTACCCGGACGGCTTCACCCTGCGGGCGGGGGTGACGACGGTGGCCGACGCGGGGTGCGCGGGCTGGCGCAACTTCGAGGAGTTCAAGACGCGCATCATCGACCGCGCGAAGACGCGGGTGCTGGCCTTCCTCAACATCGTGGGCAACGGCATGCGGGGCGGCCCCTGGGAGCAGGACCTCACGGACATGGCGGCGGTGCCCGCGGGAGTGATGGCGCGCAAGTATCCGGGCGTGATCGTGGGCATCAAGACCGCTCATTACGCCGGCCCCGAATGGACGCCGGTGGAGCACGCGGTGGAGGCGGGCACGATCGCCGAGATTCCCGTGATGGTCGACTTCGGCGCGAACAAGCCCGAGCGGCCGCTGGCCGAGCTGGTGACGAGGAAGCTGCGTCCCGGCGACATCTACACCCACGTCTACTCGGGGCTGCGCGGAGAGCAGGAGGCCTCGGGCCGCGTCAACCCGGCTCTCTTCGAGGGGCGCAAGCGCGGCGTGATCTTCGACGTCGGCCACGGAGGCGGCAGCTTCGCGTGGCGGATCGCGGCGCCGGCGGTGAAGGAAGGCTTCGTCCCCGATTCGATCTCGACGGACCTGCACATCGGGAGCATGAACGCGGGCATGAAGGACATGCTGAACGTGATGAGCAAGTTCCTCGTCCTGGGCCAGCCGCTGGCCGAGGTGGTCCGGTGGTCGACCTGGAACCCCGCGCGCGAGATCAAGCAGGAGGGCCTCGGGCACCTGTCGGTCGGGGCCGGGGCCGACGTGGCGGTGCTGCGCCTGGAGGAAGGCCGCTTCGGCTTCGTGGACTCGTTCGGCGCGCGCCTGCGGGGGACGCAGAGGCTCGTCTGCGAGCTGACGCTGCGCGACGGCAAGGTCGTCTACGACCTCGACGGCCTCGCCCGCCCCGACTGGGAAACGCTGCCCAGGGATTACAAGTCCACCGGCGACCCCCGGTGGGAGGGGAGATGAGGATGGCCAAATCGAACCGGAGGAGCTTCCTGGCCCAGGCGCCCGCGGTGGCGGTCGCCGCGGCCGCGGCCGCATCGCCGGTCCTCGCCGCCGACAAGGGCAACAAGGCGGACAAGAACAAGCCCGTGAAGACGGTGCTGTGGACCGACGGCAAGCGGCCCGAGAAGCAGGCGCTCTTCAGCCCCGCCGTCGCCTACGGCAACCTGCTCTTCATCTCCGGCATCGGCGCGCACTTCGAGGGCGACATCAAGAGCCACACCGCGCACGTGCTCGACGAGATCAAGAAGAAGCTCGAAGCCGCGGGCTCCTCGATGGAGAAGGTCCTGAAGGTCAACGTCTACCTGAACGACCTGAAGGACTACGCCGGCATGAACGAGGTCTTCCTGGGCAAGTTCGGCGCCGAGCCGGGAGTGCGGACGACGATCGCCGCGGCGGGGGGGATCCCCGGGAACTCGCTGGTGGAGATCGACTGCATCGCGTATATCTGATCCACGAATGCGGCGCGCTCCGCTTCGCGCTGGACGTCAGTGAGCATCTCGCGTCCGAGTGAATCGGACGCGAGATGGCAAGGTAACGCTCCGCTACGCGCGCCGGACGCTAGCGCCGGAGAAGCCTTCGCGGTTTGACCGGGCTCCGACAGGCGGCGTAGTCTCAGGAGACATGCGCCCCCTGCCGGTCTTCCTTGCCGTGACACTGGCCGTGCCCTCGGCCGCGCAAGCGCCGACTGAGACGCCGGCCAGCCCCCCCGCTTTCCGCACCGGCACCGCCGTCGTCCTGCTCGACGTGGTCATCCGCGACAAGAAGGGGCGCCCCGTCGCCGACGTCAAGCCGGAGGAGATCGAGGTCTACGAGGACGGCGCCCGGCAGAAGGTCGAGACCTTCCGCTGGGTCGAGACCGAGCCGCCGCCGGTGGAGGGTGCCGCCGCGCCGCCCCGGGTCCCCGATTCGGCGCGCCAGGTCAACCTCGTCTCGCTGGTCTTCGACCAGCTCGGCCCCGACGGGCGCCGGCTGGCGGCCAAGGCGGCCACGAGCTTCCTGGAGAGGGCCCTCCGGCCCAACACGTGGGTGGCCGTCTTCCAGGTCGACCAGCGCCTGGCGCTCCTCCAGCCGTTCACCAACGATGCGGCAAAGCTGAAGCAGGCCGTGGCCTCGGCCACCACGGGGACCTACAAGGGTGTCACCGACGAGCAGACGGCACTGGAGCAGGCGCAGAAGGGGGTGGCCGAGAGCGGCGTCGCGGCCGGCGCCAGTGCAGGCCGGGGCGCGCCCGCGTCGGGTGCACAATTCGCGGCCCTCTTCCAGGCCCAGGCGCTCCTGAACATGATCCGCCTGTCCTATTCGCTTCAGCGGCAGCAGCAGGGCGCGACGTCGCTGTACCCGCTCCTCGCGCTCGTGCGAGGCCACGAAACACTGGCGGGCCGCAAGACGCTCATCTATCTCTCCGAAGGCCTGCAGGTCCCCCCGAGCCTCGAGGCCGTCTTCCGCTCCACGATCGGCGCGGCCAACCGCGCGAACGTCAGCGTCTACGCGATCGACGCCCGCGGCCTCAACGTCGAGCGGGCGATGGCGGCGTCGGGCGATGCGCTCGCCCAGGCCCAGCGGGCCAGTCAGCGTGCGATCCAGGGCCGCAGCGGCGGCGCGGTCAGCAAGGACGAGATCTACTCCGCCGACACCGCGGAGTCGGCCCTGCGGCTCAACCTCGAGGGCACGCTGGCCGACCTGTCCGAGAGCACGGGTGGCTTCCTGGTCGCCAACACCAACGACTTCAAGCAGGCCTCGGAGCGCCTGGCCGCGGACCTGTCGGGCCATTACGAGCTGACGTACCAGCCTCCCTCGGTTGTCTACGACGGCCGGTTCCGCAAGATCGAGGTGAGAGTCGCGCGCAGCGGCGTCGTGGTCCAGACGCGCAGCGGCTACTTCGCCCTGCCTTCCGGCGAGTCCGCGCCCCTGCTCGCCTACGAGGCGCCGCTGCTCGCGGCCCTCGACCGGCCGGACCCGCCCCACGACTTCGAGATCCGGGCGGGGGCGCTCCACTTCGAGGATACTCCCGCGGGGCGCGAGCACCGCCTGATCGTCGAGACGAAGGTCGGCAGCCTCAAGATGCTCAAGGACGAAGCGAAGAAGACGTACCGCATACACCTCTCGCTGCTCGCGCTCGTGAAGGACAAGGACGGCTCCGTCGTCGAGCGCTTCAGCGAGGACTATCCCTTCGAAGGCCCCCTCGAGAAGGCGGAGGCGCTCCGGCTCGGCAACATCGTGCTCAAGCGCCGGTTCAAGCTCCCTCCCGGCTCGTACACGCTGGAGGTCGCGGGCGAGGACCGCGAGCGTGGGCAGATCGGCACCGTGCGCGCCGCCTTCCAGGTGCCGGCGTCGAAGGAAGGGCCGCGCATGAGCAGCGTCGCCCTCATCCGCCGGATCGAGCCCGCGCCGGCTCGCGCCGACAAGACCGACGACCCCCTCGACGTCGGCGGCGTGCGCGTCATCCCCAACCTCGACCTCCCGATCTCGGTGGCCGCGAACCAGAAGCTGTCGCTCTTCTTCATCGCCTACCCGCAAGGCGGCGAGCGGCCGCGGGTGAGCCTCGAGTTCTGGCGGGACGGTAAGGCGCTCGGCAAGGCGGAGCCCGAGCTGCCCGGCCCCGAGGCCGATGGCAAGATCCGCTACGTCGGGACGTTCCCGATCGAACGGTTCGCGCCGGGCGGCTACGAGGTGCGGGTGGCCCTCAGCGGCGCGGCCGGCCGCTGCGAGGAGAGGGCCGCGTTCACTCTCGTGCCCTGAAGGCCCCCGTGAAGCGGCGTGCTCTCCTCGTCCTCTCGCTGCTGTCGGCCGCTCCCGCGGCCCTCCCGCAGCAGGCCCCGACACCGCCGGCCGCGGCGCCCGCGTTCCCCGCGCAGGTCGAGATCGTCACTGTCGACGCCGTGGTCGTGGACGCGAAGGGGCGGGCGGTGCCGGGCCTCACCGGGTCCGACTTCACCGTCCTCGAGAACGGCGTGCCCCAGACGATCACGAGCTTCGAGGCGGTGCAGCTCCCCGCGCCGGGCGCGACGCCGCGCCTCGCGCGCCGGCTCCCGTTCTCCTCGAACCAGTCGCCCGAGGCGCGCCAGGGGCGCACGTTCGTCCTCGTCTTCGACGACATCCATCTCTCGGTCGCCCAGGCCCAGCGGGCCAAGGCCGCCATCGGCGAGTTCCTGCGCAGCGGCGCCCGCCCGGGCGACCGGGTGACGCTCATCGCCACCGGAGGCGGCGCGTGGTGGAGCGCGCGCATGCCGGAGGGTCACGACACCCTGGTGGCGATCCTCAAGCGCCTCGACGGCCGCTACGTGCCCGATCCGTCTCCGGACCGCATCACCGACTGGGAAGCGCTCCGCATCATGGCCTACGACGATCCCGAGGTGGCGTACTCGGTGCAGCGCCGGTTCGACTCCTATGGCGCCGTCGGCCGCGAGCGGTCCGGCGACCGCCGGTACGCGGACGGCCGGGGCACGAGCTCGTCGGTCGGCCTCATCGATCCCTACGTCCGCTCCCGGGCCCAGGAGGCGTACATCAAGGCGGTGTCGCGCCGCCGGATCACGATGTCCGTGATGACGCGGGCGCTGCGCGCGCTCGCGGAGAGCCGCGGCCGCAAGGCGATGGTCCTCGTCTCGCAGGGCTTCGTCTTCGAGCCGGACTTCACCGAGATGAAGGAGCTCGTCGAGGCCTCCCTACGCGTCAACGTGCAGGTCTACTTCATCGACACGCGCGGGCTGCAGGCCCTGCCCGACTTCATGACCGCCGAGGTCAAGGCCGCCTTCGACGTGCAGGACACGGTGGCCGTGCTCGCCGACATCACCCGCGAGGCGGAAGGCTCGGAGGCGATCGCCCTCGACACCGGCGGCTTCGTCATCAAGAACACCAACGACCTCGAGAGCGGCATCCTCCGCGTGTCGGCGGAATCGCAGGCGTACTACCTGCTCGGCTACGCGCCCTCCGACCCCCGCCGCGACGGGAAGTACCGCCGGATCGAGGTCCGCCTCGCCCCCGGAAAGGCCAAGGGCCTCAAGGTGCGCGCCCGGCGCGGGTACTATGCCCCCCGCGACGGCGGCCCGCCGGCCGCCAAGCCGGCCGCCGATCCCGCGATCGCCCGCGCCCTCGACTCGCCATTCGAGCGGCGCGAGGTGCCGCTCCGCGTCGCGGCCTACACGTTCGACGAGGGCGTGCTCGAGAAATCGATCGTCATGGTCGCCACGGAAATCGACGTCCGCGACCTGGCCTTCCGGAGCGAGGACGGCCGCTTCAAGGACGACGTGGCCTTCCTCCTCGAAGCGCAGCACCGCGAGAGCGGCGAGGTGTACTACGACGACCAGAAGATCGAGATGGCGCTCCTGCCGGAGACGAGACGGTCGCTGGCCCGCACCTGGTACCTGTTCACCCGCGAGCTGACGCTCCCCAAGGGTGGCTACCAGGTCAAGGTCGTCGTGCGCGACCTGAGCAGCGGCCGCATCGGATCGGTGACGCACGATTTCGAGGTTCCCGATCCCGCCTCGCTCCACATCAGCTCGCCGATCCTGGCCGACACGCTCCAGGAGAAGGCGGCCGACGACACGCGGCCTCCGCGCCCCGTACTCCAGGTACGGCGCACGTTTGCGCCCGGCGCGCGGCTCTACGTCCAGTACGGTGTGCTCGGCGCCGCGAAGGATCCCTCGACGAGGATGCCGAAGGTCTCGGGCGGCTACGAGATCCGCCGGGCGGACGGCTCGGTCCTGAAGGCGGGTGCGCCCACCCTGATCCGGCCCACGTCGCTCGGCGCGCTGACCCGGTTCCACGGGATCACGCTCGCCGGCGCGGCGCCGGGCGACTACGAGCTGGTCCTGCGCGCGCGCGACGAGATCGCGGGCCGCACGGTGGAGGCGAGGGAGCCCTTCCAGATCGGCGAGGTCATCGCCGAGCCCGGGCCGGCTCCTGCATCATCAGGTCCTCGATGACCCGCGCGAGCTGGGCGGGCGGCATCGCCGCCACCAGGTAGGCCTGCTCCGAGTCGGGCTCCGCGATCCAGGCGTTGTGCGAGGGCTGGGGCTTGGCGCCGGGAGGCCCCACGGTCAGCTCGAAGCGGTTGTGGCCCTCGGTCACCGCCGTGAAGTAGGTCTGGCCCTGGTGGGCCAGGCCGCGGACCGCGAAGAGCGCGGCCGTCTGGTCCCAGCTCATGCGGTCCTTCCCGCCCGTGTACTCGCGGTAGGCGCGGGCGACGGGGTTCCGGGCCGGGTCGTACCTCCGCATCAGGCGCACGCCCGTCAGCACCTTCTCCCCGAGCTCACCGCCCGAGAACGTCACCGGCGTCGGCCAGTGGCCCAGCACGTACGCAGTCGCCTCGGGATAGGTCGCGAGGTTGAACTCGCTGCCGTCTCCCGAGGAGGGGAAGCGGCCGCCCATGCACGACCAGTGCTTCACCTTCCGGCGGACCAGCTCCACACCGTCGAGCGGGCTCAGCTCGTCGGGACCCGATTGCAGCAGGGCTTCGAGGTTCGTGAGGAACCCGACGCTGATCATCACGACCGACCGGTCGGACCGCCCGGCCAGCACGCGGCGGTAGAGCTTGAACGCGGCGGGGGCGCCGGCGCCGCTCTGGAGCCGGTGCGGGAAGGCCTTCGCGGTCTTCTCCGCGTAGCGGCCCTTCTCGGTCATCTCCTGGTGCGGCCCGCGATAGACGCCGACCGGGATCCCCGGCCGGCCGTAGTAGGTGTTGATGGCGTCGGCCAGGGGCGGAGCCCACAGGCCGTCGTAGGCCCGGGCGCTCTCGCTGACGCCCACGGCCAGGATGCGGCATTCGCCGCGGTTGGCCAGCGCGTGGAGCAGGGCCAGGGCGCCCACGTCGTCGACGTCGAGCGCCATGTCGGTGTCGAAGATGACGTCCACGGGCTCGCGGGCCGCGGGACGGCGCGGCGCGGCGCCGCCGGACGCCGACGACAAGGCCAGGGCGAGCGTCACGACTCCGACAATGCCGGCGAGGCTCTTCATCGTCGATCTCCTTCCCGAATCGTGAGGTAACGGTCGGCGCGCACGTCGGTCATCACGGTGACGAGGCCGCTCGGCCAGCGCACCTCGAGACGCTCCACGTGAGGCGGGGCGGAGCCCAACCCGAAGAGGAGTCGCGGGTCGGACGCGGACGCGTAACTCGTGCCGCCCGGCCGCACCTTCACGCGCTCCCGGCCCCCGGCCGTCACGCGGACCACGGCCCCGACGCCGTCGCGGTTGCTGCGGGTGCCCTCGAGCCGAACGCCGAGCCAGTGGTTGCGGTTGCCCCCGTCGTTGCGCAGCAGGCGCGGCGGCTCGCCGATCCCCATGAGCAGGACGTCCAGGTCGCCGTCGTTGTCGATGTCGCCCACGGCCAGGCCGCGTCCGGCCATCGGCCGCGCCAGGGCCGGGGCCCGCTCCGCGGCCGCTTCGCGAAAGCCCTTGCCCGTGTTTTCGAGCAGCAGCGCGGGCTCCGCGTAGCGGATGCCGGGCCAGACCGTCGCCACCGGCTCGAAGGGATGGCCGTTGGCCACGACCAGGTCCGGCCATCCGTCGTCGTCCTCGTCGAAGAACCGCGCCCCGAAGCCGCTCAGGGGCAGGCTCGGCTCCACCAGACCCATCTCCCGCGCCACGTCCCGGAAGCTCCCGTCGCCTGCGTTGCGGAAGAGGGAGTAGCCCTGCCGCGTGAAATTCGTCACGAAGAGGTCGAGCCGGCCGTCCTGGTCGTAATCGTCGACGTCGACGCCCATCGCGCCCCGCGCGCGTCCCGACGCGTCGAACGCCACGTCGGCGGCAAGCCCCACTTCCGCGAAGGTCCCGTCGCCGCGGTTCTTGAAGAGGAAATTGGGGGCGGTGTCGTTGGCCTGGAAGAGGTCGATGCGGCCGTCGCCGTCGAGGTCCGCGGCGACGACGCCGAGCCCCTTGCCCCCTTCGCGCGCGATACCCGCGGCGGCGCCGACCTCGGTGAAGCGTCCGCCGTCGTTGCGGTAGAGCGCGCTCCGCGAGCCGCGCAGCTTGTCGATCGAGCAGAACGGCCGGCCGCCGATCATCTGGCAGGGGAGCGGGGCGTCGGGATCGATGTCGAGGTAGTGGCAGACGAAGAGGTCCAGGTCGCCGTCGCCGTCGTAGTCGAAGAACGCGGCGCTCGTGCCCCAGCCGGACGCGCTCAGGCCGGCCGCCGCGGTCACGTCGGTGAAGGTGCCATTGCGGTTGTTGTGGTAGAGGCGCTGGCGGCGGAAGCCGGAGACGTAGAGGTCGGGCCAGCCGTCGTTGTCGTAGTCGCCGACGGCCAGGCCCATCCCGCGCATCGGTCCGCCGAGGCCCGCCCGGGCCGTCACGTCGGTGAACGTCCCGTCGCCGTTGTTGCGGTAGAGCGCGTCCCGCGGCACGCTTCCGTCCGCCTGCGGCTCCAGCGTGTAGGACACGAGGTAGATGTCGAGCAGCCCGTCCTGGTCGAAGTCCACGAAGCCGCCGCCGCCGCCCATCGTCTCGACGAGGTTCCAGCCGCGGGAGGCCGTCTTCGAGATGCGCCACCGGATGCCCGCGGAGGCGGTCACGTCGACGAACACGGGCTTCACGGGCGGCGCATCGGGGCCGGCGCCGGCGCCGAAGACGAACAGCGCGGCCAGCGGTGCGGCCGCGAGGGCGGCCCACCGCCTCAGCGCGGCCGCTCCTTGTCCGCCGGGCTCTCGAGCCCCGGCTCGCCCCGCTGCACGCGGCGCTTGCGCTCCAACTCGGTGAAGGTCGCGCGCTCCCGCGCCGCGTCGTCGGCGCGGCCCGCCTTCGTGTACGCGCGGACCAGCGAATAGTGCATCTCGGGGCTGTCGGGCGCCAGGCGCACGGCCGCCTCCAGCTCGCTCGTGCCGCGCTCGATCTCGCCCAGCTCGACGAGCGCGCGGCCGAGCGCGTTGTGGGCGGCGAAGAGCCCGGGCGCGAGCGCCACCGCCCGTTCCCCCGCGGCCTTCGCGCCTTCGTTGTCTCCCTGGCGCAGCAG
>Ga0207646_10001961_pt1 | contig 24668 bp, 24 predicted proteins | sample KBSK5502metaG_FD_184343 | JGI IMG/M metagenome (GOLD analysis project Ga0207646, IMG submission 184343) | Corn, switchgrass and miscanthus rhizosphere microbial communities from Kellogg Biological Station, Michigan, USA - KBS K5-50-2 metaG... | ecosystem: Host-associated > Plants > Roots >...
GGAGGGGTGGCGGAAGCGAAGGTGATCGCGGATCGAGCGGCCGAGTGTCACGAGATCACGCGGCAGGGGCAGGAGATCGCGTGTGAAATGACGGCTGACGAACGCGTAGAGACCGAACCCGGTGCCCGTCAAGACGAAAACCCACGCGAAGAAGAAGTGCCAGCGGCGGCCCATTGCGAGCCACTGGCTGCCAGGGAGCGTTGCCCAATGCGGGAAGCCACGTTCTCGCAGGCCCGTGTCCCCATCCTTCGATGCGCCGAGCACGCCGGTCGTGTCGAACTCGACGCCGAACAGTTGCGTGATGCCCCTGATCTCGCCCGTTGGCGTGGAAATTGCCGTGAGCGAGAAGAGGGGGTGATCACGGTCGGATCGGTCACCCCAATAGAGGGCCGGGTGCGCATTAAAGATCTGAAAGCCACTGAGCGCCAGGATCGGCAGACAGAGGACGGTAATCCAGTGTCCGATTCGCGTTGGAAGCGTGTGCCGGTACACCGAGCGGACGTCGACAGGAGTCGCCTCGTCTATTGTCGGCGCCTCCTCTTCAGCCCGAGGCCGGTCAACTGCCGAGACGCTCGGGCAGGCCCCCGACTCGAGGTCGGTTGGGGGGCGAGGGGCTGCCGGCGGTTCATCCATGTGCAAACGTTACTTCTTATCGCCCATCTTGTCGCTACCCAGCCCAAGTCTCTGGCGCCGCCCAACGCGACGGGGGAGGTTGCCGATACAGCTTGGACGCGTCCAGCCGGTCGATCGGTGCACCAGCCCTGAGATAGGATTCACTGCCCTGGGTCTGCGGGGGCTCTGGCCGGCGTTCTGAACCTCGCCCCGGCGGGGTTCTCGTGTCCGCAGGATGGGCACCTCATTGGGCCGCACCCATCTTCGCCGCGTCCGCGTACGTCATCCCCCCCCGGCCGGGGAACCCCGGTCAGATTCCCATGTTCCCAGCATATTCCCACGTCGATTCCCACCTAGTTCCCACCATCGGCGTCAGAAGGAGTGTTCTCGGACCAGATCGGGACAGACAGGACATCCACCTCCAGAGGTGGTGAGGCGACTCGATTTCGGTGGTTGTGGGCCCGCGCAACGCGTCCAGATCAAATCGATCTCGAAGCTGAGCATGTTTGATATCGGTGGTTGCGGGCCCCCGATTTGAACCAGCGACATACTGACTTTCAAGAAACTCCGGCGGCATTCGTTGGATCATCCCGGAGCGAGCCCGGTACTGGGACGGGCCGGCCGCGTGCTAAGTCGCGGAACAGAACGCTCAACCAATTTGACCGGTTCATGCAGCCCGTCACTTCAAGAAGTAGACTGGTTGGGCACTTGCCCTGTCGGGCGACATCATGAACGGTTTCAAGCATCCGAAGCGAGATCGGCCCGCCCGTAGACGAGTGCTCGTGTGTTCGCGATCGGACGCTTCCAACTTGACGCGTAAGCTTCCCTGACCCAACGCATTCCCGAAACGCAGAAGAGTGGGGCAGAGGACTTCCAATCCCGTGCGGTCAACGGCGAGGCGGAGCTGGGGCCGGCCGAGCTGCCAACGGTCCGGCAGCACGGACTTGTCCGGACAGCCATCGGATGCGCAACGGCTTCAACACGAAGAAGGCCAGCAGCGCACCGAGCCAGTCAAACACGATCGCCACGATGAAAATGGGCATCCAGCTTCCGGTGACCGCCTGAAGGACGTTCCCCAAGGGGACGAGCAGCGACGCCGTGCCCTTTGCCGTGTAGAGCAGGCCGTAGTTCGTGGTAGCAAACTTCTGGCCAAAGAGGTCGCCACACATGGCGGGGAACAGGCTATAGATCTCCCCCCAGGCAAAGAACACCAAACCGGAAAACACGACGAAGAGAACCGGGATGTGGGCAAAGTTGATCAGCAGCAAGATCCCGAGGCCCTCCAGCCCGAAGGCGATGAACATCGTGTTCTCCCGGCCAATGTGGTCCGAGACCCAGCCGAAGAACGGGCGCGTCAGACCGTTCAGGATCCGGTCCAACGACAGCGCGAAGGGCAGGGCGGCCATCGTGAGACCGAGTAGGGACACCGGGACCTTGGCCACCTTGAAGTCCACGGCAATCGGCCCCAGTTGTGCCGTCGCCATCAGCCCCCCCATGGCCAGCATCGTCATCATCACGTACAAGAGCCAGAAGGGGGAGGTCTTCAGCATTTCCAGCGGAGTGAAATCGCGGCTCGACTGCTCGCCGTCGGGTTTGGCGACGTCGGGTACCTCGCCCTTCCGGGGAGCGCGCAGGAATAGCGCGCACAGGATGACCACGAGGCCCTGCCCGATCCCGAAGGACACGAAGGCCGCCTCATAACCGCGTGTGTTGATCATGCTGGCGATCGGCACGATGGTGAGCGCCGAGCCCGCGCCAAACGCAGCCGCGGTGAGGCCCGCCGCCAGCCCGCGGTGATCGGGGAACCACTTGAGGGCGTTGCCGACGCTCGTGCCGTAGACGATGCCCGCGCCCACCCCACCGACCAGCCCGCCCGTGTACAGCATGAAGAGCGAACTGGCTCCAGAGTTGATCCACCACGCTGCTCCCACCAGGAGGCCTCCGATGGCAACAACCCATCGGGGACCGAACCGGTCCACGAGGTAGCCCTCAACCGGCACGAGCCAGGTCTCAGCCAAGACAAACAGGGTGAACGCGACCTGGATGGCGGCTTTTCCCCAATGAAACTTGCTGTCAATCGGGTTGACGAAGAGCGTCCAACCGTACTGCAGGTTGGCGATCGCGACCATCCCGGTAATGCCGACCATCAGTTGGACCCACCGGGCGCCGGTCGACGCCGGACTCCCCACCACCTGCGATGCAGCTCCCATACTTATCCATCTCCATTGTGGATCAAATGCGCGTCCGGGAATGTTCTGCACGAGCGCGAGTCAGAAGTACTACGTCTCGCCGAGGCCGAGACCCTGGGGTCGAAGGAATTGGCGGAACTCTAAATGTAGTCGTCGGACCTGTCCAGTGTCCGACGTCGCGTTACCCACCATCCCAAGCAGATTCTGCTGCCGTGCTAGCGACGCCTGCCTTTGAGCGCCACCTCGGCGCGCTCCCCCTGGGAGGCGGTCCCGGCCCGAACCTGGCCGAGTCTATCAGAGTGCCGACTCGCCGCCCACCGTGCCGCTGGGCGGGCTCGGTGCTACACTGCCGCCTGACTGCTCCGACCTTTCCCCCGGCACCTGCGAGGAGGCCCGATGATCACACTCGTCGTGAACGGGAAGCAACAGCGGCTGGACGTGAGCCCAGACGTGCCGCTCTTGTGGGTGATCCGGGAGGATCTGCGGCTGACCGGCACCAAGTACAGCTGCGGCATGGCCCTCTGCGGCGCCTGCACCGTGCACCTCGACGGCACCCCAATCCGCTCCTGCGTGACGCCGATCTCGGCGGCGGTCGGCAAGAAGGTGACCACGATCGAGGGCCTCTCGCCCCAGGCCACGCACCCCGTGCAGCGGGCGTGGCAGGAGCTCGACGTGCCGCAGTGCGGCTTCTGCCAGTCCGGGCAGATCATGTCCGCCGCCGCTCTGCTCACGCAGAAGGCCTCCCCGACCGATGCCGACATCGACGCGGCCATGGCCGGCAACATCTGCCGCTGCGGGACATACCAGCGCATCCGCGCGGCGATTCACCGGGCGGCGGCGCTCAAGAAGGGAGGCGCGCGATGAAGACCCCGATGCTCAGTCGCCGCGCGCTGTTGAAGGGAAGCCTCGCGGTCGGGGCCGGGCTCACCATCGGGTTCCAGCTTCCGGTGGGCCGCGGCCGCGCCCCGCTAGCCCAGCCGGCCCCGGGGGTCTTCGCGCCGAACCAGTGGCTCAGTATCGACCGGGACGGTCTCGTCACCGTCACCAACTCGGTGCCCGAGATGGGGCAGGGCTCGCTCACCACGACCACGATCATCATCGCCGACGAGCTCGACGCCGACTGGAACAAGATCCGCGTCAACCAGGCGCCCGCCGATCCGAAGCGCTACGCCAATCCCATCACCGGATCGCAGTCCTACGGCGGTAGCCGCGGCGTCCGCGATCACATGGAGATGTGGCGCAAGTCCGCAGCGGCGGCGCGCGAGATGCTCAAGCAGGCCGCCGCCAACGAGTGGGGTGTCAATGTCGATTCGGTCGACACCGAGCCGGGCGTGGTCGTGCACCGGGCGACCGGTCGGAAGCTCGCCTACGGCCAGCTCGTGGACCGAGCCCAAGCGCTGCCCGTTCCTCAGAACCCCACGCTGAAGACGCCGGACAAGTTCCGCTACATCGGCAAGAACCTGCATCGGCTCGACACGCCCGACAAGGTCACCGGGCGCGGGATTTACGGCATGGACGTGCAGGTGCCGGGCATGCTCGTGGCCTCCATCGAGCGACCGCCGGTCGTCTCGGGCGGCAAGGTGCAGAGCTTCGACGCGACCGCGGCCAAGGCCATCCCCGGGGTCAAACACGTGGTCCAGGTCACGAACGGTATCGCGGTGGTGGCCGATCGGTTCTCGGCCGCGGTGGCCGGCCGCCGCGCGCTGAAGGTGACATGGGATCTCGGGCCCATGGCCCAGGTGAGCAGCGCCCAGATCTCGGCCGAGTACGTGGCGCTGTCCAAGCAGTCGGGGCAGGTGGCGCGCAAGGACGGCGACGCCGAGCAGGCGCTGGGAGCGGGCGGCCGGACGCTCGAGGCCGCCTACGAGGTGCCGTTCCTCGAGCACGCGTGCATGGAGCCCATGAACGCGACCGCGCAGGTCATGCCGGACGCCTGCGTGGTGTGGGCCCCGACCCAGAATCCCGGCGGCTCCCAGGCGACGGCGGCGAAGATCACCGGGCTGCCGATCGACAAGGTCACGGTGAACACCACCCTGCTCGGCGGCGGCTTCGGCCGGCGCGGCGAGATCGACTTCATCGTGGACGCGGTGGAGACCGCGAAGGCGGTGGGGGTGCCGGTCAAGCTCATGTGGACGCGCGAGGACGACATCCAGCACGGCTTCTACCGTCCCGCGACCTACAATGTGTTCCGGGCCGCGCTCGACGGCAGCGGCATGCCGACCGCGTGGTCGCATCGCATCGTCGGTCCGGGCATCCTCGCTCAGAAGGGCCGCATGCCCGCCAACACCACGGTGGATCCCGCCGCGGTGGCGGGCGCCCGGGATCTGCCCTACGACATTCCCAATCTCCAGGTGGAGTGGCTCAACAAGGACTTCGGGGTGCCGCTCGGCTTCTGGCGTTCGGTGGGCTCGTCGCAGAACGCCTTCATCACGGAGAGCTTCATCGATGAGCTGGCGCATCTGGCCGGCAAGGATCCGTTCGAGTACCGGCGGGCGCTCCTCGGCAAGTCACCGCGGCACACGGCGGTGCTCGAGCTGGCGGCCGCCCAGGCGAACTGGGGCTCGCCGGTGCCGGCGGGGCGCGGCCGCGGCATCGCGGTGGCGTTCTCCTACGGCAGCTACGCCGCGCACGTGATCGAGGCGTCGGTGGCGCCCGACGGGGCGGTGCGGGTGCACCGCGTCGTGTGCGCGATCGACTGCGGCATCGCGGTCAACCCGGATCAGGTGAAGGCCCAGATGGAGGGCGGGGCGGTGTACGCCCTCACCGCCGCGCTCTACGGGCAGATCACGGTGGACAAGGGCTCGGTGCAGCAGTCGAACTTCCACAACTACCCGATGATGCGGATCAACGAGATGCCGGTGATCGAGACGCACATCCTGGATTCGGGGGCGGCGCCGGGGGGATTGGGGGAGCCGGGAGTGCCACCGGTAGCGCCCGCCCTCTGCAATGCGATCTTCGCGCTGACCGGCAAGCGGATCCGCACGCTGCCGATCCGGACGGACGAGCTCAAGCGGGCCTGAGCCCGCCGCGCCCTGCCGCCTCGACGCGGCGGGGCGCGGCGGGGTCTTGTCGACAGCCGGGGTCGTCGAGGCTGCCGGGGTCAATAAGGAGGGTCGCGAAGGCCGGCCTGAAAACCCCTGCGCTTCCGGGCTACGTTTCTTGGTCGGGCGCTCACATTGCAATCGTGGCCGGCCGCGCCTCAATGCACCCTGCGTGTTTTAATCGCGCCAACTCCTAACGCCGCTTTGTCCTACAAGTATCGGTGAAACGTGGCGAAAACGTGGTCGTGACTGAAACACGGGTTCGAGGCTTGACTTGACGGGGGCAAGATCGCGCGGCTACCTGAGGTCAACCCAGCAGGTTTCGGGGGCAGTGTAGCATTCTGCAAATCCAGCCCCCGCAACCATTGAGAAACGAGGGGTTAGCGGACGCAGCAGCCGCCAACCCTTTCGTTTACCCAGACTTCACCCAGGAATTGGTCGGCGGCCGGGCGCGAGGGAGGCGCAAAACCGTGGCTCGAAGGCGGCGGCCCGGGCTTGACCCCGCCCCGATCGACCGGATTTAGGACTTCCGTCACGGGGACCGTGAATCTACATCAGTTAGGAATCGCCTCGAGGCGCGCCGGAATGCTCTTGTGCCACGGCGTGCCGACCCATGGATCGCGATCTTCGCTCGCTGTGAACTCGTTCGGCCCGACGCCGGTGCGAATGCGCTGCGCTCCCTCCAGATGATCGAGGCCGAGACCATTCGGTAAGGCGAGGTGCCCGGCCGCCATCGCCTCATCGACGGCGACGGCGACGATTGCGCTCGCCCGCTTCGTCGTGAGCCGCGCTTGTCCTCCATCGACAACGCCGATCCGTGCTGCGTCGCTCGGTGAGACGCGCAGCGCAATGTCCGCGTCGAGCTTGCGCCAGCTGGGATCCCGGATGATCGTGTTCGCGGTGAACGATCGCCGCTCGCCGGCGGAGAGCATGAACGGCCACGCGGGATCATCGCCAGGCGGGACTTCAGTGCGGAGAGCGTCGAGCTCGCCGAGAAGCTCGGGAATGCTGAGTTTCACGCGACCGTCGTCGGTCTGGATGCGTCGCAACGTTTCGTCGTAGTCGTCGACCGCGAACACCACGCCCGACGGACCGGCGACAATCGCATCGAAGAGATTTTCGCCCGCCTCGAGCCCTTCACCGAAACCGGCACGTCGAACACTATCGGGACTCATGCTCGCGCAGCGATGCGCGACGGGCCACAAGGCCGCCGCGGCGGCGGCGCCGTTCGGCAGCGTTTCTCCGAGCGTGCGGTAGAGGACGACCGGCGCGACCGAACCCAGCCGCGGATTCGCTTTGGTCGCCTCGGCGAACGCCGCCGCGAATTCGCGACGTCCACGGCGTGCCGCGGCCCGCAGAGGCTCGAGCTCGGCGTCCTTGAACACGCCGGCGGCTTCGACGAGGCGCGCGTGGATCTCGGGCTCGGGCAGGGGCCCATCGGGCGGCGTCAGGAGCGGTCGGCGGAGATGGAACACGTTCCGCGGAAACTCGAAGTTGAAGAAGGTGGCTTCGTACTTCTCGAATTGCGTCGCCGCCGGCAGCACGTAGTCGGCCAACCGGGCCGTCTCGGTCATGAACACGTCGATGGCCACGACAACATCCAGCGTCGCAATGGCTTCGCGCATCCGCTGACTGTCCGCCAGTGAGTGCGCGGGATTGCCGGACTCCACGATCAATGCCCGATACCGCTTCGGATGATCGGTGAGGATCTCGTCGGGGATGACGTTGCACGGGATCAGGCCAGTCAGGATTCTCGCGCCGACGACCGGGCTCCGCGGCGCCGTGCGCGGATCGAGCTCGTTGCGACTCGCGCGCACGATGGGCACGAAGGTCGCCGGTGCATACTGTCCGCCCGGCTGGCCGAGATTGCCGGTGAGAAGCCACACGATCTTTTCGAGATAGCTCACAAGCGTGGAATGCCGGTTCATCTGGACACCGAGGTCCTCGAAGACGGCGACGCTCGACGCGACGGCGATGCGCCGCGTCGCCGCGCGCACGAGCGATTCCTCGACGCCACTGATCCGACAATAGTCGGCAATTGGTAGTGCTGCGAGTGCCGCGACGACGTCCTCGAGACCCGAGGCATGCACGCCGAGCCACGCAGTGTCGATGAGGTGCTCCTCAACCAGGATGGCGCCCATCGCCGCCAGCAGCCACGCATCGCGTCCTGGCCTTACCTGAAGATGAAACTCGGCGAGGTCGGCCGTCTCCGTACGCCGTGGATCGATGACGATGAGCGAGCGGGCCGGGTCCTTCGCGATGTTGCGCAGCGTGAGCCGGGCGTGCGGAAAGCTGTGCGACTGCCACGGATTCTTGCCGACGAACACGGCCACTTCACAGTGCTCGAAATCGCCCCGGACGGGCGTGCCGAGCATCAGACCGTTGACCCAGGCTTCGCCGGTCTTCTCTTGCGCGATCGCGCTCGACCGGAACTTCGCGCCGAACGCGCGCAGCGTCGCCGTGCCGTAGAACCCACCGAGATGGTTTCCTTGGCCCCCGCCGCCGTAGTAGAGGATGGTCTCGCCACCGTGGGTGTCCCGCACGGCCGCCAGCCGCGCGGCGACTTCGGTAATCGCGGTGTCCCAAGCGATTTCCTCGAATGAACCGTCTCCGCGGCGACGCAGGGGACGGAGCACGCGCTCACCGCGTCCGTTTTGATAGTGGTCCAGGCGGAGCGCCTTCTGACAGGTGTAGCCCTTCGAGGCTGGATGGGCCTTGTCACCCCGGATCTGCTCGAAGCGGCGACCGTCCGTGCCGCCGAGCTTGACGAGGATGCCGCAATTGCACTCGCAGAGGATGCACGCCGTCGGTTTCCAGTCGGCTCCGCGCTCGGTGGCTCTCTCGGCCGTCATCGGCTCCTCCGGCAAGCGTATCTTTTGGATACCTGGATAGTATACTTCGTATATCATGGCGTCAATGGCCCCAGACGTGTTGCCCCGGTCGAGGCGAAGCTACCAGCACTTCTGCCCCGCGGCGCGCGCGCTCGAGACGATCGGCGAAAAATGGTCGCTGTTGATCGTCCGTGACCTGCTCGCCGGTCCACGTCGGTTCAGCGATCTGCGGCGATCGCTCGCGGCGATCACGCCGAAGTGGCTCAGCGCCCGCCTCCGTGCCCTCGAGTCCGATGGGATCGTCACCCGCGAAGTCGCCGGCGAGCGGGAGGTGTGGTATCACCTCACGCCCAAGGGTCAGGCGCTCGAGCCGGTCTTCGACGCGCTGCTCGTCTGGGGGATGGATCATGCGCTGGGACTCCCGCGCGGGGGGGAAGCGATTCATCCCGGGCGGACGATGGACACGATGGTGCGATACCTCGCGCACCGCCGACCGCGGGGCACGGGTCGCACGACCTGGGTGTTCCGCTTCGGCGACGATCGCAGCTACACCATTCGATTCGACGGCACGAGGTGGATACGACAGCGCGGTGAAGGAGCGGCTGACGTGGTCGTACAGACCACGCCGGACGAGTGGGTGAAGTTCTTGAGCGCGGACGTCGAGGGCCGGCGTCGCTGGCTGCGGAAGCGGCGCGCCACCGGAACGAGGCAGCGACTTGACGAACTGGCGACCGCGTTCGGGCCCGCACACGACGCAGGGTTAGAGACCGCGACAATCGAGAGCGGTGGCATCAGGAGGTGACGAAATGATCCCGGAATCGGTGCGTTCGCTGGTATCGACTGGACCACTTGCCCATCTGACGACGCTGAACTCGAATGGAGGCCCGCAAGTCACGGTCGTCTGGATAGGAATCGAGGATGACGAGTTTGTCAGCGCGCATCTGAGCGAGCACCGCAAGGTCAGAAATATCCGCAATGATGGTCGCGTCGCTCTCTCGTTCCTCGGCAAGGGGAGGAATCCTCAAGGACTGCTCGAGTACGTGGTGGCCTACGGAGCGGCGCGCGTCACCGAGGGCGGCGCAGTCAATCTCCTGACGCGGCTCGCGCAGATTTATTTGGGTCCTGGCGCTGACTTTCCGCCAGCGCCTATGCGCAGTCGGCCCGGGTTCGTCACCCGTATCCGGCCCGACCGGTTCGGCGGGATCGGGCCGTGGGTACAGTCCTAGCGGCCGGTTCGATGACTGTCTGGCCGATCATGAGCGCTTCGGGTTCGCGGGCTGCAGACGCCAACACAGCGGAGCATCGAGCGATCCTCGACGCTCTTCCGGCGATCCCCGTTCGATTTGATCGCGAAGCGTGTCGTCGTGAAGGGTTTCTTACGCAACCATCCTGATGCACTGCGCGAGGCGGCTCCGCTCGTCGCGTCAGGCGCGATTCGAGTGCCTATCGCAGCGACCTATGGGCGCATCGCCTTCCGCGAAGCTGTCGCCCACGTTCAGCGGGGCGGCAAGGTAATGTTTGACGTCGATGGAGCGGCTTGAACCGCAGAGACAGGAGCCAGGACATGCGATTTGCGATCTCCATCCCCCAGTTCGTTTCCGACGGTGAATTCGATCGTGCTCGCTTCCGGGCGTACATGGCGCGCGCCGAGGCGCTCGGCTTCGAGAGTGCCTGGACGCTGGAGCAGACGCTCGGCACGATGCCGTTCCTGAGCCCGCTGCAGACCATGAGCTACGCGGCCGCCTGCACCGAGCGGATACGGCTGGGCTGCGTCGTGTTCGTCACCCCGCTGCACAGCCCGGTCCATCTCGCCAAAGACCTGAGCACGCTGGACCAGTTGAGCCGCGGTCGAATCGAGATCGGGGTCGGCACGGGCGGGCGGCAGCGAATGTTTTCCGCGTTCCAGGTCGATCCCGCCAGTCTGGTGGCGCGGTTCAACGAGGGGTTGCGGCTGATGAAGGCACTCTGGACCGAGCCACGGGTCAACTTCGACGGGCGGTTCTGGCAGTTGAAGGACGCAGCCATGGAGCCCAAACCATTCCAGAAGCCGCATCCGCCGATCTGGTTCGGCGCCAGCCATCCCGATGCGTTGCGGCGCGCCGTCAAGTACGGCAACGGCTTCTTCGGTGCCGGGTCGTCCACCACGAAACAGTTCGCGGAGCAGGTGCCGATCGTGCGGCAGGCACTTGCCGAGGCGGGGCGCGACGCCGCCACCTTCAGGATCGGCAAGCGCGTCTACATCGCGATCGACGACGACGCCCAGCGTGCGCGTCGGCGAATCGGCGAGACGCTGCAGCGCTTCTATCCGTTCTTACAGTTGAGCCAACTGGAAGCGTTCCCGGTCTACGGGCCACCCGACGCCTGCGTGCGAGGGCTGCGCGAGGTGGCAGAGGGCGGGGCGGAGCTCATCCTGCTCAATCCGGTCTTCGATGAGGCCGAGCAGATGGAGCGCCTGATGGCCGAGGTGGTGCCCAAGCTCTCGTGATGCTGCTGGAGGGAACGCTCAGCGTAGCTTGTCGAAAAAGAGATAAATGGCGGCAATCCGGCCGTCCCGGGCAACGATGAAGTCAGGCCCGGCGTAAGCTGGCGCCTCACCAGGGCGGCCCGATACCCATTGGATCCGCCCGGCATTGCCCAATTCCTCGGGCTCCGCAATTGGCTGATATCGAAAGTCAGGGTGAGTAGCCCTGATCGCGCCCGCGACGCGATCGATCTCGTCGCGGCCACGGTAGACGCCCTTGCTGGGATCGTAGAACACGCAATCCTCGGTGAAGACCTCGTCGATGGCCGCGCGCCGCCGCGCGGGGTCGTTTTCACCGAAGACGTCGTGAAGATTGCGGGTCAGCAAGGTCGATATGCTGTAGGACATAGCCTATCTCCTCTCGACATCGAGTGCGGCTTGCGCCGGTGATCCTCGATTACCAAACACTGCCAGTCGAAGTCCGGCCAGGTTCAGGCAGACTTGCCCCCTTGGGTGATCTGGAGGATGTAGCGGGTGGCAGGGAGGTCGAGCGCCGCGTAGAACTCGCCAGCGATTGGGCTGGCGTTGTCGTGCAGCATCTCCACGACCAGCACGCGATCGCCGACCTTCAGGTGGTCGACGCCCCTGCCAATGGCCAACACTCGCCCCACCCCTTCATTCCCGACGACGCTCGGCAGCGAAGGCCGGACCGGATATACGCCTTGGATGAGATACAAGTCATTCATGTTGATCGGCGTATGCTCGACACCGATCAGCGGCGACCGGTGCTGGAGGTTCCGGAAGGTCGGCAAGTTCCAGGACGCCTCCCGGCTCGCCGAAAGTTCTGATTTGCACGGCACGCATGCTGCGCTCCTGTGTTAGTGATCGCCGAATTCGACGAGGTCCCGACCGGCGAGCGGACCCCCCGCCTGCTGCAGGCGGCCACCCGTCGCGAGACCGCCGAGATCGATCGCCGTGAAGCCGAAACTCTCGATGAGCTGTTTGATGAATGCGGTCGGTTCGGGATGGTCCCCCGAGACGAAGATCACGCGACGTCCTCCGTTCTTAACCGGCCCTTCGTTGAAGCGGGCGGTGACGATCGAATTGAACGCCTTGACGATGCGGGCACCTGGCGCCAGGGCCGCCACGACCTCGCTCGCGCCCTTGCCACCGAGATCGGCGAGGACGAGCTTTGGACTCGTCTCGACGAAGGGATTCGTCGCATCGATGAGCACCCGGCCGTTCCAGGCGGGTAGGCTCTTCAGCGCTGACTCGACGTTTCGCCAAGGCACGGCGAGCAACACGTAGTCGAGGCTGGCGGCTTCCTCGACCGAGGCCGCGGACGCACCACGACCAAGTTCAGCGACCTTGTCGACGAGTGCATCTGGACCACGTCGGCTGCTCAAGACCACTTCATGGCCCCTGGCCAGCGCCTCTCGCCCGAATGCGAGCGCGACGGCGCCGGCACCGATCGTTCCGAATTTCATCCTCCCCTCCTATCGTTTGAGAAATCGATGAGGACGACGCCGGCCCGTCCGGCTCGACCGACATGCGCGAGCGCCTACGCGATCCGTGCCATCCTCATTGAGGATCTTCCTTTCCGGTTGGGTCCTTCAGACCGTGCGGTTCGGCCTCAGCCTACGCTTTGGATGCGCCGGACGGGTGAGGGGATCCTTCTGAACGGAAAGCAGCCCCCACCGCTGAGCGGCGGCCGCATGGACTTCACCGCCGGGCGCGGCTACGACCGCCCCGATTACCTACCCTTCCACGTGTCGTTGTTCGACGACAACCGGTCGATCTCCAAGGAGAGCCTCGAGGTCGTGCGCCGGCTGTGGCGCCGCAACCCCGATGCGAAACGCGCCGCGGTATCTAGCTGCTACGTGCGCCCTCACAGGGGCGAGTTCAGGCCCAGTCCAGCCCCCGCAACCATACAAACTGAACCGGATGGCGTCCGAGACCGTCGCCCCATCAGGCTTCAGAATTCGGTGCCCTTGTGCGTGCCAGAAGGGACCGTAGCCTGTTGGGAAGCGCCCGTAACAGTCAAGCCGCGAGTGCGAGACCCGCGATACTAAAGGTTAGCGAAGCGTTCCAACCCTCGGAAGAACCCCCCGGGGTTTCGAACCCGCGAAGCCTGTGGCAGCCGGGGGACCCACGAGTCGACCGAGCACCCGACTTAGCGCGCAATGAAATCGCGCACTGGAATTCTGTAAGTTCGATCGCGTCCCGTTGGGGCCACCAAATTGCATTTGTTGATCTTTCTCGCTCCGGGTTTTAGGAACATTCGAATGTTCCTGGAACCTGGAGCGGTTCTCGTCGTCACTAGCTCAACATCTCGAGGGCCTTCTCCTCGAAGAAGGCCACCGCTCGCTTGAGCTGCTTCGGCCTGATGTTCGCGTAGACCTGCGTCGTGTCAATCCGCGCATGGCCGAGCAGGGCGCGGACTTCCTCCAGGTCGTGATGTTGCTCCAACACTTCCATGGCGACGCCGTGCCGCAGATAGTGCGGCTTCACGGCCAAGGCCAGGGAGGTCGTGATCTGGAACCACGGCATTCTCGGCACCGTCACGCAGTACTCCGCTCCGGTTCCCCCGGTATTCAGGCTGCTGCAGACCCGGGGTGGGATGTGCTGAAGATCGCTCGCAACAATCTCGGAGAGAACTCGAGCGAGCAGTCTCTCAACCGGGCGGTGGCGCGCACGCTCGAGGAGGTCGCGGCGCGCCGACGCGAGGGATACCCGAGGGCCATCCTGGCCGGGCAATCGTTCGGTGGGTTGATCACGCTCGAAGCCGCAGATTCCTCCAAGGATGTCTACGGGTGGTGGCCATGGCCCCCGGTGTGCGCGATCGGCGGTGCGGGCCAACTGGACGCTTCCGTGACCGAGCGAACGGTCGCGCACCTTGCGGTGGACCGGCTGAGCCTCGTGTTGCCGCGCAACGACTCGATGTTCGGCAGTATCGAGCGAGGGCCCCGCGTTGCCAGGGTCCTCGCCGGGCACGCGGGGTCGTTCCTCCTACTCGATGAAACATACGACATCGTGGATCACGGCGGAGGAACCACGGGGAGGTTTGCCATCAAATACGGTTTGTGTTTGGTTCACTACCTAGTGAGCGCCGAGGCGAGCAAAAGGCCCGTCCGTTGCCAGGAGAGTGCGGCGGAGCAGATCAGCGTGGCCAAGGAGCGCTTGCCCAAGCGCCCGGACACGGTCAGAGTCACGCGTACGCCGGACAGTCTGGCGCTCGATCTCAAGGCGCTGGCCGAGTCTTGGTATGGTGTGCTGGAGCCCTCCGGAGAAGTTGCCTCGTTTGCCATCGCCGATGTCGTGGGCGTGGGCCGGCGGGCCATGTTCAGCTCCGTGTCCGGCTGGCGACGGGGAGGATTGTACGAGTTTTCAACCGGTGAGGGGGGTGTGACGTTTCGTCTCGCCGGACGAGGAACGGTCGTCCTCAAGGGCACCACGCTCACTTGGACACCCGAGACCGGCAGCAACTCCTAGACGGCCACGCTCATCCCCTTGCCCGAGGACTGAGCAGGCCGTCCGAAGGGTGTTCCGCCTCAGCCGGCCTACTTGGCTCGAGCCAGGTTAAACTGGAGGCGCTCCTGCAATTGCGTGGAGCCGCTCATGTCCTCGCCCTTGACCGTGAACTGTCCGAGACCGGTCGCGTCACGAGTCGCCCAGTGGAAGGTCAAGACGTTACCCTCGATCGTCCCTTCCACCGGACCACCCGGGTTGAGGTCGATCTCGCCGTTGAACCGGAGATCTCCAGTGACCTTCGCTCCGGACTGCCGCAAGGTTGCCCACGCCTCGCCGGCGCCAAACCCGGTGCATATCCATGTCCCCGTCCACGTACCCGTCACGTCCACGATGGGAGGTGCCGCGGGAGCGGAGGCACATGCGAAGCTAGCCAGCGGCAAAGCTAGGAGCAGCAGCCAACGCGTCGTTCTCATGTCGTGTCCCCCTATGGGTCTGGTCATACTTCGTGCGGGCGCCGGCCGCAAGGCTTAGGTGCCCGTAGTTGCTCGATGCGCCTGAGGTTCCGCCAAGGCGAACGCGATGTCAAGCGGCCGTCGACCCGGCTGGGTGCTGCTAGCCGGCTACAGATGGACTGACACAGAGGATCGGGAGGGAGCTGATCCGGCGTTCGCTACGGGAGTCGCGCTGCTACGGCCCGTAGTCCCTCAGTTGCTGGCGAAGCGCGGCTCGGGCGCGAGACAACCGGGACTTGACCGTGCCGACGGCGCAACCCACAACCTGCGCCACCTCCACCTCCGTCAGCCCTTCGAGGTCAAGGAGGATGACGGTGCGAGCCGGCTCCGATAGGGTTTGCAGTGCGCGCTCGAGGTCCTCACGCACCACGTGGCGGAGGCGATCGAGCTCGAGATCGTCCTGCAACCAGTCCTGATGGGCGCGATCCAGCATGGTGCGAGCGAGCGCATCGAGCCCGCCGATCGGCAAGTTCCAACGCTGCCGCCGGTGGAGACTGAGAAAGATGTTGCGCAGAATGCGAAAGAGCCATGCCTTGAGGTTCGTGCCGGGAGTGAACTGGTTCGCTGCCCGCATCGCACGGGCGTACGTCTCTTGGACCAGATCCTCGGCGTCGCTGGCATTCCGGGTGAGATAGCAGGCCACGTTATAGAGCGCATCGGCGTAGACGAGGCCGTCCCGTCCAAGGGCAGCGGTCGGAGCGTGCCCTGCCGGATGCTCGATGCCGTGACCGGCATCGGTCCGCTCCGCCACCAGGTACCACCGGGCCAGTCGGCTCCGCGGGCGTCCACGCTTTTGCTCGCCCCCGTTGTGGACCGTGGCGTTCACGGCGGCGTCCTGGCGACGACGCAGGATCGGTCTGCCCGCGACGGAGCCGATGGAGCCAAATGGCGTCGCGGACAACCTACTCCTTGGAGCTTCGCTGGCGAGTTCGGAAATACTCATGTCCGGACGCCGATCTCCTCCTGTACCTCGCCCATTGTTCTAGAAGCTGAAGCGGACGCGAGTCGACAGGATGTAGGCGTCATTGACCTGGAGGTCCTTGCGGTTCGGCGGGGCGCAGCCGGTGACGGCGCCAGCCTCGCAGTACGGAAGAGCGACGCTCCGGTGACCGAGGGCTCCCCCGGCGAACAGGTAGCCAGCACCAGCGTCGAACGAGACCCCGTCGGCGATGCGGTACGTCAGCGTGGCCATGAGCTCATTGCCGATCAGCCTCGCATCCCCCTGCGGCCTGGCTCCGAGCCCGGTCTTCCGGTCAACGAACGACGGCAAAATGCCGCCCCCCGGCACCACGGTGCCATCTGTGTCCACGGACTTGTCCGTCCAGAGGATGTTCCACCCGCCCATGACGCTCAGCGAGGGAGTGACCGCGTAGGTCCCCTTGAGACCCAACTGAATACGGCCGTACTTGTCGAGCCCGACCGCGTTGCTGAGGTTGTTCGCGCCCGGCGTGAGCACGGCGTTGTACTCCACTGAACCGATCGAGGTGACCTGGGTACCCCAGTCAAAGAGATAGGTCGTGTCGTTATCAAGGACCTGGTAGAAGTTGACGTTCTTCCGCAGGGTGTCTTGCGCCCGGTTACCCGATGTCCACATCGCCAAACCCTCGAACATCACGGGTCCGAGTTGATAGCCTGCGCGGACATCGACGAGCCATGCGCTGATGTTGGCTTTGTCCTTAGGGCAGTTGGTGGCCGCGTTGCCCGAGCCGTTACACAGAACGCCGTAGGCCGGCGTCACCGTGTTGAAGGAGTTGCGATTTCCGAACTGGTAGAACACAGTGGGATCGAGCGAGAACGCGCCCGATCGCCAGCGCCCATCCACCCCGATCGTGTGCCGGTTCTCATGGATGCCCGTGCCCACCCCGTCGGCGCCGGAGACGTTCTTGGGCGCGAATGGGCTGCCGCCGGCCGTGCCGTTTGGCGCCGTGGAGGCGGTGATGCTGTAGCCGCCTCGACCCACGCGCGCAGACGCGCTGGTCGTCCCGTCGGCGAAGAAGTACGAGTACATCGGCTTGAGCTGAAGCCCCGTGACGATGCCGGTGAACTCGGGTGCAACGATGAACGCGAAGTTGTCGCCGCGACTCTGCGGGACGTTTGACCCGGCAGCCCCGACGCCGAGAAGAGTGTTGGTAATGTCGTGCTTGCCGCTCAGGTTCTCGTCCACGGCCACGTAGGTGAAAACCAGCTTGATGTCCGGCGTGATTGCGCTCGTGATCACGGCGCCGCCGAAGTCGCCGGAGGCGTAGGTCGCGAGCTTGTAGGTCGCCGAGGTGCCAAACGGCTGGGCGCCCAGCCGCGCGACCGTCGGTACGGGGATCAGCGGCACCGGGAACTCGGTGTACAGCCACTTGATCTTGATGCCGCCCTGTTCATCGGTGTTGAGGGCGAAGCCCGACTGCTCGCCGGGATTCTGTGTGCCGCAGACGACGTTGCTGCCGGTACTGGTGACACAGCCCAATGAGTTGGTGTCGCTGAAGCCGGTCTGGCCCCAAACGCTGTCGATCTCTAGACCGAGAACCCCCTTGGCCTTGCCGTACTGTCCAGTGAAATCAAAGCGCCCGCGCGTACGCCCGTAAAACGATGAATCGCTCCGCGCCCGGGCGGAGTCGAAGTTGCCGAAATTGCGCGCGTACGCACCCACGTTGTCGATGAACCCGTTGATGTTGACGGTCGGGGCCGGTGCCTGAGCGAACGCGCCGGGTGCGAGCACCACGAGAAGGCCTAGTACGGCGAGAGCGCTGCCAACGATCCTGCGCATGGTGATCTCCTGTGTCTAGTCTTGTGACGGATCGAGTGCCGTGGTACGCGTGCCGTCGGCGTCCGCGCGGCTACGGCACGCACCGTGATACGGACGCAAGACGGATTGTGATGGACCGCGGGCGACCGTCTTCGTCGCGGCCGGTGTACGCTGGACGCGACGAACGAGAACCCCCATCATGCAAGTCTCCTCAGTGCGTAAGTCGCGCGGACGTGCCCCACTCATTATTTGGAACGTCGTCGCGGGTGACTCGTTCCGAAGCAAAGCGAGAGTCGGCATTCGGGAACTGTGTCAGTGCATGCGCGTTGTGATGCCACGATGCGAACGGATCGGATGACAAGCATTCCAAAAACCGAAGGCCAGGCGTCTCGCCTGGCCTTCGGACCGATCGAGATGGCTGGACGCGATCAGGGGGCCTGGAAGCGATCCATCCTCCGAACTGCTCCGGGTATCAAAGCCGGAATGTGGAATGACAGGTGCGCGCGGGCCCGAACGCGCGAGAGCGTGACTCGTTCCCTAGACGGAGGTTTTATTCGGGGGCGGAACGACAGGCGGACGACGGCGTTGCGAAGTGATAGAAGCGTGGAAATCACATCGTGAGAGCAGCACTAGACCTGTCAGGGAGGGCAACGGCGGATGAGGGACGTCCGGAAGGGCGGTGAGAGGCGTCAAGGCGTGTGGCCATGAGATACGACGCGTACGGACGGGCGAGCCTGGGAATGCCGTATAGCGACCGGAGGACCTCTGGCCGGACCGGGAGACCAAGTGCAGGGAGTGCGGCATCCGCCGAAGGCGTCTGCTGCACGCACCTTGGTGGTGAGCGACCCACCAGGGGAACGGGTCGCGCCGCTCGGGCCAGGCGGTCTGACGTTGGGCCGGACCGAGGAATCAGCCAGGAAGCCGCAGAGACGGGCGTGCGGTAGTGGTGCGGGAGTGGGGACTCAGGCTCCTTCGCGTGGCAGGTCTGCTGTGTGCGTTCTCAGAAGTGGCGCCGGCACACGCCGTCGAGTACCGGCTACAGGTAGCGAACATGTGGGAGAGTGGCTTCACGAGCTTCGTGAGGCCGGGCGAGCTGGGTGATGGGGCATCGGGTCCCGGTCTCGACCGTCTGGTGGCGAGGCTAGATCGGGGTGATCTGTCCAAGGGGCCGCTGCTGGCGGATCGCACGCTCCGCTGGACCAGCGAGGCGGAGGCCCGGACGTTCGGGGCCGTTCGGATTGTGGCCGAGATCAAGCCCGGTGGAGAAGGTAACAGGCAGTGGGATGAGGTGAAGGGGGACGGGAAGCCGGGTGAACGAAACGTCTGGGTCGTCTCACCCAGCGGCCGCGGCCGGCCGCAGGAGCTATACCATGTCGTCCTGAAAGGAACGGGCCCAGTCCGTCACTTCGTCCCGTACGAGCCGGCAGGCGGACGGAAGATCGTGACGGTACGGTACCCTTTGGAGTTTCTCGGGTTTCATGACGATCGGGGGGACCTTTGGGAGAAGTATCTGTCGAGGACGCTGGATCTCGGCAACGGCATCGCGGTCGTTGTCGGGAGTAACTCGAATTCGACGTTTCCCGACCAGGCCTACCTCGTGATCAACCCGGCCGCGCAACCGACGACCTACAAGGCCGTACTGGTTTGGCGCGAACCCGGCAGCAATCTGGAGGCCCCACGCGATCCGGGACGGATGACGCGCTGATTGCGCCACAGCGAGTTATCGTAGATTGCCTCTCCTAAAGAGACGTTTTGGGGAAGGGGAGCATATGAGCCACGGAGAGAAGCTTCTCATCGGAGCACTCGTGCTGATGCTTTCTGGGTGCGCCGCGAGCGGGAGCGACACGGCTCCTCCGAGTGTCGACGTCAGCGGAAAGTGGGCCGGGACTTGGGTGTTTCGTAACCCGTCCATGGGTTCCGGAGATGTCCTCGTGGATCTCAAGCAGAGCGGCGCCAACACGACGGGCCATCTCACGGTGACCGGCGACACGACGGCCGACCCCACCTACTTTGAGGGCATCGTCAGCGGGAGCACGGTTATCCTGAAATTACCCTACCTGTCCGGAACCCTCGCTGTCAGCGGTGACGAGATGAAGGGAGTCATCTACGGCATCATGCCGGCCAATGTGAGTCTGCGGCGTCAGCGATGACCCAGCGTTCTTCACCGAGGACATGATGGTGTCTGGGTCGTCTCACCCAGCGGGCCGCGGCCGGCCGCAGGAGCCGACGCGGACCGTTCAGCACGGGGCGCCGCCCTCAGCGCATCCGGCCAGCCGCCGCGTCGAGGAGATGGTCGAGCCGGAAGGAGTAACCGATGCCGACGAAGAAGTCAGGCGCGGCGCGCGACACCCCCATCCCGATGTGGAGGTCAACCTGATTCCTTGGCGTGATGCGATACGCGGTGCCCGCGTGGAGGATCGGCCGCGGGCCCCCATGCATGGGATAATCGGCCGCGTACTCGATAAAGACGTCCCAGGGTTTCGTGAGTTGACGCTCGATGTAGAACGTCGGTTGCCCCGTGGAGTTCCGACGACCCGCCTCGGTCAGCCAGAAGAAGGACAGCATGCCTCCAATGGACCACGATCGACCCAGCTCCAGTGACCACGGCAGTTTGACGAAGGGGTCGTAGCCCCCGCTGGAAACGCCCCGTGCGCCGGTCGGCAAGCTCACCCCGGCGATCACGGCGAGCTCGACCTGCCCGAGCAACGGGCCGAGTTGCTGCTTGAAACCCACGGAACTATCGCCGAAGCCACTCGCGTCGGGCGTTGACCCGAGGGCGGCCACGTAGTCCGGCACCCCGAGGCGCAATTCCGTTCGCGGGGTCACGCCAAATCGGATCAGCGATTGCGTGCCATCGAGTAGGGGTTTGCCGTGATCTCGGGTGAATGTTGCGCCATTTTCGACCAGGAGGCTTCCCCGCGGCACGACGGTGGCAGCATCCGTCACGTCCGGTCGGTCGGTGACGATCGCGGGAATGGTATCACTTGCTTCGGTCGCCGACTCGGAGCCGGCAGGGTTTCGCGCCTCGCGCAGCTCCGCCTCCACGAAGTCGGGGAGTGCGAGGCATAGCATGATGATCAGCGCGACCATGTGAGTCAGCTCCGGACCGTGGACAGGCTGTCCCGGCCGCCGCATCACCCGTCGACCCATGCTCCGTCTGGGCGGCCCGGGTATAGGCGCTGCGTCGACTGGTGGCCACACGCCAGTGAGATCCCACCCGGGGGTCTCAGCGTGAGGGGGCGCAGATTGCGCAGCGCGCCGAGATGGCCACGAGCAACGATCACCCAGAGTACGCCGAAGCACGCTGCGTCAAGTCCGGAACATGGTGGTGATCCGTACGTCATCCCAATCGCCGACCGCCCTCGGTCGGTACGATATCGAGGCTGATCTGATCCCCAGCTAGCTGCTGGCGGAGCCACGCCCGGCCCCGGTGCAGCCGGCATTTCACGGAGGCCAGCGAGGCCCCCACCGCGTTGGCTGCCTCCCTCGTGGAGAGCCCCTCGACATCCCGCAGGACGACCACGGCGCGATAGGAGGCCGGGAGGCCGTCAAGGAGGCGGGCCGCGAGCGTTCGCCTCTCTCGCGAGAGTAGGTAGTCCTCTGGGGTCGCCGATCCCTCAACGTGTTGCAGGGCGTCGTGCTCCGCTCTGGGTAGTCGCCGTTTCCGGCGCCGCATCAGCGCGACATTGGCCGTGACCCGGTAGATCCAGCTTCCGAGGGCGGCCCGACCCTCGAATGTCGCGATCTTGCGGAAGACATTCAAAAAGACGTCCTGCACCACCTCCTCAGCATCCGCATGGTTGCGGGTGATCGCATAGGCCAGGCGGTAGACGCGAGACGCATGGCGCTCCATCAGCGTGTCCAGCGCGCTCACGTCCCCGGCCTGGAGACGCGTCACCAGCTTCACGTCGTCCATGGCAGTCGGCCGAGCAGGGCTAGTCGGAGGCCTGCCTCGTGTGTCTGGGGTGGTGTGGGCATTTAGAGCGCGAGCTCGTAGTGACAGGTGCTGATGAGGGCGTCATTCAGCATGATCCAGACCGAGAGGTGTTCGGCCGCTGGGGTCTGGGCGATCGCCAGGGCGATCTTTTTGGAGAGCTCATCTGCTGGAACGTGCTGCAACGCCGGGTATCGGCAGTCGCGCGCCTGCAGGTGCGCGTCGGCGAGTTGCGCAGCCGAGCCCCAGAGGAACCCGGACACATACGCGAGCCGCTCCGAGTCGCTCATCTCGAGGAATTGCCGTCCGGTCGGCCAGTCGCTCGCGATGTCGCCAGCCTGCACACTGCTTGCCACACCACCGCCGATCAGGATCACGCAGACTACCATGGTCGTGAACCTAGTGACACGTCCCGCAATCCAGTCCAGCATGGGTTACGCTCCTTTTGTGGACGCCTCTACTCACTGCTGCGAACGTCCCTCTGCTGGATTGGTTCCCGTGCTGGGCGCCTCAGGTCCTCTACCGAGTTCCCGTTCTGCCCTTTCCGCGTGGCGGACTGCACGTTACTCGCGGTCCGTGATCCGTTTGGAGGGCGGGATGACTCCGGCGCAGGGTACCTCCCGGGCGAGCGGCTACAACATCTCCGTTAGTTCCTCTTATTGCCCAGGTGGTGCCGTCTGCGGGACGACCTGCTGCCAGCCCGAGGGACAGTTCTTCACGTAGGGGTAGTAGGTCTTGAGGTCGTTGCAGTAGTACCAGTAGAAGGCGTGCTCAGACTGCGTCGCAGTCTGAGCCGACTCGTGCGAGATCGCCAGCAGTTCGATCTCGAAGATGAGCGTCGCGCCCGGCTTGATGAGCGGGGGCCAGCCCTGGTCGCCGTACGCCAGGTCGGCAGGGCAGACGAGCCGACTCTTGCCCCCAACCTTCACGAGTTGGAGAGCTTCGGTCCAGCACTTGATCACCCCGTTCAACGGGACCGTCGCCGGTTCGCCACGCTGAATGGAGCTGTCGAAGACCGTGCCGTCGGCGAGCCGTCCCTCGTAGTTGACGGTCACCGTGTCGGTCGCCGTGGGCGACGCCCCGGTCCCCAGGATGACTGGGATCATAACCAAGCCGGACGTGGTTTTCATCGCGCCCGGCTCCCCGCCCGCTTTGTCAAGGAGGGCTTGGCCCGTCGTCTTCTCGACGGCCGCCACCGCGGCCGCACGCGACTCCTGGAGCTGTTTTATCTTCGGGCCGTACGTCTCGAGGTCGACGGCCGGCGTCTTGTGGAGGCTCCCCGCGGCGAAACCCGCCTCGACTAGTTCAAGCTCCAACGGGCTCAGATTGAACGGGCTCAAGCTGCGGCTGATCGTCAGGCCAAGGGCGTACAGGGTTTTTTGCTCTTCGGTGTCGAGCTTGGGTTCGGCCGCCGCCGCGGTCACCGCGGTGGCGAGGATAAGGACAGTCGACCAGGTCATGATCTTGCGCATGGGGTTCCTCTCTCGCGAGCGTTTCGACGCTCCGGCGTAGCTGCCACTCGGGCACGGTGTAGCAAGCCCAGTTGGTCGCATTAACCGACTGGGGGCGTGGGGACCACCTTGAGCCACCCGCCCGCGCACTGTTGCGTGTAGGGGTAGTACGCCTTGGCTTCGGCGCAGTAGTACCAGTACGTGGGTGTCGCTGGTGTCGACGGCTGCACGTACACCTGGGGCTCCGGCTGGATCACCACCGGTGGGGCGTAAGTGTAGGCCGGGTACGGCGATGGGAACCAGAAGGGATCCCAGAAAAAAGGATAGGCACCGAACCCGAATGCCGGCCCCACGAACCCGAAGTCGCCGAAGAAGCCAAACCGGCGGAAGCGGTCGAACCGGTCGAACCGCTCGTGGCCCCCGCGGAACTCGCCCCCGCGGAACCCACCTCCGCCGCCGTGGAAGCGGCCTCCACCGGCCGCCGTGGAACCCGCCCCCCCTCCGCCGTGGAACCGGCCGCCACTGGCCGCGGCGGACCCGGCCCTGCCGCCCCCGTGGAACCCGCCGCCGCCCCCATGGAACCCGCCGCCACCGCCGTGAAATCCAGCGCCGCCATGGAACCCACCCCCGCCGCCGCGCGCGAGAGCGGGGGTCGTTGTCAACGTCAGGATGGCGAGTACGAGAATCAGCTTGTGCAGCATAGGGCACCTCCTCGATGCCACTTCCCTCACTCTTTCAATGCTCGAATCCAGGCGGGCGAGCCGTAGCAATCACCTTCTCATCGCCGTCTCATCCATCTCTCACCATCACCCTGCGTCCGGAGCCGGCTCTGGAACTCCTCGCTATTTCGAATCCGGGCCGACACCGTGGGTCGAAAAGCACTTTGCCCGGCGCGCCTGTGGGAACTTCGGACGGAAGGTGGGAACGCCGACTTTTTCGGCGCGTTGGCAGAGATGGAGCGCGCGCACTTCGTGCCGCCCCCACCGGAATGAAAGGAGAAGCCGTACGATGAAGCGTTACGCCCAGACACAGGATCCCCAAGGTCCACCTCCGACCCTCGGGCCCGAGACCGGATGCCTGCGCAAGAAGCTCGGTCTATCAGCAGCCGCTCGTCGAGCGTTCGTGCTCGAGGGCGGCGGCGTCACCCAGGTCTATCCAGTGGGTGTGGGTACCGGACTGCTCTGGCTGTCCCACCGTTCAGCCCGCCGGGGTAGCAAGTGGCGGGATGGGATGAGCATTGAATCGGTGGCTCCGTGCGTCGTCAAAGAAGCAAGACATACGATTGCTCGGCTGCGACTGCCGGGGAGGGATGAGCCATGAAGCAGCTCGACGGAATTGCTGAGCGTTCCCTCCAGATCGATGAAGCCGAGACCCACCTTCGCTACCTCGAGGCGGAGGTGAAGCTGCTTGCAGAGGCCCTCGACCAGAA
>Ga0207646_10001964_pt1 | contig 24660 bp, 19 predicted proteins | sample KBSK5502metaG_FD_184343 | JGI IMG/M metagenome (GOLD analysis project Ga0207646, IMG submission 184343) | Corn, switchgrass and miscanthus rhizosphere microbial communities from Kellogg Biological Station, Michigan, USA - KBS K5-50-2 metaG... | ecosystem: Host-associated > Plants > Roots >...
GGTGGACGAGGTCTGGTCGCCGCTGCTCACGGTGCTTCCGCTCCAGCTCCTGGCCTATCACACCGCGGTGCGCGCCGGCCGCGACGTGGACCAGCCCCGCAACCTCGCCAAGAGCGTCACCGTCGAGTGAACCGGGCCGGACCGGTCTTTTAACGCAGAGGACGCAGAGGAACGGAAGAGGACGCGGAGGATTAGAATGGGGACTCTGCGTCCTCGAGCAATTCTGGGCATCTCTGCGACCTCTGCGTTAATCTGTTGAGTCAACTCACGACCCAAGACGATCGCCCAACTCAGGAGTCCCCGCTGCTGGCGGGGCTGAACCCGCAGCAGCGCGAGGCGGTGCTCGCGAGCGAGGGCGCCGTCCTCATTCTCGCCGGGGCGGGAAGCGGCAAGACCCGCGTCATCACCCACCGCATCGCCCACCTGGTCCTCGACCGGGGCGTGGCCTCCGAGCGCATCCTGGCCGTCACCTTCACGAACAAGGCGGCGGGGGAGATGAAGGCGCGCACGGAAGCGCTGCTCCCCGGCCAGGCCGTCAAGAGCTGGATCTCGACCTTCCACAGCCTCTGCGTGCGCATCCTCCGCCGGGAGGCGGGGGCGGCGGGCCTCCCGAAGGACTTCGTGATCTACGACGACGAGGACCAGCTCCAGGCGGTGCGGGAGGCGCTGCGCGCGCTGGACCTGCCGGAAAAGATCCATCCCCCGCGCCGGATCCTCGCCCGCCTCTCGTCGGCCAAGAACGCCGGGCGCGACCCCGAACAGGAGAACGACTCCGAGTCGGTGGCGGCGGCCACGCTCGCCCGCGTCGCCGAGCGCTACCGCCAGACGCTGGAGGCCGCCCATGCCCTCGACTTCGACGATCTCCTGCTGCGCACGGTGGCCCTGCTCGAGTCGAACGAGGCGGTGCGGGAGAGCTACCGGCAGCGGTTCCAGTACGTCCTGGTGGACGAGTACCAGGACACCAACCGCGCGCAGTACGAGCTCGTGCGCCACCTGTCGGGTCCCCACGGCAACATCACCGTGGTCGGCGACGAGGACCAGTCGATCTACTCGTGGCGCGGCGCCGACATCCGGAACATCCTCGACTTCGAGGCCGACTTCCCCGGCGCGCGCGTGTTGCGGCTGGAGGAGAACTACCGCTCGCGGCCGGCCATCCTCGACGCCGCCTCCGGCCTCGTGGCCCACAACGAGAAGCGCAAGGGCAAGACGCTGCGCGCCGTGAAGGCGGCCGGGGACCCCGTGCGCCTGCATCAGGCGGGGGACGAGTTCCAGGAGGCGGCCTGGGTCGTCTCCCGCATCTCCGGCCTGCGTGACGCGGGCCGGGCGGCGGTGCTCTACCGCATGAACTCCCAGAGCCGGCTCTTCGAGGAGGCCCTCATGCGGGCCGGCGTGTCCTACGAGGTCTGGGGCGGCGTGGGCTTCTACGAGCGGCGGGAGGTCAAGGATCTGCTCGCCTACCTCCGGCTCATCGCGAACCCCCGCGATCCCATGGCCCTGCGCCGGGTGGTGAACGTCCCCCCGAGGGGTATCGGGGACCGCACGGTGCAGGAGCTGGAGCGGGTGGCGCGGGAGCGCCGGATCTCGACCTGGGAGGCCCTCGCCGTCGTGGAAGGCGAGGCGCTGCTGCCCGCGCGGGCCACCCAGCCCCTGCGGCGCTTCCGGGAGATGCTGGAGGCGCTCCGGGGGGAGGCGCCGAGCCTCGGGCTGAAGGACCTGCTGACCCGCGTCCTCGAGGTCACCGGCTACGCGGCGGCGCTGGCGCAGGAAGAGAGCCACGAGAGCCAGGACCGGCTCGAGAACCTGGCCGAGCTGCTGTCCGCGGCGGCCGACTACGAGGCGCGGGAGGACAGCCCCTCCCTCGCCGGCTTCCTCGATCGGGTGTCCCTGCTCTCCGACGTCGACAAGGCCAAGGACGACGCGCCCGTCGTCCTCATGACGCTGCATTCGGCGAAGGGGCTCGAGTTCGACGCGATCTTCCTCGTCGGCCTCGAGGAGGGCCTCGTGCCCCACGCGCGCAGCCTCGCCCGCGGGGACGCGCTCGAGGAGGAGCGCCGCCTGTGCTACGTGGGAATGACGCGGGCCCGCGAGCGGTTGCACCTGACCTGGGCCCAGAGCCGCTCGGTGTTCGGCCAGCGCCGCCTCAGCGAGCCGAGCCGGTTCCTCCTCGAGATCCCCCGGGACCAGGTGGAGGCCACCGCCGACGGCCGCCTCCCCGTGATCGCCGCCTCGGCGCCCCGCCGCCGCTACGGCGCCGCGCGCGGCTTCACCCCGGCCCCCGCGCCCTCGGCGGAAGCCCTCAAGGAGCTGCGGCCGGGCGTGCGCGTACGCCACCCGCTCTTCGGCGTCGGCACGGTGTTGCGGAGCGAAGCCGCGGGCGAGGACCTGAAGGTGACGGTCTCCTTCCCCGGCGTCGGGGCGAAGAGGCTCGTCGCCCGGTATGCGGGCCTGGAGCTGGTGTAGCGGGGGCCGACTCTCCTAGGCCGGCTTCAGGTCGTGGACGACCCACCGTGGACGGGCGCTGCCCTTGATGTCGTATTTCCGCAGCGTCATCACGTAGGGCTGCTCCTCGCCGTTGATGGTGAGCACCAGGTCCAGGCGCTTGGTCACCATGTCCCCGCTGAGGCCCTCCGCGTTTTCCGTGGGGCCGAGGGACCGCTCGAGGTTGCGCTTCTCCTTCTCCACGCCGGCGTTGGCGTCGGCGAGCGCCTTCTTGAGGTCGCGGTCCTTCTGGTTGTACTTGTCCCACTCCGCGGCGACCGCCGACAGCTTGCCCGGGACCGGCTTGCCCGCCTTGCGGGCCTCGCGGACCGCGTCGACCTCCGCGTAGTGGTCCATGGAATAGGCGGTGGCCGCCTTCTTGTTGTCGGCCACGGCCTTCTCGAGCTCCTTCTGCTTGGCGACGAGGTCGGTCAGCGGTATGGGAGCCTTCTCCTCGTCGCTCTCCTTCGCGATCCGCCAGCGGTCCACCTTCTTGTCGAACCCCACCGCGGCAAAGCTGCTTAGGGTCTGGTTGTCCTTGGCGTTGGCGGCGTTGAAGTACTGGTCGACCAGTCTCTGGTCGCGGTGGCCGCAGGCCGCCAGCGTCGCCAACGCCAGGCCGAGGCCCACCAGCATCGACAGTTGTCGCATGCCATTCCTCATCGTCGTCCTCCTTTCGCCGCGTCTTCGCTCAGGCCTCTCCCCCCGCGGGAGGCGTGTCCTCGCCCTCCTCGCGCTCCGCGAGGCGGGCCACCGATACCAGGTGGTCCCCCTCCTCGAGCTGGATGAGGCGCACCCCCTGGGTGTTCCGGCCGATGGTCGAGATGTCCGCCGTGTTCAGGCGGATGATCATACCCTTTTCGGTGATGAGCATCACGCCCTCGTCGCCCTTCAGGAACTTGACCCCCACCACCTTGCCGTTGCGGCCGGAGGTCTTGATGTTGATGAGGCCCTTGCCCCCCCGGCTCTGGACGCGGTACTCGTCGAGCGAGGTCTTCTTTCCGTAGCCGTTCTCGGTCACGGTGAGCACGGTGCCGCCGGCGGCCACGACCTCGAGCGCGACCACCTCGTCCCCGGCCTCCAGCTCGATGCCCTTCACGCCGTACGCCGCCCGCCCCATCGGCCGCACGTCCTCCTCGCTGAAGTGGATGGCCATCCCGTCGCGGGTGGCGAGCAGGATCTCGTCCGCGCCCGAGGTCAGCACCGCCTCGATGAGCGCGTCGTCGTCCTCCACCGAGAGGGCGATGATGCCTCCCGCGCGCGGGTTCGAGAAGGCGGAGAGCTCCGTCTTCTTCACGATGCCCTTGCGGGTGGCGAGGAGCACGTAGCGGCCGGAGACGAACTCCTTGACCGCGGCGAAGGCGGCGATCTTCTCCTGGGGGTGGAGCTGGACGAGGTTGACGACGGCCTTGCCCCGGCCCTGCGGCCCCACCTCGGGGATCTCGTGGACCTTCAGCCAGTGAACGCGGCCGCGGTCGGTGAAGATCAGGACGTAGGAGTGGGTGGAGGCGATGAAGAGCTGGTCGACGAAGTCCTCGTCCTTGGTGCGCATGCCCATCCGGCCGCGCCCGCCCCGATGCTGGGCGCGGTACGAGGAGATCGAGGTGCGCTTGATGTACCCCCCGTGCGTTATCGAGATCGCCACGTCCTCCTCGGCGATCATGTCCTCCACGGTGATGTCTTCCACCGCGTCCACGATCACCGTGCGGCGCGGGTTGCCGTGGTCCTCGCGGATCTTCTTGAGCTCGTCGGCCACGATCTGGTCGATGCGCCGGGGCTTGCCGAGGATGTCCTTCAGGTCCGCGATGAGGACCTTGATCTCCTTCAGCTCGTCGACGATCTTCTGCCGCTCCAGCCCGGTGAGCCGCTGGAGCTGCATCTCGAGGATCGCGTCGGCCTGGATCTGGCTGAGCCCGAAGCGCGCCATGAGCCCGGTCCGCGCTTCCGGCGGCGTCTTCGCCTCCCGGATGAGCGCGATCACCTGGTCGAGATGGTCGAGGGCGACGACGAGGCCCTCGAGGACGTGGGCCCGCGCCTCGGCCTTTCGCAGCTCGAAGGCCGTCCGCCGGCGCACCACCTCGCGGCGGAAGTCGACGAACAGCTCCGCGGCCTCGAGCAGGTTCAGGACCTTCGGCCGCTGGTCGACGATGGCGAGCATGATGATCCCGAACGTGTCCTGGAGCGGCGTCAGCTTGTAGAGGTTGTTCAGGATGACCTGGCTCGGCTCGCCCTTGCGGATGTCCATGACGATCCGCATCCCCTCGCGGGAGCTCTCGTCGCGGATGTCGGCGATGCCGTCGATCCGCTTCTCGCGCACGAGCTCCGCGATCCTCTCGATGAGGCGCGCCTTGTTGACCTGGAAGGGGATCTCGGTGACGACGATCGACTCCTTGTCGCCCTTGCGGGTCTCGATCTCCGCCCGCGCCCTCATCACGACCGAGCCCCGCCCCGTGCGGTAGGCCTGGCGGATGCCCACCCGGCCGCAGATGAAGCCCGCGGTGGGAAAGTCGGGCCCCGCGATGCGCTCGATGAGCCCCTCGAGGCGCTCGTCCGGCGTGAGGTCCTGGTTCTCGATGAGGAACGTGAGCCCGTCGACCACTTCCCCGAGGTTGTGGGGCGGGATCTTCGTCGCCATCCCGACCGCGATGCCCTCCGACCCGTTGACGAGCAGGTTGGGAAGCACCGTGGGAAGGACCGTCGGCTCCTTCGACTCGTTGTCGTAGGTGGGCTGGAAGTCGACGGTGTCCTTGTCGATGTCCACCATCATCGAGGCGCCGACCCGGGAGAGACGCGCCTCGGTGTACCGCATCGCGGCCGGCGGGTCGCCGTCGACGGAGCCGAAGTTGCCCTGGCCGTCCACGAGCGGTGCCCGCATGTTCCAGTCCTGGGCCATGCGCACGAGCGTGTCGTAGATCGCCCCCTCGCCGTGGGGGTGGTACTTGCCCATCACGTCGCCGGCGACCCGCGCGCTCTTCTTGTAGGGCCTCCCGGGCTGGAGCCCCATCTCGTGCATGCCGAAGAGCACGCGGCGGTTCGCGGGCTTGAGGCCGTCCCGCACGTCGGGCAGGGCGCGGCCGATGATCACGGACATCGCGTAGTCCATGTAGGACTGCCGCATCTCGTCCGCGATGTTCGCCGGGATCTTCTGCGCGGCTACGGGGTCTTGTTCCGGTCCGGCCATGTCAGATGTCCAGGTTCCTCACGTTGAGGGCGTTCTCCTCGATGAAGATCCGGCGCGGCTCGACGGCGTCGCCCATGAGCGTGGTGAAGATGTTCTCCGCCACCTCCTCGTCCTCGAGGCGCACCTGGAGCAAGCGGCGCGTGGCCGGGTCCATCGTCGATTCCCAGAGCTGCTCGGCGTTCATCTCCCCGAGGCCCTTGTAGCGCTGGATCGTGACGCCCCGCTGTCCCTCGGCCAGGAAGAGGCTCAGGAGGGCCTCGCGGTTCGCGACCGGCGTCTCTCCGCCGTCCACGACCACCAGGGGCGGCTGGTCGAGGTCGCGGAACTCCTCGTAGGCCGAGTAGAGCGCCTTGTACTCCGGCGAGGAGACGAACGCCTCCCCCACCCGCGCCTCGCGGGTCTGGCCGTCGGTCCCGAGCTGCAGCACGATCTCGAACACACCGTGCTCCTCGTCCTTCTCGAGCACCACGTCGGCCCCCGTCGCGCGCAGCGGCTTGATCAGCTCCTGCAGCCGCGCCATGTCCGTGAACGCCTCGGCGGCCTTGACCTGCCCCTTGAGCAGCAGCTCGACCAGCGCGCGCGGCGTGCCCTTCTTCTCGACCATGGCCAGCAGCTTCGAGTAGCCGACCATGCGGTCGAGCAGACGGATGAGGCGCGCGCCCTCGATCTCCTGGCCGCTGGCCAGGCGCACCTTGCGCTTCTCCACCGCCCGCTCCATCAGGAACGCGTTGAGCTCGTGGTCGTCCTTCAGGTAGCGCTCGGTCTTGCCGACGCGCGCCTTGTAGAGCGGAGGCTGCGCGATGTAGAGGTGGCCGCGCTCGATGAGCTCCTTCATCTGCCGGTAGAAGAAGGTCAGGAGCAGGGTGCGGATGTGGCTGCCGTCCACGTCCGCGTCGCACATGATGATGATCCGGTGATAGCGGAGCTTGGTGACGTCGAAGTCGTCGGCCCCGACGCCGGTCCCCAGCGCGGTGATGATGTTGCGGATCTCCTCCGAGGCGAGGGTCTTGTCGAGCCGCGCCTTCTCCACGTTCAGGATCTTCCCCCGCAGCGGGAGGATCGCCTGGAAGTGCCGGTCGCGCCCCTGCTTGGCCGAGCCGCCCGCGGAGTCGCCCTCCACCAGGTACAGCTCGCACAGCTCGGGGTTGCGCTCCTGGCACTCGGCGAGCTTGCCGGGAAGCCCCGCCCCGTCGAGGGCGCCCTTGCGGCGGGTGAGGTCGCGCGCCTTCCGGGCGGCCTCCCGGGCCCGGGCCGCCTCGAGCACCTTGAAGACGATGCGCTTGGCGACCGAGGGCGTCTCTTCCAGGAAGGCGGAGAGCTTGTCGCCCATCAGGCTCTCGACGATCCCCTTCACCTCGGAGTTGCCGAGCTTGCCCTTCGTCTGCCCCTCGAACTGCGGGTTGGGGACCTTGACGCTGATGACCGCGCAGAGCCCCTCGCGCGCGTCCTCGCCCTGCAGCGGCTCGGCCATGTCCTTGCCGAGCCCGGAGGACGTCGCGTAGTTGTTCAGGCAGCGCGTGAGCGCGCTCTTGAACCCGACGAGGTGGGTCCCGCCGTCGTGGGTGTTGATGTTGTTGGCGAAGGAGTAGATGTTCTCCGCGTAGCCGTCGTTCCACTGCAGGGCGATCTCGACCTGCACGCCCTCCCGCATTCCCTCGATCAGGATCGGCCGCGGGTGCATCGTCTCCTTGTTGCGGTTGAGGTGCTCCACGAACGAGGCGATGCCGCCCTCGTACTGGAAGCGGTTCTTCTTGCCGTCGCGCTCGTCCTCGAGCACGATGAGGATGCCCCGGTTCAGGAAGCTCAGCTCGCGCAGCCGCTGGGAGAGCGTGTCGAAGCTGAACGAGGTCGTCTCGAAGATCTCCGCGTCGGGCTTGAACCGGATCTTCGTCCCCCGCTTGTCGGTGACGCCCACGTTCTCCAGCGGGCCCTGGGGCGCCCCGCGCTTGTAGCTCTGGCGGTAGACCTTCTTGTCCCGCCAGATCTCGACCTCGAGGTCCTCCGAGAGCGCGTTCACGACGGAGACGCCGACGCCGTGGAGGCCGCCCGACACCTTGTAGGACTTCTTGTCGAACTTGCCGCCGGCGTGGAGCTTGGTGAGGACCACCTCGGCCGCGCTCATGCCGTGCACGGTCGGGTGCTCCTCCACGGGGATGCCGCGGCCGTTGTCGACGACGGTGACCGAGTTGTCGATGTGGATCGTCACGTTGATCTCGGAGCAGTAGCCGGCCAGCGCCTCGTCGACCGAGTTGTCCACCACCTCGTAGACCAGGTGGTGCAGACCCGACTCCCCCGTGGAGCCGATGTACATCGCGGGCCGGACGCGGACGGCCTCCAGCCCTTCCAGGACGCGGATGGCCTCCGCCCCGTACGCCCCCATCTCTTCGTCGACCGTCTTGGTCGGATCGCTCATAGGAAATTCGGGGGGGTACAGATCGAACGGAAGCACCCCCCCGCGGACATTCGTCCTCCCCCCCAAGTCGCTACGCGCCCGAATGAATCGGGCGCTCCGCTGCTACGTGCTTTCTGGCTCAGATCCACGCCTGTCACATTACCTTCTCCCTCCGCCGGCGCGGGACCCATTGCTCACGCCGCTCTCACCTCTCCCGCTTCCACCTCGAAGAGCCGTCCCCCGTCGGCCAGGCGGCGCGCCCAGCCCGCGTGGGCGGTGGTGACGAGGGCCTGTCCCCGGCTCCCCACCTCGCGGCACAGCTCGGTGGCCCGCGCCTCGTCCAGCTCGGAGTCGAGGTCGTCGAGCAGCGCCACCGCGGCGCTCCCCGTCTCCTGCCGGTAGACCTCGAGCGTCGCCAGCGCCAGCGCGAGCAGCAGGCTGCGGGCCTGGCCCGACGAGGCGGCGACACCGGCTTCCTCCCCATCCACCAGCAACAGCACCTCGTCCCGGTGCGGGCCGACGAGGCTCCGCCGGGTGCGGCCCTCGTCCCGACGGCGCCCCTCCATCTCCGCCTGCAGCCGCGGCCGTTCCGCCTCGACCCCGCCGGCCAGCGGCGCGGGGACGAGCACGACGTCGTAGCGCTCGCCCTCCGGGTGAAAGCCGTGCCGCAGGGCCCGCCGCAGCCGCTCGACGTAGGACGCCCGCCGGTCGCGCAGCCGCGCGCCCAGCTCCACGAAGCGCTCGTTCCACGTATCGAGATCCTTGGCTCCGGCCTCCAGGGCCGCGTTGCGCTGGACGAGGACGCGCTCGAACTCCCGCACCGTCTGCCGATAGGCCGGCCACAGGGCCGAGCCGAAGCGGTCGAGGAACTGCCGGCGCTCCCTCATCGGGCCGCGAACGACCCGCAAGCGGTCGGTCGAGTAGACGACCACCTCGAGACGGCCGTGGTACTCCCGCGGCGACACCTCGCGGCCGTCCACGCGCAGCCGTCGCGTACCGGGGGCGATCTCGACCTCCAGGCAGGTGCGCCGGTCCGGCGCCATCGCGGTCCCCTGCGCCCGCAGGGCGCCCGCCCCGCGGCGGATGAGGGTTTCGGTCTCCTCCGTGCGGAACGAGCGGCCGCGCGCGAGCAGGCCCACCGCCTCGAGCAGGCTCGTCTTGCCCTGCGCGTTGCGCCCCACCAGCACGTTCAGCCCCGGCGAGAATTCCAGGCTCGCCTCCCGCACGTTACGCAGGTCCCGCACCTCCATCCTCGCCACCCACACTCGTCTATACCCAATGCGCCGCGCTTCGCTCCGCGTGAGAAGTCATCAAGCGTCTCGCGCCGGAGTGAATCCGGTGCGAGACGGCAGAGGAAACGCTCCGCTCCGCGCGGCGGACGCTGGCGCCGGAGGAGGAAACGCTCCGCTTCGCGCGCCGGACGTTCACAGGGGTAGGATTCCTCAGCATCTGCTCTCTACAGCCGCATCGGCATCACGACGTAGCGGTAATCGGTCTCCGCCGAGCCCTGGGGCCGGAAGATCCCCTGGCTCTCGTGGTCCTTCAGCTCCAGCCGCACCGCCTCCGTCCCCGCCACCCCGAGGAAATCGAGGAGGTATTGCGCGTTGAAGCCGATCTCCACCGAGTCGCCCTTGTACTCGGCGGCGAGGGACTCGCGCGCCTCGCCGAGGTCGGGAGACGACGCGGCGAGGTCCAGACGATCCGCGGCCAGCGTCAGCTTCACCGCCCGGCTCCGTTCCGAAGAGAGCAGGCTCACCCGGCGGATCGCGGTCCCCAGCTCCTCGCGGCCGAGGTTCACCACCTTGTCGCCCGACACCGCGATCACCTTCTCGAAGGCGGGGAACTGCCCCTCGATCGTCTTGGAGGCGAGCGTGCGTCCCCCCACCACGAAGACGAGGTGGTTCTCCACCTGCTGGAAGCTCACGGTCTCTTCCCCTTCGAGCAGCCGGGCCAGCTCGTGGATCGCCTTGCGCGGCACCAGCACGCGCTGGGGCTCCGCGATCCGGAGCGTGCTCGGCCGATGCGCGTACGAGAGGCGGTGCCCGTCCGTGGCCACCATCGCGACGCCGTCCTTGTCCAGGATCATGAGGGCGCCGGCCAGGTAGTAGCGGGCGTCCTCGGCGGTGATGGCGAAGGCGGTGCGGGCGATCAGCGCCCGCAGCACCTCGCCCGGGACCTCCACTCCCCCTTTTCCCCTCGCCTCGGGCAGCGACGGGAAGTCCTCCTTGGGCAGGCCCGCCATCTTGAACGTGACCCGCTCGCACTCGATGGAGGTCCACGCGTCGGGCAGCACCTTGATCTTGACGTCCGCCTCCGGCAGCGAGCGGGCGATCTCGTAGAGCTTCTTGGCCGCGAGGGTGATCGCGCCCTCGCCCGCGACCTCCGCCGGGCACCCGCACCGCAGCGAGACGTCGAGGTCGGTGGCGGAGATCCGCAGCTCCTTCCCCTTCGCCTCCGCGAGCACGTTGGAGAGGATCGGGATCGAGTTCTTCTTCTCGACGATCCCCTGCACGAGATGCAGTTCTCGCACGAGGTCGTTCTTCCGGACCGTGATCTCCATCAGCGCTCTACCTCCTCTTCTCTCTCTCCCGAATGCTCACTGAAGGAGGAAAAGAGAGGGTGCGGAAACCGCGAAAAGGCGGCCAACACGCTCCACCGCGGAGGCTTGGCCTGTGGGAGGACGTGTGGACGTCCGAGCCCTCCGCGCTCCCCCGGTGCGGAAGGCGGACGGGGCGCGGGCCGGTGGACGCGGGCGCGCGGACGGCCGTGGTGGAAAACCAGGGCAACCTCATCGGAACGCTTGGACAAAGCTGTTGATGCGGCGGTCGAATTCGGGGTCGCGCTTGCGCAGCGTGTCGATCTTGCGCACCGAATGGATGACCGTCGAGTGGTGCTTGCCCCCGAACGCCTTGCCGATCTCCGGCAGCGAGGCCCCCGTGAGGTTCTTGATCAGGTACATGGCGATCTGGCGGGGCTCCGCCACCGTCTTCGAGTTGTTCTTGGCCTTGAGCTCGGTGATCTTCACGCCGAACTGGTCGGCGACGAACTTCTGGATCATCTCGATCGTGATCGGCTTGTCCTCGGTGTGGAGCAGGTCGCGGAGGATCTCCTGGGCGAGGGTGAGGTCGATGTCGCGGCCGGTGAGGCTCGCGTAGGCGATCAGCCGGATGAGGCTGCCCTCCAGCTCGCGGATGTTCGTGCGCACCTTGCTCGCGATGAAGAGCGCGACGTTCTCCGGGATCTCCACCCGCTCCGCCTCCGCCTTCTTGCGGAGGATGGCGACCTTGGTCTCGATGTCGGGGGCCTGGATGTCGGCGATGAGCCCCCACTCGAAGCGGCTGTGGAGCCTCTCCTCCAGCGTCGGGATCTGGCGGGGTGGGCAGTCGCTCGAGATCACGATCTGCTTCTGCGCGTCGTGGAGCGCGTTGAAGATGTGGAAGAACTCTTCCTGGGTACGGTCCTTGCCGGCGATGAACTGGATGTCGTCCACGAGCAGCACGTCCACCGCCCGGTACTTCTGACGGAAGGCGGGCAGGCGGTCGAAGCGGATGGCGTTGATCATCTCGTTGATGAAGCGGTCCGAAGAGATGTAGACGAGGTTCAGGTGCCGGTTGCGGGCCTGGATGTAGTGGCCGATCGCGTGCATGAGGTGCGTCTTGCCGAGCCCCACGCCGCCATAGAGGAAGAGCGGGTTGTACGACTTGCTGGGGATCTCGGCCACCGCGCGCGCGGCCGCGTGGGCGAACTGGTTGGAGGAGCCGACGACGAAGCTCTCGAAGGTGTACTTCGGGTTGAGCGCGGTCGAGACCGCGACGGCCTCACGATCGCTCCCGGCGTCGGGGACGGCGGCCGCCGCCGAGTCGCACTCGAAGACCACCTGGACCTCCCCGCGGCCGAGATCGTGCAGCGACTCGGCGATGATCCCGTGGTAGTTGCGCGCCAGCCAGTCCTTGAACTGGGGGTTCGGCACCTGGACGAGCAGGCTCGACCCTTGGAGCGCGTGGAAGGTCGTCGGGCGAAACCAGGTGGCAAAACTGTGCCGATTGACCTTGGCCTCGACCTTGGCCAGCACCTCGTCCCAGAGGTTCATGCGCGCTATATCTAAGTCGTTTATTTGTAACTACTTAAAGGCAAGAGCGCCATTTCGGCCGCGCCACTTCTCGTCCGGAGCCCTTTTTGCACAGAGATTTCAACACCTGTGGAAAAGCCAAGTCTGAACACGGCAAAAGGTTGGGAGCGGGTCGCGTTGCTCCAAGCAGCCTAGGCTATCACACGGGCGACGATCGCGACAAGGCGAAGCGGGGGCAAACGCGGCGCGGGTTTGACACGAACCCGGCGTGGCCAGTAGACTTACCGCTTTCCCCGGGACAGGCCGGCCGTGACGCGGCCCGCCGGACGAAGGGCAACCCACGATGAAGCGGACTTTTCAGCCGAACAACCGGAAGCGGAGGCGGACGCACGGCTTTCTGGTCCGCATGCGGAGCAAGGGGGGTCGTCTCGTCCTCAAGCGGCGCCGCCAGAAGGGACGGAAGCGGATCGGAGCCTAGGCCGCCGTCGGGCGGAGGACGCCTCCGGCCCTGGCAGCGCCTGCGCTCCCCCGCCGAGTTCCAGCGGGCCTTCCGCCGCGGGAACCGGATCGACGGTCCGCTCTTCCTCCTCGTCGCGGCGGCGAGCAACCGGGGTCAAGATCGCCTGGGGCTGGCCGTGAGCCGGAAGCTCGGGGGCGCCGTCCGGCGCAACCGGGCCAAGCGGCTGCTCCGGGAGGCGTTCCGACGAAACGTGCGGAGCGGGTCGCCCGCCGTGGACCTGGTGCTGGTCGCCAAGCCCGAGATCACCGCCTGTTCCCAGGCAGAGGTCGAGCGTGAGTACAGGGAGCGCCTGCGACGCCTTGCCGCCCGCGGCCCGGCCCCGGCCCGCCGCGCGAGCTCTGCTCCTCGCGATTGACGCGTACCGCGCCCTCCTCGCTCCCCTCGTCGGGGGCTACTGCCGGTTCGCGCCGAGCTGCAGCCTCTATGCGGCCGAGGCCGTTCAGCGGCACGGCGCGCGCCGCGGCTCCGCCCTCGCCCTGCGCCGGCTCCTGCGCTGTCATCCGTTTCATCCCGGTGGTGTCGATCCCGTTCCCTGATGAGGGTACTCGCCTGACCGGCCAAGAGCTGCGAGCAGCGGAGCGCGGGATTCATTCCCGCGCGGAGCGACATGGGGGGGAGCGCGAACGCGCGCGGGGGGGGGCTTTCTCGAGCTCTGCCCCCTCCCGAATTGCCTAATGGAAGAAAAAAGGCTCCTGCTCGCCGTTGCGCTGTCGCTTCTCGTCTTGACGGCCTACCAGCTCCTCTTCGCCCCCCCGGCGAAGCCGCGGCCGTCGCCGGTGCCGGCCGCGTCGGCGGCGCCGTCGCGGCCCGCTCCCTCCCCGTCCCTCGTTCCGGGCGCGCGCCCCGGCGCGGCATCGCCGGCGCCGCCGGTGGCGGCGCAGGTGGCCGACGACAAGGAACGGCGGGTCGAGCTGCAGACCCCCGACCTCGCCGTCGCGTTCTCGAACCGGGGCGCCCGGCTCCTGTCCTGGCGGCTCCTCCACTTCGCCGACCCGCGGGGCCGGCCGGAGGAGATGGTCCAGGCGGTCGTCGGCGGCCCCCGGCCCCTCGACCTCGAGACCGGAGACCCCGCCGTCGACGCCCGCCTCAAGGACGCGCTCTTCAAGCCGTCCGCGGAGAGCCTCACCCTTCCGGGCGGATCCTCCGACCTGCGATTCACGTACGTGGAGGCCGACCTCGAGACCGGAGACCCCGCCGTCGACGCCCGCCTCAAGGACGCGCTCTTCAAGCCGTCCGCGGAGAGCCTCACCCTTCCGGGCGGATCCTCCGACCTGCGATTCACGTACGTGGAGGGCGACCTCGAGGCGGAGAAGACGCTGCACTTCGAGCCGCAGGGCTATCTCGTGGGCGTCCGGGCCGCGGCCCGCAAGGGGGGGCGCGACCTGCCCGTGCGCGTCTTCTGGGGTCCGGGCATCGGCAACCCGACCCCGGCCGAGATGGAGGTGCAGGGCTACCACGCCCCCCAGGCCGTCTACCTCGGGCCGACCGGCGTCGAGCGGGTCCCGGCCCAGAAGGTCGGTCCCACGCAGACGGTCTCCTCCGTCCACTGGGCCGGCGTCGAGAGCACGCACTTCGCGGCGCTGTGGCTCCCGCCGCCGCCCGGCTCGGCCGAGCTGCGCGGGGTCGCGCTGCCGCCGGGCGAGGACGGCAAGCCGCGGGTGGGCGTCCAGGCCGGGGTCGCCCTGGGCGGCGACGCGCCGGCGATGCTGTACGTGGGTCCCAAGGACTACCTCATGCTGTCCAAGCTCGACCACGAGCTGCAGCGGGTGGTGCCGGTGGGCGACTGGATCGGGCCGATCGTGGTGGCGCTGATGGCCCTCCTGCGCTGGGTCCACGGCCACGTCGGGAACTACGGGTGGTCCATCGTCCTCCTGACCGTGCTCATCAACCTGGTGATGGCCCCCTTGCGGCACTACAGCATCGCCAACGGCGTGAAGATGGCGAAGCTCGCCCCCGAGATGAAGGTGATCCAGGACCGGTACCGCAAGGTGCCGGCCCTGGACCCGCGCCGCCAGGAGATGCAGAAGGAGGTGGCGGCGCTCTACGGGCGCCACGGCATGAGCATGAGCACGCAGATGACGGTGGGGTGCCTGCCCATCCTGCTGACCATGCCCTTCCTGATCGCGTTCTACCGCGTGCTGTCGGTATCGATCGAGCTGCGGGGCGCGCCGTTCCTCTGGATCACCGACCTGTCGCAGAAGGATCCCTACTTCGTCACGCCCCTGCTCATGGGGATCTCGATGTTCGTGATGCAGCGGATGACGCCCACCGCCATGGACCCCGCGCAGCAGCGCGTCATGATGATCATGCCCCTCATGTTCGTGGGCATGTTCCTGTGGGCCCCCGCCGGTCTCAACCTGTACTGGCTGGCCTCCAACGTCTGCTCGATAATCCAGCAGGCGGTGACCCTGCGCATCCTGAAGTCGCGCGAGGAGAAGGCCCGGCAGGAACGGAGGCGGACGTGAAGGACCAGGTCTTTTCCGGCCGGGACGTGGAGGAGGCGCTGGCCGCGGCGAGCCGGACGCTGGGCGTGCCCCGCGAGAGCCTCCGCTACGTCGTGCTCGACGCGGGGGCGACGTCCGGTCGCGGGCTGGCCGCCCAGCCGGCCCGGGTGGCCGTGATGATGGACCGGGACGCGCCGCCCCCCGCCCCGCCCGGTCCGGCTCCCCGTGCCGAGAAGGACCCTCGCGCCGGCGCGCGGACCATCGTCCGCGCGATCGCGGAAGCCGCGGGCCTGGAGGTGGCGGCGGAGACCGAGGAGACGCCCGAGGCCCTCACGGTCCGCATCGAAGGGAAGGACGTCGCCTTCTTCCTCGACGACGACGCCGACGTCCTCGAGGGCCTCGACCACCTCCTCCAGCGCATGTACCAGCGCGCGCTCGACCCGCGCCGCCTGATCGTGACGTGCGAGGGCTACCGGGTGGAGCGCGACGAGGGCCTGCGCCGGACCGCCCAGGAGCTGGCGGCGGCCGTCCGGCGCGATGGGGTGCCGCGGACCACCCGCCCCCTCAACTCCTACGAGCGCCGGGTGGTGCACGTCGCCCTCGCGGCCGAGCCGGGAATCCGCACCTACAGCGTGGGGGAGGAGGGCAACCGCCGGGTGACCGTGGCCCCCCGCGACGCGGACGGCGAGCGGGAGGAGCCGGCCGGGGGAGGCTAGCCGCGGGACCCCACCGGGCGCCCCTCGACGCGCTGCCGCTCCCGGAGGCGGCCCGCTCCGGGTTGGAGCGCTACCTCGACCTGCTCGCCGCCTGGAGCCCGCGCGTGAACCTCACCGGCGCGCGCACGCCGTCCGAGCGGGTCGCCCTCCTCGTGGAAGGCGTCCTTCCCGCCGCCCCGCGCGCGCTCCCGGGCCGGCTCATCGACGTGGGCTCCGGCAACGGGTCGCCGGGCCTCGTCCTGGCCCTGCTCCGTCCCGACCTGAGCGTGGTCCTCCTCGAGCCGCGGCAGCGACGGTGGGCGTTCCTGAGGGAGGCCTGCCGGGCGGCCGGCCGCCCCGACGTCGACGTCCTTCGCGAGCGCCACGACCAGTACGGCGGCGCCGCCGCCGCGACCCTCACCCTGCGGGGCCTCGATCTTCCGCTCTCCGCCCTGGGCCCCCTGGTGGAGGAGGGAGGCCGGGCACTGATCTTCGGCCGGCGCCGGGCGGCGGGGCCCGGATGGCGCGAGGAGAGCCGGTCCCCCGGGCTCCAGGTCTTCCGCCGCGAGGTCGTTTCACGGGAAACCTGACGGTGAAACAGCCGGGCCGGGGGCCATCAACGTTCCACGGGAAACTTGACGGTGAAACGCGCGCCGTGGGATCCTTCGCGCCCGTGGGGGAGACCGGCCGGCCCGACGACTTCTCGACCGGCTTCCTCATCGGCCTCCTCGTCGGCGAAGGACACTTCGGCGGCGACGGCCGGCAGCCCCAGGTCACCCTCCGCATGCACGTCCGGCACGAGAAGCTCTTCCGGTGGCTGCAGCGGATGTTCCCCGAGGGCCGCTTGTACGGACCGTACCACCACGGGGGAAGGTACTATTACCAGTGGATGGCGCGCGGCGAGTTCCTGCGCCGCATCCTGGTGCCCCTCGTGAGCGACCATCTTCCCCGTCTCGACGACTACGCCGCCGAGCGCTTCCGCTCCATGTGCGAGCGCTATCGGCTCGAACGGCCCGCGGAGACCGCGCGGGCGGCGGCGAAGCCCGCGGGGCGGCGAGGCCGAAAGGGCTGAGGCGTGGGGCGCGTCATCGCGGTGGCGAACCAGAAGGGCGGGGTGGGAAAGACCACCACCGCCATCAACCTCGCGGCCAGCCTGGCCGCGGCCGAGCGGAAGGTGCTGGTCGTCGACGCCGACCCGCAGGGCAACCTCACGTCGGGCCTGGGCCGGCGGTCGGCCGATAAGCGGCCCAGCCTTTACGACGCCCTCATCGACCAGCATCCGCTCGAGGACATCCTCCTCCCGACCGACCTGCCGCACCTGACGCTCGCCCCGTCCGACCGCAACCTCACGGGGGCGGAGGTGGAGCTGGTGCCGCTCCTGGCGCGGGAGTATCGGCTCAAGGAGGCGCTCGCTCCGGTGGCCCCGCGATACGATTACGTCTTCGTCGACTGCCCGCCGAGCCTGGGGCTGCTGACGGTGAACGCGCTCGCCGCCGCCGACCGCCTGCTCGTGCCGCTGCAGTGCGAGTACTTCGCCCTCGAGGGCATATCGGAGCTGATGAACACGCTGCGCCGCGTCCAGCGCTCGCTCAACCCCGCCCTCGACGTCGAGGGCGTGCTGCTCACGATGGTCGACGACCGGACCAACCTCACCCAGCAGGTGGCGGGCGAGATCCGCGGCCATTTCAAGGACAAGGTCTTCCGCACGGTGATCCCGCGGAGCGTCCGGCTGGGGGAGGCCCCCAGCTTCGGCAAGCCGATCCTCCTCTATGACATCCGCTCGCGGGGCGCCGAGGCGTACCTGGAGCTGGCCAAGGAAGTGATGGCCCATGAAAAGAAAGGCGCTGGGCAAGGGGCTCTCCGCCCTCCTGCCCGATCCTGAGCCGTCGCCCCCCGCCGAGGAGGCGACGCTTCACGTCAGCCCCGACCGGCTGGAGGCCAATCCCTTCCAGCCGCGCACGGTGATGGAGCCGGCCCGGCTCGAGGAGCTGGCCGCGTCGATCCGCGAGAGCGGGCTCATCCAGCCGCTGCTCGTCCGCCGCGCCGGAGGGCGCTACCAGATCATCGCCGGCGAGCGGCGGTGGCGGGCCGCGCAGCGCCTGGGGCTGGCCAGCGTGCCGGTGGTGGTACGCGACGTGCCCGACGAGCGGCTGCTCGAGCTGGCCCTCGTCGAGAACATCCAGCGCGAGGAGCTGTCGCCGCTGGAGGAGGCCCAGGCCTTCCAGCGCCTGCACGACGAGTTCCGCCTCACCCAGGAGGACGTCGCACGCAAGGTCGGCCGCGACCGCTCGACGATCGCGAACACCCTGCGCCTGCTCCGGCTCCCGGCGGAGGTGAAGGAGATGATCGCCGCCGGACGGCTGGACGCCGGACATGGCCGGGCCCTCCTCGCCCTCGAGCGGACCGAGGAGCAGCTCGCGCTGGCCCGGGAAGCGGCGCGCAAGGGGCTGTCGGTGCGGGAGGTCGAGCGGCGCGTGGCCCTGCAGCGCTCGCCGCGCCCTCGCCGGAGCGGCCACCGCGACCCCAACACGCGGGCGGCCGAGGAGCGCCTGCGCGCGGCGCTGGGGACGCGGGTCCAGATCGTCCGGCGGGGCAAGTCGGGTACGCTCCGCGTCGCGTTCGCGACGGAAGCGGAGCTGCAGCGGATCTACGAGTTGCTGCTCCGGGCCGGGCGCGGAAGATAGGAAGGGCATGCTAACCTTCTGGGTGGTCGCCTGGCGACGGACGGGACCTGGGGGGAGCGCGAATGCGCGGGGTGCCGACGAGCCGCACCCCCCCGGATTGACGAAGAATCGGCGGATTGACTCCGCGCGAGCGATCAGATGATCAAGCTGAAGGGATTGGCCAGCGAGGACCTCAACGGCTTCATGGACGAGGGCACGGAGTTCCACGGCGAGCTGCGCTTCCAGGACACCTTCCGCATCGACGGCCGGCTCACGGGCAAGGTCGTCTCCGAGCACACGCTCATCGTGGGGGAGTCGGGCAAGGTGGACGCCGAGATCGACTGCGGCGTGGTGTCGATCCGGGGCACCGTCACCGGCCGCGTGAACGGCCGCCAGCGCATCGAGCTGCTGGCGGGCTCCAAGGTCCAGGCCACGCTCGTCTCCCCGAAGCTCGTGATCGAGGAGGGCGCCTTCTTCCAGGGACAGTGCGACATGGGGGGGATGCCCAAGTCCTCCGCCTCCGTCCTCCCGCTGCCCTCGGCGGTGCTGGCGGGCGGCGGGCCCGACCGCCGCTCCTGACCTCGATTCTGCGTATTGTACATTCTATAGACGTCGGCTTGATGAGCGAGCGCGGATTCATTCCGCGCGAGCGAACGACAAAGGAGGTCGCGATGGCCGACTCGGCCGACGACCGGCAGCGGATCCGCCGGCTGACCGAGCGCGTGTCGTGCGCGGGTTGAGCGAGCAAGCTCGGCCCCGCTGAGCTCGCTCAGGTCCTGGGCGCACTTCCCGTCAACGACGACCCCCGCGTGCTGATCGACCACCGCACCGGGGACGACGCGGGTGTGTTCCGGCTCGACGAGAAGACGGCGCTCGTGCAGACCGTGGACTTCTTCACGCCGGTCGTGGACGATCCCGGGGCGTTCGGGGCGATCGCCGCCGCCAACGCGCTGTCGGACGTGTACGCGATGGGCGGGCGGCCGCTCACCGCCCTCTCGATCGCCGCGTTCCCGGAGACGGACTTCCCGGCCGAGTGGGCGGCGGCCATCGTCCGCGGCGGAGCGTTGAAGCTCGCCGAGGCGGGTTGCGCCCTGCTCGGCGGCCACAGCGTGCGCGACCCCGAGATCAAGTTCGGCTACGCGATCACCGGCCTCGTCGACCCGCAGCGGATCCTGACCAACGGGGGCGGCCGGGGTGGAGAGATCCTGCTCCTCACCAAGCCGCTGGGCACCGGCGTGATCGCGACCGCGCTCAAGGCGGGGAAGGCGCCGGCGGAAGCGGTGGCGGCGGCCACCGCGAGCATGGCCCGGCTGAACCGGACTGCCGCCGAGGCGGCGCTGCGTCACCGCGTCACCGCCGCCACCGACATCACCGGCTTCGGGCTCATCGGCCACGCATCGGCCGTCGCGCGGCAGAGCAGGCTGACGCTCGAGATCCGGGTGGCCGACCTGCCGCTGCTGCCGCGCGCCGGCGAGCTGGCCGCTCGCTTCCAGCCGGCGGGGCTGAAGGCCAACCGTCGGCAGTTCGAGCCCGAGGTGGAGTATCGCGTCGATCTCGGAGACGAGATGAAGGCGCTGCTCTACGACCCCCAGACCTCGGGCGGGCTTTTCTTGCTCGTCCCGGAGGCGGAAGCATCCGTGCTCCTGGCCGAGCTGCCCGAAGCCCGCGCCATCGGCCGCGCCCTCGCCCGCGGCGACCGACAGGTCGTGATCGTCTGAGCTTCCCCGCGCGCCGAACCTTTGACTCGCGCGCGCGCCGCGTGATAACCTCCCGCGCTTTATCGAAGAGTCGAGCCCGGTTTCGAGAGCCCAGACGAGAGGATAGCGACTGATGCTCAACCACCACGGAAGGTCCGCGTGAGGACGGGCGGGCCGGCGGCGGCCCGGCGCATGGCACGGGCGCTGCTCGAGGTGGCGGAGAAGAAGGGCGAGGCGGCGGCGGTCCAGACCGGCCTGCGGCAGGTGGTGGCCGCGCTCCACGACCTCTCGGAGCTGCACTCCGCGCTTTCCAACCCGGCCCTCTCGGTCGAGCGCCGGAAGAGGATCGTGGCCGCCGTGTTCGCCTCGGCGCCCGAGCTGGTCCGGGGATTCCTGGAGCTGCTCGTCGCGCGCGAGCTGACCTCTCTCGTCCCGCAGGTGGAGCACTCCTACACCGCCCAGTGGAACGCGCGGCGGGGCGTGGTGACGGCGAAGGCCGTGACCGCGGTGCCGCTCGACGAGTCCCTCGCGCGCGCGCTCGAGCAGGCGATCCACAAAACGACCGGCCTCACGCCCGAGCTGAGCGAGCAGACCGATCCTGCGATCATCGGGGGCGTCTTCCTGAAGATGGGCGGCCACACCTACGACGGCACGGTCCGGGGCCGCCTGCAGGCCCTGCGCGACAGGCTGAAAGGGGAGCGCCGGAGCTAGCGCATCATGGACATTCGCGCCGACGAGATCAGCCGGATCATCCGCGAGCAGCTGGGAGGCTTCTCGGCGGGCGTGGACGTGGCCGAGGTCGGCACCGTCCTCTCCGTGGGCGACGGCATCGCGCGGCTCCACGGCCTGGAGCGGTGCATGGCCGGGGAGCTGCTCGAGCTGCCCCACGGCGTCACCGCCATCGCCCTCAACCTCGAAGAGGACTCGGTGGGGGCGGTGCTCCTCGGCGAGTCGAGCGAGATCAAGGAGGGCGACGAGGTCAAGCGCACCCGCCGGATCATGTCGGTGCCGGTGGGGGAGGAGATGGTGGGGCGGGTCGTCAACGCTCTCGGCGTTCCGGTGGACGGCCGCGGTCCGGCGTCGACGAAGGAATACGCCCCCCTCGAGCGGATCGCTCCCGGGGTGGTGGACCGCCAGCCGGTACGGGAGCCGCTCGAGACCGGCATCAAGGCCATCGACAGCATGGTCAACATCGGCCGCGGCCAGCGCGAGCTGGTGATCGGCGACCGGCAGACGGGGAAGACCGCCCTCGCCGTCGACACGATCATCAACCAGAAGGGCAAGGGCGTCATCTGCATCTACGTGGCCATCGGCCAGAAGCGCTCCACGGTCGCGCAGGTGGTGAAGACGCTCGAGGACTTCGATGCCATGGGGCACACGATCGTGGTCTCCGCCTCCGCCTCCGAGCCCGCCCCCTTCCTCTACATCGCGCCCTACGCGGGCTGCGCGATCGGCGAATACTTCCGGGACAAGGGCCAGCACGCCCTGTGCATCTACGACGACCTCTCCAAGCACGCCGCCGCCTACCGGGAGGTCTCGCTGCTGTTGCGGCGGCCGCCCGGCCGCGAGGCCTACCCGGGCGACGTCTTCTATCTGCACAGCCGCCTGCTGGAGCGGGCGGCCAAGCTCAACGACAAGAAGGGCGGGGGCAGCCTGACCGCGATTCCCGTGATCGAGACGCAGGCCGGCGACATCTCGGCCTACATCCCGACCAACGTCATCTCGATCACGGACGGCCAGATCTTCCTGGAGAGCGACCTGTTCAACTCCGGGATCCGCCCCGCCATCAACGTGGGCAATTCCGTCTCGCGCGTCGGCGGGTCGGCCCAGGTCAAGGCCATGAAGCAGGTCGCGGGCCGGCTGCGGCTCGACCTCGCCCAGTTCCGCGAGCTGGCCGCCTTCTCGCAGTTCGGCTCCGACCTCGACAAGGCGACCCAGCAGATGCTGGCCAAGGGAGAGCGGCTGACCGAGATCCTGAAGCAGGACCAGTACCAGCCGTTGCCCATGGAGAAGCAGGTCGTCATCATCTTCGCGGCCACGAACGGCTACCTCGACCGCTACCCGGTGCCGGAGTGCCGGCGCTACGAGAAGGAGCTGTACGCGTTCCTGGACGCGCGCTACGCCGGGCTTCTGAAGGAGCTGGCGGAGAAGAAGGACCTGAAGGGCGAGCCGACCGACAAGCTCAAGAAGGCGCTCGACGAGTTCGCCGAGGTGTTCCAGGTGAAGACCGAGGAGCCCGAAGCCCCCGCCGCGAAGGCGGAGGCGGCTCCCGCGAAGCCGCCCGCCAAGCCGGCCGCGCACTGACGACGATCGGTAGTCCATGCCCGCGCTGATCGACATCCGGCGTCGCATCCGCAGCGTCAAGAACACCCAGCAGATCACCAAGGCGATGAAGATGGTGTCGGCGGCCAAGCTGCGGCGGGCGCAGGATTCGATGTTCGCGGCGCGGCCCTACGCCCGGAAGATGATGGAGGTGCTCAACAGCCTCGCCACCCGGGCCGACCCCGACGCCCACCCCCTGCTCCAGGAGCACGGGGACGAGAAGGTGCTGCTCGTCATCGTCACCGCCGACAAGGGGCTGTGCGGCGGCTTCAACGCGAACATCATCCGGGCGGCGGCGCGCTTCCTCGAGGAGCAGCAGCGCGGCCCGCGCAAGCTGGAGCTGGACCTCGTGGGCCGCAAGGGGCGCGACTTCTTCCGCCGGCGGCGGTACCGGGTCCGCTCCGAGCACATCGGGCTCTTCCAGGCCCTGCAGTTCCCGGCCGCGCAGCGGATCGCGCAGTCGCTCATCAAGAGCTACGTGGAGCGGGAGGTGGACCGCATCCACATCGTCTACAACGAGTTCAAGACCGTGATCGCACAGAAGGTGGTGGTCGAGCAGCTCCTGCCCATCCGGAAGCTCGAGTTGGACCCGAAGGAGGCGCCGCTGGACTACATCTACGAGCCCGCGCCGGGGGCCATCTTCGACGAGATACTGCCCAAGCACGTCGAGGTCCAGGTCTGGCGGGCGCTGCTCGAGTCGGCGGCGGCCGAGCACGGCGCGCGCATGGCGGCCATGGACGCCGCCACCAACAACGCGGGGGAGATGATCGACCGGCTCACGCTGTACATGAACAAGGTGCGGCAGGCCGCGATCACGAAGGAGATCATCGAGGTCGTCTCGGGCGCGGGCGCGTAGGAAGGAAGTCATGGCAACTGAAAATATCGGGCGCGTCATCCAGATCATCGGGCCGGTGGTGGACGTGCACTTCGAAAAGGCCGTCCCCGCCATCTACAACGCCGTGCGCATCCAGGACGACGGCCGGGGCGGCGGGGTCCCCATCGACGTGGTGACGGAGGTGGAGCAGCACCTCGGCGAGAACCGCGTCCGGTGCGTGAGCATGCTTCCCACCGACGGCATGGTGCGGGGCATGAAGGCGATCGATACCGGAGGGCCGATCACGATGCCGGTGGGGCCGGGCACGCTGGGCCGGGTCCTGAACGTCATCGGCGAGCCGGTGGACGAGCTCGGCCCGGTGAAGAGCCAGAAGCGCCACCCCATCCACCGCGCGGCGCCCTCCTTCGAGGACCAGGCCACCCGGCTGGAGATGTTCGAGACCGGGATCAAGGTCGTCGACCTCATCGAGCCCTACCTGCGGGGCGGCAAGATCGGCCTCTTCGGCGGGGCGGGCGTGGGCAAGACCGTCATCATCCAGGAGCTGATCTACAACCTGGCCAAGAAGCACGGCGGGGTGTCGGTGTTCGCGGGGGTGGGCGAGCGCACGCGCGAGGGCAACGACCTCTGGCTGGAGTTCCAGGAGTCGGGCGTCATCGACATCAAGGACCCCCAGAAGTCCAAGGCCGCCCTCGTCTACGGCCAGATGACGGAGCCGCCCGGCGCCCGCCTGCGCGTGGCCCTCAGCGGCCTCACGGTCGCCGAGTACTTCCGCGACGACGAGGGCAAGGACGTCCTCCTCTTCATCGACAACATCTTCCGCTTCACCCAGGCCGGGTCCGAGGTGTCGGCGCTCCTCGGCCGCATGCCCTCGGCGGTCGGCTACCAGCCCACGCTGCAGACGGAGATGGGCGAGCTGCAGGAGCGCATCACCTCCACCAAGAAGGGCTCCATCACCTCCGTGCAGGCCATCTACGTGCCGGCCGACGACTACACCGACCCCGCCCCCGCCACGACCTTCGCCCACCTGGACGCGACCACCAACCTGTCGCGGCAGATCTCCCAGCTCGGGATCTACCCGGCGGTGGATCCCCTGGCCTCCTCCTCCCGCATCCTCGATCCCCGCGTCCTCGGCGAGGAGCACTACAAGGTGGCGCGCGACGTCAAGCAGATCCTCCAGACGTACAAGGACCTCCAGGACATCATCGCGATCCTCGGCATCGACGAGCTGAGCGAGGAGCAGAAGGTCTCGGTGGCCCGGGCGCGCAAGATCCAGAAGTTCCTCTCCCAGCCGTTCCACGTGGCCGAGCAGTTCACCCAGATCCCCGGCAAGTACGTGCCGCTGGCCGACACGATCCGCAGCTTCA
>Ga0207646_10001966_pt1 | contig 24656 bp, 28 predicted proteins | sample KBSK5502metaG_FD_184343 | JGI IMG/M metagenome (GOLD analysis project Ga0207646, IMG submission 184343) | Corn, switchgrass and miscanthus rhizosphere microbial communities from Kellogg Biological Station, Michigan, USA - KBS K5-50-2 metaG... | ecosystem: Host-associated > Plants > Roots >...
AAGTGGGGGTAGTACGCGCCGCGATACGTCTTTGCGGGCTCGAACAAGTACGGGGTGGGCCCGAAGTCCTGCGTGTCCTCACCGAGAACCGGCAGGCGCCATGACGTCGCGGGCGTCACGGTCGCGCCGCTTGCCTCCAGCTGCCGGCGGGTGGCGGCATCGTTCGCGAACTGCGTCCGCAACGTGTTGAGCGTGGCGTCATCGATGAGATCGGCTCGCGACCGCAAGAGGCCGCCGCGTGCGCGTGGATCGAAGACCGAATCGAGCGTCGCCACGGCCGCATCCTGGCGCGCTCTCACCGCAGCCAAGCGTTCATCCGATTCCTTCTGCGAGGCGGCGACTGCTTTCGCGTAGTCGATCAGCGCTTCATACGAATCGAAGCTGCGCGGATAGGAGCGGGCCGCCGCGCCGCGCGTGGTACAGGCGTCGCCGCCGGCGCCGCGTCTCGGCCGCCCTGCGCGGCGACAAAGGGACGAAGCGGGAGGATGCGAGGCACGAGCGTGTCTTGTGGTCCGTCGTCAGCGGCAGCTGGCACAGCGACGGAGATGGCGCAGAGCACGGCGAGGCAGCACACGCGGATGAACGACAAGGCCCTTCCTCACGGTGAAGAATTCGTCGGCCGGGGAAGCGGCCGTGTCGATCCGCATCGTCACGGTGTCCGCTCGGTTATCCGTCAATTGCGTACCGCCCGGCTTGCACATCAACTGATGGATCGGTCTCTCCACGACCGATCGAGCCAAACGTCACGATCGATGGGCTTCCGAGGCGCACGGCCCCGTGTATCAGCACCGTGCGTCCAACGAACACCATCGAGCGATCAGCCGCTGCGCCACCTGATTTGATCCCGCGATGCGAGAAAGAAATGCGTGGTCCTTCCCTTGCTGCGCCACGCGCAGGAGAACCTCGCGCGTGTCGCTCTAAAAAGAGGAGGAGTTGATGGGATCCGATCCGGTGCGCGGCAAGACCATTCGGTGGACCTACGACGACGGACCGATGGCCGGCAAAAGCTTCGAGCATGCCTTCGGCGAGGACGGCACCGTGACGTGGCACGAGACCGACACGCAGAAAACGGCGAAGCCGCCGACGAACGGCGAGCGGAAGCCCGACCGAGGATCCGCGGACACGAAGGCGAGGTACCAGGTCGCTCCGATCAACGAGGAGGTGTATGCGGTCTCATACCTCTCCGGGTGCGGCTACACGCTCACGAGCGTGCTCGACCTCGCCGGCGGCACGGTCGTGAGCGTCGCCTCCAACGAAAAGGAGCTCGTAATCCAGCGCGGCACTTTCGAGATACGCGAGCGGGTCGGCTGAGCGTCGCGGAATCATCCGCACGCAGTCAGGGTTCAACTGCTGTGGAGCTCGGGATCTACAGCTTCGGCGAGGCGACGCCCGATCCCGAAACCGGTCGGACGATCGGCGCCCACGAGCGGATCCGGCGGCTTCTCGATGAGATCGAGCTCGCGGACAGGGTCGGTCTCGACGTGTACGGCCTCGGCGAGCACCACCGTAGTGAGTTCGTGGTGTCCGCACCAGCCGTCGTCCTCGCCGCGGCGGCCACGCGAACCAAGCGCATCCGCCTGACGAGCGCGGTCAGCGTCATCAGCTCGGACGACCCCGTCCGTGTCTTTCAAAACTTCGCGACGCTGGACCTCGTCTCGGACGGCCGCGCCGAGATAATGGCGGGCCGCGGCTCGTTCACCGAGTCGTTCCCGCTGTTCGGGTACGACCTGGCGGACTACGACGAGCTCTTCGAGGAGAAGCTCGACCTTCTGCTAAAGATTCGGGACAGCGAACGGGTCACCTGGCGAGGCCGACACCGCGCGTCGATCGAGGACCTGCCGGTCTTCCCGCGTCCCGTCCAGGATCCGCTGCCACTCTGGATCGCGGTCGGCGGGCATCCGGAATCGGTCGTTCGCGCGGGCAGGCTGGGCCTGCCGCTCGCGCTCGCCATCATCGGCGGGGAGCCGCGCCGTTTCGTCCCACTGATCGATCTATACCGGCAGGCTGGTCGCCGCGCGGGTCACGATCCCACGCAGCTGCGCGTGAGCATCAACTCGCACGGACTCATCGAGGAGAACTCGCGGCAGGCCGCGGACGACGCGTTCGCGGCGTATTCGTACGTCATGGCGAAGATCGGCCGAGAGCGCGGCTGGCCTCCGCCGAGCCGAGAGCAATTCGAGCGCGAGCGTGGGCCCCTGGGCGCGAATCTCGTGGGCACGCCGGAAGAGGTCGCGGCGAAGATCATCTACGAACACGGGCTCTTCGGGCTCGACCGCTTCCTCATACAGCTGAGCGTCGGGACGCTGCCTCACGAGAAGGTGTTGCACGCGATCGAGCTCTTCGGCACGAAGGTCGCGCCGCTCGTCCGGCGCGAGGTCGAGAGAGGGTCGGTCATCGCGATGCCCGCAGGCGGACCTGCCGGCTGATATAGCTGATTTTCCCGGATTGAACCGGTGCTAGGCTCAGCCACTACGTTTCGGGGGAGGGCAACCATGTCGTTTCGCCAGTCATCGATCGTCCTTGCCGTAGCGCTCGTCGTCGCCGCGGCTTGTTCGCCAGCGGGGACGGGTGGCCCGAGCGGCTCGCCCGGGGCCTCGCCCTCGGCATCGGCCGGCGGCGCGGCGAGCACACTCGTTATCGACCGGGACACGAGCGATCTCATTTCGCTCGACCCTGCGGTTCTTTACGAGTTCAGCGCCGTCTTCGCCACGCACAACGTCTACGAGACCCTCGTCAAGTTCGAAGGTACGGATCTCACGACGCCGAAGGCCGGGCTCGCGACGACCTGGGACGTCAAGGACACCGGGACGACGAACGACATGACGTTCAAGCTCAAGTCGGGCGTCAAGTTCGCCAGCGGCAACGCGCTTACCGCCGACGACGTCGTCTACTCGTTCCAGCGCGCCATCAAGCTCAACAAGTCCCCGGCGTTCCTCTTCACGGACATCGCCGGCCTCAAGCCGGAGAGCATCAAAGCCACCGACCCGTCGACCGTCGTGATCAGCGTTCCAAAGACCTCGAGCACACAGACGTTGCTCATCATCCTCACCTTCACCATCGGCAGCGTTGTCGACTCGAAAGAAGCGAAGGCCCACGAGGCTTCCGGCGACTTCGGTTCGGGGTACCTGCTCGACCACTCCGCGGGAAGCGGGCCGTTCATGGTCGATCACTGGACCAAGAACACGGAAGTCCTGATGAAGGCGAACCCGAACTACGGCGGGACAAAGCCGTCGCTCGCGGGTGTTCTCTTCAAGCACGTGCCCGAGCCGACGAACCAGCAATTCGCGCTTGAGAAAGGCGATATCGACATCGCCAACGACCTGGGTCCCGAGCAGATCACGGCCCTTCAAGGCAAGGCGGGCGTGACCACGACCGCCGCGGACAGCTTGCTGCTCGTCTATGTCGGGATGAACGCGATGGTCAAGCCGCTCGACAACGTCAAGGTTCGTGAGGCGCTCCGCACCGCCGTGGACTACGAGGGGATCATCAAGGATCTGCTCAAGGGGAACGGCACGAAGGTGCAGGGCATCGTTCCGAAGGGACTCGCCGGGTTCAACGAGTCGGCGCCGTTCCAGGCGGATGTGAACAAGGCCAAGGACCTGCTCCAGCAAGCTGGGCAGACGAGCGTGACGCTCGACTTCCTCGTTCCGACCGGCCAGGCGCCGGGCGGCGCCGCGTGGAGCGACATCGCTGCCAAGCTCAAGTCCGACTGGGCGAAGATCGGCGTGACCGTCAACATCAAGCAGACCACGACCGCCGATCTCCTCGGGACGTACCGCGCGCAGAAGGGCCAGCTCGTGATGATCAACTGGGGTCCCGACTACCCGGACCCCGGCGCGAACGTCAACCCATTCACCGATTACAAGGCGCATTCCATCGCTTTCCGCAACGGCTGGGATGACGCGACGATCGCCCAGAAGGCGCACGACGCGGAGCTGACCGCGGACCCGGCAAAGCGGGTGGCCGCGTACAAGGACATCGGCGACTACGTCCTGCACAACGGCCCTTACGTCGTGCTCTATCAGCCGAAGGAGCTCTTCGGTCTTCGCTCCAACGTGAAGGGCTTCAACTGGAGCTCGATCGGGTGGGCGGAGCTCGCGTCAGTAACTAAGTAGCAGTCGCAAGGGCGCCATGCGGTTCCTCGGGTTCCTGACCCGGAGGATCGTCGGGATCGCGGCGGTGATGGTCGGCGTTTCGATCATCACCTTCGCGATCTCGCACGTCATCCCCGCCGATCCAGTCGCGGCCGCGCTCGGCGATCACGCGACCGATCAGCAGATCGCGGTGTTTCGTTCGGAGTATCACCTCGACCGGCCACTTCCCGAGCAGTACCTCACCTACGTCGTCGGCCTCGCGCACGGCGACCTCGGTCGCAGCATCCGGACCCGGCGGCCGGTCTCGGACGACCTCTTCGACTCGTTCCCCGCCACGATCGAGCTTTCCCTGGCGGCGCTGATCGTGGCGATCCTCGTGGGCATCCCGGCTGGGGTGTGGTCGGCGATCTCACGGGGCCGTCTCCCCGACCACATCGTGCGCCTCGTCTCGCTCGTCGGCGGCTCTATCCCGGTCTTCTGGCTCGGACTCATCGTGATCGGTCTCTTCTACTACCAGCTGGGCTGGTTTCCGGGCGGTGGTCGGATCGACAATTTCGTCGCGCCGCCGCCTTCGCGAACGGGGCTCTACGTCGTCGACAGCATCCTCGCGGGTGACCTCGAGGCGCTGCGCAGCAGCGTCCTTCATCTCGTCCTGCCCGCGCTCACACTCGGCTACTTCTCGACCGCGGTGATCGCGCGGATGACCCGCTCGAGCATGCTCGAGGTCCTCGGCCAGGACTACATGCGGACCGCGCGCGCGAAAGGATTACAGGAGCGGGTCATCGTTCTGCGTCACGGGCTGCGAAACGCGCTCATCCCTACGGTCACCATCCTCGGTCTCACCTTCGGAAGCCTGCTGTCGGGGGCCGTGCTCACCGAGACCATCTTCAGCTGGCCTGGCCTTGGGCGTTACGCCACCGCGGCTGCGGTCGCTCTGGACTTCCCCGCGGTGCTCGGCGTGACGCTGCTCGCCGCGATCGTGTACCCGATCGCGAATCTCGTCGTCGACGTCGCGTATTTCTGGCTCGACCCTCGGACGCAGCATGGCTAGCACGATGGCGCTGGGCGTCCGCGGTCTGAGGCTCGTCGCGCGCGCGCCGATCCTCGGCAATCCGCTGAACGTCGTGGCGATCGCGCTCATCGGCGCCTTTGCGTTGTGCGCGCTTTTTGCCCCAGTGATCGCCCCGTACGATCCGCTGCTCCAAGAGCTCGGCTCCCGCTTGAGGCCGCCGTCCGCGGAGCACTGGCTCGGAACCGATTCGCTGGGCCGCGACATCGCGAGCCGGATCCTCTACGGCGCGCGCATCTCTCTCATCATCGGGGTGGTCGTCGTGGCGTCGGCCGGGGTCTTCGGTACCGTGGTCGGCCTGGTCGCGGGGTACGCCGGCGGGCTCGTGGACGAAGCGCTCATGCGTCTGACCGAAGTGTTTCTGGCGTTTCCCGCCCTCATCCTCGCGATGGCGATCGCTGGAGCGCTCGGGCCGAGCCTCACCAACGCGATCATCGCGATCGCCGCGGTGACCTGGGCGGTGTATGCCCGCCTCACCCGAGGGCAGATCCTTTCGCTGCGGCGCCGCGAGTTCGTCGAGGCCGCGAGAGCGATCGGGGCGTCGCGCATTCGGATCCTCTGGCAGCACCTCCTTCCGAACGTGCTCGCTCCGTTGATGATCCAGGCGAGCTTCGATCTGGGTTCGGCGATAATCGCGGCGGCAGGCCTCAGCTTCATCGGCTTCGGCGCGCAGCCGCCGACGCCGGAGTGGGGCGTCATGATCAGCGAGGGCCGGAACTACATCAGCACGCAGCCCTGGCTATCGCTTTTTCCGGGGCTCGCGATCCTGCTCGCCGTCGGCTCGTTCAATCTTCTCGGCGATGGGCTGCGCGATGCGTTCGATCCCCGTCTCAGTCGAGCCGACTGAAGCGAAAGTCGCCAGCGCGTTTGGCGCCGCGTTCGTTAGAAGCGAATGTTGATCAGAGGTCTCGCATCCGTGCCCCCGCCGATCGGTACCGACACGAGGATCACGAGCAGCACCACGACCAAGAGCAGGACACCAATGGCCAGACCCGCAGAAAACCCGTTATCGCTCCGCATGGTCCAGTAGTCAGCACACAGGGTGCCGCGTGAATCCATTTTCGGCAGGAACCCGAGCAGGGGCACGCTTGGTTACCAAGCCGGCAAGATGACGCAACGCCTATTGCTTACTCACCATCGGCGATGGGAAGATGCAGCGGTTGCTTCGCCGCTCGGTTCTCGTTCTGGTGATCCTCCTCATCAGCGCCAGCGAAGAGGGCACCGCCACGCCACGCGCCACCGACGAGCCAGAAAACGCGGTGGTGCCGCTGCTCGACCTGGCGGCGATGCCCGAGTCCGCGATCCCCGTGGCCCGAGCGGCGACGACGTCGCGTTCCCGCAGCACGATTCGTTTCCCGTACGTGCCCCAGCCCGAATACATCACGAGTCCAACGAACTACTGGGCCGGCCGCGACGGCGCTTCGATCGACTACATCGTCATCCATTACACGGACATCAGCTACGCGCACACGCTGCGCGCCTTCAACAGTCTCGCTTCTGATGTCAGCGCGCATTACGTCATTCGCGGCGATGGGCACATCGCGCAGATCGTCGCCGAGGGCGACACCGCCTGGCACTCCGGCAACGTTTGGTACAACCGGCATTCGATCGGCATCGAGTTCGAGCTCGACCACGTGACGAATCCCGCCTTCACGGCCGAGCAGTACTACGCGGGAGCGGCATTGGCGTGCGCGATCTCGGGTCGCGAAGGCATACCGCTCGACCGCGAGCACGTCATCGGACACAACGAGGTACCCGGCAGCACGCACACCGATCCCGGGCCGACGTGGGATTGGCCGCACTTCATGTGGCTCGCGAGCCTCTGCGCGCCACCGACGAGCGCGACCGTACACGCGAGCTTCGTCTCGGAGTCGCCGTATCCCGAGATCAGCGCCGACGACAACGCGCTCGTATCGGTAGTGCTCCGCAATACCGGCTCCACCGCCTGGCGCAAGGGCACGGATCAGGAGGCGCGCCTCGGGATCCCCGGCAACTCGGGCGCACTCGCGTTCCTCGCCGATGACTGGCCGGCGCCCGAGCGCCCGGCCGTGCAGCAAGAGGACATCGTTCCACCCGGCGCGACCGCCACGTTCTCCTTTCTTGTAAAGGGCGCGGTGCCCGGAAGATTCGTCGTCCCGCTCCGCGGAGTCGTCGACGGCGCTGCGTGGATGGACGATATGGGGATGTTTACGGTGGTGACCGTCCGCTGAACGCGGAGGACTGGGCCCGGACCCCTCGGTCACGATAGAGATCGCGCAGGGCTCCGATCTCGCCTCCGTGGTGCAGGTCGTGGCTGATCAAGGTCCAGAAGATCTGCCGCGCCGGCCAGCGCTCGCCCCAGCTGGTCAGTACCTCGCGGTCGAGGTCGGCGTCGTCGAGGCCGGCAAGGTCCGAGACGAGCATCGCGTGGCCCGCCTCGAGCTCGGCGATCGCACCCGCGGAGGTGTGCGCCGAGTCGATCTGGGGGAAAGTCAGCGTTGCGGCGCCGAACGCGTACTCGTGGTACATGACTTTGCATTCGGCGACGTGCACCAGGCGCCAGCCGATCGTCGTCATCGGCGCGGGATCGGGATGCGGGGGCTCGGGATAGTCGACTGCCCAGCGGCCATCATCGCGGCGGCGAACGGACCAGCAGCCCGGCACGGGCTCCCAGAAGAACTCGTCATCGGAGAGACCATCGACGCGGGCGCGAAGAGCCTCGTAGGCCTCCTGCAGCTCGAAGCGGAGGAGCTCCGTGGGGGAGGGTGCCATGGCGCAACGATAGAGAGAGAGCGGCCCCGAGCTTCTTAGCGAACTGTTAGGCGACCCTTGCCGCCGTCTCAGACATTCCTCGTAGAGTCGACACGACCAAACCCGGAGGAGCACAGGTGGTGATCATGCCCGCACGCGCTTGTCACCTCGTCATCGGGGCCGCGATGCTGGCTGCGGCGTGCGGCGGAACGGCAACGCTCTCGGTCGACACCGCGACACCCACCCCGACCCCTCCGGATTCGCCGACGGCCGCGACCGCGTCGGGGGCGGCGTGGACGGTCACGGACAAGTCGTCGGCGACGATCCGCGTGCGCGAGCAGCTCGTCGGTGTGAGCCTGCCATCCGATGCGGTCCTGACCGCGACCGGGGCGAACGGCTCCTTCACGCTGAACTCCGACGGGACGTTCGCGCCTGGATCGAAGATCACCTTCGATCTCAGGACCCTTGCGAGCGACGAGTCTGCCCGCGACAACTTCATCAAACGCGACACGCTCGGGGTCAGCCAGTTCCCGACCGCGGAGTTCGTGCCAACAAAAACGAGCGGCCTCACGATGCCGCTCGCGACGAGCGGAACGTTCTCGTTCACGCTGACCGGGAACATGACGATCAAGGGAAAGACCCATGAGGTCACGTTTGCCGTGACTGCGAAGCGCGACGGAAGCGATCTGACCGCGACCGCGACCGCGAACCCGAGCTGGAAGTTCGGTGAGTTCGGCATGAGCGCGCCGGCGGTCCCGCTTCGCGTGGTCAGCGTGACCGATGAGATCCGCGCGACCATCGATATCGTCGCAACGGGACCAAAGGGCTAGATCCGCCGCCGGACCTAGCTCGGTTATGGACCTCGAGGTATCAACTTGGCGTACCGCCGGATACCGAAAGGTGTCGTCAGGAGGGCGGCGGTATTGGCGGAGCGCTTCGCCCCGTTAGCTTCGACGAGTGGGATCGCGTATTTCGGCGCCGCTTGTTGTCGCGGCGATCGTTTTCAGCTCGCTGGCCGCGTGGCCGGCGTCGCGCGCCTATGCGGCGCCGACATCGGCGGCGCCCGGCGCGGCGACGTGCGCGAGCAGTGTCGGTCCTGGGATCCCGCACCCCGCGAATCTTCCCGCCGGTGTCCAGGGATTCCACGCGCAGTGGTACGGACAGAGCGGGTACCCGACGCTCTGCCCCGGCGACTTCTCGACGGCGACGGTCGCGTTCTACAACTCGGGCTCGCTCGGCTGGGTCCGCGGGCGCATGGGCGAGGTCGCGTACCTCGGCACGTGGGGACCTGAGCCCGGACAGGACCGCGCCACGCCACTCGGCGGAGACGGTGGCGCGGGCTCACCGGCCACGGGATGGCCTCGCTACAACCGCATAGCGATGCAGCCGGCCGACTACGTCGGCCCGGGCATGGTCTCCTGGTTCCAGTTCACCATCCAGGCGCCGACCACGGCTGGCTACTACCGCCTCTATCTTCGTCCGCTCATCGAAGGCGCGACGTGGCTCGAGGACTTCGGGGTCTTCTGGCTCGTCACGGTCCTCAACCCCGACGGCACGCGACCGGTGCCGCCGGAGACTGGACTTGGCTACGGGTATCAGAGCGTGTCGACGGTCCGCGGGTCCTTCAACGCGCACGTGATCAAGGAACGGCTCTCGCAGGTCACGGTGAAAACGCTCACCGCGAACGTCTCGGACTGCCCGAGCAACTGTCCCGCGAAGCCGCTCGACCAGTATGTCAGCGAGAACGCCGCGTACGCGGGAATGAACGGGACGTACCTCTGCCCGCCCGACTACGCCCAGTGCGCCGGCAAGGTGAACTCGTATGACTACGCGGTCTACAACAGCAACCTGCGCCGGTGGATCAACTACAACGCCTTGAACGCGCAGAATGGCGGGCTCTTCTGGAGTGGCGCGAGCACGAGCGTCTACCGACGGACGTACGTGTACTTCCAGAATCAGACGCCGATCACCGCCGCGATCACGAACTTCCCGCTGCTCGTCCAGAACGGGTCCGTGATCGATTCGACCGCGGAGCAGAACGGCTCGCAGCTCCTGAAAGGCACGAAGGGAGCGATCGGAGTGGACGGCACCTACGTCTACCTCGTCATCGTCACGAACGCCACCGTCACCGACGCCGCCTACGTGATGCAGGCGCTCGGCGCGCGCGACGCCCTCAACCTCGACGGCGGCGGCACCGCCGCCATGTGGATCGGCGGCTCGTACAAGGTCGGTCCGGGCCGCTTGCTCCCGAACGCGATCGTCCTTACGAAGCCGTAGGGCTCAGTTCGCCGCCCGGAGCTCGAAATCCAGACGGTGGACGAGTGAGCCGTCGATCTCGAAGTTCCAGGTCGTGTAGTTCGCGAAGATTCCCGGCGCCCTCGTCAGCGTCGTGATCCTCACGTTCTTTCCATCGACCTGCTCGTCGCGCGGCGTCTGCACGAGCTCGCCGGGGGCCATCCGGATCATCTGGCGAACCCCCTCCTTGCCATGGAAGGGCTCAGGCAGGCCGGGCAGGGTCACCTCGACATCGTCGGCGCAGAGCGCGGCGGCCGCATCGGCGTTGCGATCCTGCACCGCCTGAACGAACGACCGCGCTACGTCGAGAGTAGAGTCCATGCCAAGGAAGAGCGTAGACAAAGGGGGAGTCGGACGTGGCATATCCAGTTACGCATTTCGAGATCAACGCGCAGGACGCTCCTGCGACACAGAAGTTCTACAAGGACCTCTTCGGGTGGGGCATCGACACGAACAACCCGCAGAGCTACGGGATGATCGACACCAAGGCCAAGGGCACAGGCATCAACGGCGGCATCGGAGCAAGCCAGGACGGGCGAAGCTTCGTGACCTTCTATGTCGAGACCGACGATCCGCACTCCATGCTCGCCAAGGCCGAGCGCCTCGGCGGCCGCCGGGTCATGGAGCCGATGGACGCGGGCCAGGGGCTCATTTACGCGCTCTTCGCCGATCCGGAAGGCAATGTCATCGGGCTCGCGAAGATGGCGCCGGCCCAGCGGCAAGAGGAGCAGCGGCAGGCGGAGCAGCGTGGCCGATCGCGCTCGAACGGAAACGGCACGCCAAAAGCTCGCGCGAAGTCCACATCCGCCAAGGCTTCACCGAAGCGCGCGGCGACACGAAAGCGGGCGACGACGAAAAAGAGCACGGCCTCGCGGAGCAAGCGCTCGCGAGGTTGACCGACCTGTAGCCCGGAACTAGCCTTACGCCGCCTTTCGGGGCGGGGAGTTTTGTCGCGGCGCTGTCCGCGTACGGCGCCGCTATCGGGGAGGCGTCAATGGGCCAGGCGGTCACGCTCACCGTCAACGGGACGAGTTACACCCGCGAGATCGAACCAACGTTGCTGCTCGTCGAGCTCCTGCGCGAAACGCTCAGCCTGACCGGCACGCACGTCGGGTGTGACACGAGCCAGTGCGGCGCGTGCACTGTTCTGGTCGACGGTCGCGCGACGAAGGCATGCACGATGCTCGCGGTCCAGGCCGACGGCGCGACCGTGGTCACGGTCGAAGGCCTTGCGAAGAACGGCGAGATGCACCCGATCCAGCGCGCCTTCGCCAAAGAGCACGCGCTGCAATGCGGGTTCTGCACCCCCGGCCTGATGATCACGGCCGTCGATTTTCTCGAACGGACCGCCTCGCCGACCGACGCGGAGATCCGTCACGCGATCGAAGGCAACCTCTGCCGGTGCACCGGGTACCACAACATCGTGAACGCGATCCGCTCCGCCTCTGCTGAGATGCGCCAGGCGGCCGGCGTCCGGCCGCAGGTCGCCGCGGAGGTGAACCGATGACCGCCACAGCCAACCCCACCTACATCGGCGAGCGCGTGGCGCGCAAAGAGGACCCGCGACTCATCACCGGCGAGGGCACCTTCACCGATGACGTGGTGCTTCAGGGCATGGCGTACCTGACCCTGGTGCGCAGCCCGCACGCACACGCGCGCATTCGGCGGATCGACACGGCTGCTGCCAAGAAGGAGCCGGGCGTCGTCGCTGTGCTCACCGGGAAGGACCTCGAGGCGACCGGCATGCTACCGGTCTTCATCACCGTGCCGAGCATGAGCGGGTCGAAGCACATGCCGATCGCGACGGACAAAGCGCGGTATGCCGGCGACGCGGTCGCGGCGGTCGTCGCCGACTCGCGCGACGCGGCGAAACGCGCGGCGGACCTCATCGCGGTGGACTACGAGCCGCTTCCGGTCGTGGTCGACGCGTCCAAAGCGCTCGAACCGGGCGCGCCGATCGTCCATGAAGAGCTCGGGTCGAATCTCATGTTCACCTACCCGGTCAAAGGCGGCGACATCGACAAGGCATTCAAGGACGCCGAGGTCAAGGTCAGCCAGCGGATCGTCAACCAGCGTCTCATTCCGAACGCGATGGAGCCGCGCGCCGTCACGGCCAAGTTCGAGGCGGGCGAGCTGACCCTCTGGAGCACCACCCAGATTCCGCACTTCGTGCAGCTCATCGTCGCGCTGAACCTCGGCCTCGGGCAGAACAAGGTGCGCGTGATCGCGCCGGAGGTCGGCGGCGGATTCGGCAGCAAGCTCCAGGTTTACGCCGAGGAGCTTCTCGTCGGGCACCTCGCGAGGACGCTCAGGCGTCCCGTCAAGTGGACGGAGGAGCGGCGCGAGGGGTACCTCGCGACGATCCACGGCCGCGACCACGTTTCGGACGTCGAGCTCGCCGCGAAGAAGGACGGCACGATCCTGGGACTTCGCGTACGGACCGTCGCGAACGTCGGTGCGTACCTGCAGGCCTTCGCGCCGGGGATCCCGACGATCCTTCACGTCTTCATCGTTCCTGGTCCGTACCGCATTCCGGCATTCGACTACGAGATGCGTGGCGCCTACACCAACACCACGCCGGTGGACGCGTACCGCGGCGCGGGCCGGCCCGAGGCGGCACTCCTGACCGAGCGGATCATGGATCGGCTCGCCGACGAGATCGGCATGGACCCTGCCGAGCTGCGGCGCAAGAATTTCATCCCCGCGGACGCGTTTCCCTTCAACACGATCAGCGGCCTCACGTACGACAGCGGCGATTACGCGCCAGCGCTCGACCGCGCGCTCGCGATGGCCGATTACAAAGGCTTCGAAAAGCGCCGCGCCGAAGCGAAAGCGCGCGGCAACTACCGCGGCATCGGCATCTCGAGCTACGTCGAGATATGCGGGCTCGCGCCATCGAAGGCAAACGCCGCGCTCGGCGTAGGCTGGGGCGGCTACGAGAGCGCGCGCATTCGCGTGCACGCGACCGGCGCCGTGCAGGTATTCACGGGGACCTCTCCGCACGGCCAGAGCCACGAGACCTCATGGGCACAGATCGCCGCGGACGCGCTCGGCATCAGCCCGAACGACATCGAGGTACGCCACGGGGACACGTCCGAATCGCCGGGCATGGGCGTCGGAACCTTCGGGAGCCGAAGCCTCGCCGTTGGCGGGATCGCCGTCCATAAGGCCGCCGAAAAGGTCCGCGAGAAGGTCGTGCAGATCGGCGCGCACCTGCTCGAAGCGTCACCCGCGGACGTCGTCGTCGAAGGCGGGAAGGTCTTCGTGAAAGGCGTGCCCGAGAAGGCCAAGAACTTCGGCGACATCTCCATGGCGGCATACCTCGCGAACAACCTGCCCGAGGGCATGGAGCCGGGGCTCGAGGCGACGGTGTACTACGACCCACCGAACTTCACGTTCCCCTTCGGCACCCATATCGCGGAGGTCGAGATCGACGGCGAGACCGGCGCCGTCCAGATCGTCAGGTACTCGGCCTGCGACGACTGCGGCCGGCAGATCAATCCGATGATCGTCGAAGGTCAGCTCCACGGCGGCATCACCCAGGGCATCGGGCAAGCGCTCTACGAGGCCGCCGTCTACGACAACGACGGGCAGCTTCTCTCGGGAAGCATGATGGAGTACCACGTTCCGTCCGCCGAGGATGTCCCGGCGTTCGAGCTCGACAGCACCGTCACGCTCACGAACACCAACCCGCTCGGCGTCAAGGGCATCGGCGAAGCGGGCACGATCGGCTCGACCCCCGCGGCCGCGAATGCGGTTATCGACGCGCTCTCGCCGCTCGGGATCAAGCACATCGACATGCCGCTCACTTCGGAGAAGATCTGGCGGGCGATCCGCGCCGCCGGGGAGGGACGGCGATGATCACGCACCCGTTCACCTATCAGGCGCCGTCGACGATCGAGGAAGCCGTCCGAGAGCTGGGCCGGAACGGCGAAGCGAAGGTGATCGCCGGTGGCCACAGCCTCCTGCCTCTCATGAAGCTCGGGCTCGCACAGCCCGAGGCGCTCATCGATCTCCGTCGCATCGCCTCGCTGCGCGAGATCCGGACCGAGGACGACGGCACGATCGCCGTCGGCGCGCTCACGACTCATCGCGACATCGCCGCTGACCCGACCGTGCGTGCGAAGCTCCCCGCGCTCGCCGAGGCCGCCGGGGCCGTCGGCGATCTCCAAGTAAGGGCACGCGGCACCATCGGCGGAAGCCTCGCGCACGCCGACCCGGCCGCCGACGAGCCCGCACCGACGCTCGCGTACGGCGCCACCATCCGCGCCATCGGGCCGAAAGGCCGCCGCGACATCAAGGTGGGCGATTACTTCAAGGGAACGTTCGAGACGGCACTCGCCGAGAACGAGATCATCGCCGAGATCCGATTCCCTGCGGCGGCCGCCCGCACCGGCAGCGCGTACGCGAAATTCGCCCACCCCGCCTCGGGATTCGCGATCACCGGCGTCGCGGCCGTCGTGACCCTAACGTCCGAGGGCATCGTGGAACGTGCGGCCATCGGCGTGACCGGAGCGGCTGCCGCGGCATATCGGGCGACCGCCGCCGAAAAGGCGCTCGCCGGGACGAACGGCAACGCGAAGGCGATCGCGGCCGCGGCGGCCAAGGCCGCGGACGGGATCACCGCGCTCTCCGATCTCGCCGCCTCGTCCGACTATCGCAAACACCTCGTCACGGTCTTCGCGAAACGAGCGATCGAGCGCGCCCTGAGCCGGGCGAAGGCCTGAGCGAGGCGAGCTCACACGTGCGCCGGCGCCGCGAGGGCGCCGGCGCACTCCATCTTCCGCGCTCGTAGCATCGGCAATCGTGAGTCCACCGATCTTGTCGTCTGTCGAAGATGTCGCCGGCGCGCTCGAGCGGGAGCGCTACGTCGCCGATCGGTCCCTCGCGGTGACGCTCTTCCTCGCGCTTCGTTTGGGAAAGCCGCTCTTCGTCGAGGGTGAGGCCGGTGTCGGCAAGACCGAGATCGCGAAGGCCCTCGCTTCAGCGCTGGGCCGGAAGCTGATCCGGCTCCAGTGCTACGAGGGTCTGGACGTCGCGACCGCGGTGTACGACTGGGACTACCCCCGGCAGATCCTCGAGATCCGCCTGGCCGAGGGCGAGGGTCGCGCCGCCGAAGCCCGCGAACGGATCTACGGCGAGCGCTTTCTCATCAAGCGTCCGCTACTCGAGGCGATCGCCGGCGATGGTCCGCCGCCGGTGTTGCTGATCGACGAGATCGACCGGGCCGATGAGGAATTCGAGGCGTACCTGCTCGAGCTCCTCTCGGACTTTCAGATCACCGTACCGGAGCTCGGCACGTTCCGCGCCGCAGCGCCGCCGCCGGTCATAATCACATCGAACCGGACACGCGAGATCCACGACGCGCTCAAACGTCGCTGCCTCTATCAGTGGATCGACTACCCGAGTGTCGAACGCGAGCTCGCGATCGTCGCTCGGCGGCTGCCCGACGTTCCCGTTCGTCTGGCGCGGAGCGTCGTCGCGGTGGTCCAGGCCCTGCGCCGCGACGATCTCTTCAAGCGGCCGGGCGTCGCGGAGACGCTGGACTGGGCGATGGCGCTCTCGGCGCTTGGCTACGTCGAGCTCGACGAAGCGGCCATCGAGGGAACGCTGGGGGTCGTTCTCAAGTACGAAGAGGATGTGGCGCGCGTCCGCGCCGACCTGCTTCCGCAGCTCGCGGCGGAGGCCGCTCGCGCCGTCTGACGCCCGAGTGCTACCGAATCGGATATCACCGGAGTCGCAGCTTGGCTGGCACGCGCCGTGCGTTCGCCGGACGGATGGAACGAAACGTATCCGACACGTCACTCCCATCGTTGCGGCGAGAGTGTTGCTGCGTGGCCCGAAAGAGCTTCATCTAGCCATGGATGCGAACGCCGCCCTCGATGCGATCCTCGCGCTTCGTGCGATCTGGGAGCAGAAGCACGGCCGCGTGACGCTCGCCGACCTCGAGATCCTCGTGCGTCGCTGCGTCCGCAGTCGCGGGGGCGCTGCCCTTCCGCCCGAGCGCTGGCGCGGTCGACCCTGGCGCGCGACGACCCGCCACGAGGTCGTGTTCGAGGCCTGATCCCGTTACGTTCGACCCAAACGAATCGCCCCGGGCGCCTACGCCCGGGGCGATTCTGATGTGCGAGCCTGCCGCTCTAGTGGATCGTCGGTGCGGGTCCGTTCATGTAGAGATTACCGGCGTCCTGCGAGCTGAGGACCGCGCCCTGGAGCTGCCAGTAGCCCGTCGGGGCGAACCAGTACGCGCCCGGGGGAGGGCACGTCGCGACGCAGGTAGCGGTCGTCCCAAGCGAGAGCGTGCCGTTGCCCTTGAGCGAACCGAAGCGGATGTCGACAGGTCCGCTTCCGAACGAGCGCTCGAACACGGAGACACCGTTCTCGAAGATGCAGCCGAACTGGCCGCAGGTGAAGCGGTACCAGCCGACGTTCATCTGCTCGGTGGCCACAGCGATCGAACTGGTCGCCGCGATGGTGATTTTCTCGTCGCGGAGCGGGAAGTTCGCCGATCCGCGGAACGCTCCGAGCTGACCGTCGGAGACCGAACCCGAGAGAGCGACCGGTCCGCTGATGCTGCCGCCGAGGATGCTCGAGAAGCTGGCGTAGCCGGTAACGTCGATGGTCTGCGATGCCGCAGGGGCCGCGAGTGCGGTGGACTCGCCGAACGAGAACACGACGCTAAGCGCGAGGGTCGCCGCGAGAATGAGCTTGCGCATCCTGTCTTCCTCCTGCACGGATCCATCTGTGGGAGGCGTGCTGGAGCGGTCTAGGGTCGCGGCCGGTTACTCGGGGTGCGGGCTGTCACCGGCCGCACGTGATCTCCCACACCGTGTGCGTGCACACGTTCTCGCGCATGCCGCAGGGCGGTCAGCGCGTGACCGGATGCGACTATGTCCGCATGCGTTTCCTTCACCTGGCATTCGTTATCGCCGTGGCGGTGTCGTGCACCGCATCGCCCGCCGCCAGCACGGCGTCGCCGTCACCATCGCCGACCGAATCCGCGACGGCCTCGCCGGTCCCAAGCAAAACGCCGGCCCCCAGGACCTCCAACGTCTTCGTCATCGTCATGGAGAACACGTCGCTCGCGGTAGCCCTCCGGTCGCCCACTCTTCAACGCCTCGCGGCCAAATATGGGCTCGCGACGAGCTACAGCGCGGTCTCGTCGCCGAGCCTCCCGAACTATCTGGCCATGACTTCCGGGAGCACGTGGGGCGTCACCGACGATGGCTATCACCTCCTGCCGGCCGGCGGGCTCGGTGCGCAGCTCACCGCGGCGGGCGTGAGCTGGCGCGCATACATGGAGGGCCTGACGTCCGCGGGCTGCGTGGGCAGCCCGTATCCGTACGCCCTCAAGCACAACCCGTTCGCCTATTACGGCGGCTCGTGTCCCGCGAACGTGGTTCCGTTCGACGCCCTTGACGCCGACCTTGCCGGGAACACTCCGAGCTTCGTTTGGATCACTCCAGGTCTCTGCCACGACGGGCACGATTGCGCGATGACGGAGGCGGGACCATGGCTCGAGGATCTCGTGGCGCGGATCGTCGCAACGCCCGCGTGGCGCGATCGTGGCGTGCTCTTCATCGTGTGGGACGAAGGCGACGGCCGGTCGAGCGTCGTGCCGTTGATCGTTGCGACGCCGGGTCTTGAAAGCCGTCGCGTCGATGGTGTCTACGATCACTACTCGCTGCTCGCCACGATCGAAGACCACTTCGGGTTGCCGCGTCTCGGCGCGGCCAAAGACGCGCGTCCGCTCACCGATCTCCTGCCCGCGCGCTAGACGACCGGCGCCGCTAACGCTTCCCGGTCGTGCCGACGAGCCCTGTAAGGACGAGCAGAGCGGCGGCGCCGGCAACCAGCGCGGCCCCGATGACGGCCCACTCGCTGCGTCCCGTCATGAACGAACCCGGAATCACACCAATGCCCTGGAAGAAGAACACGACCCCCGCGAGCATCGCGAGCACAGCGAGGATCCGAAGCGCGAGCCGCACGCATATCAGTGTGGGGACTAAAATCCGTCAGGTCCATGTACCCGGACCTCGCCCTTCTCCTCCTTCGGGTCGTCATCGGTGGCATCGTGATCCCGCATGGACTCCTGAAGCTCGGGATGGTCGGCCAGGGCGGATCGATCGCCGGCGTCGCCGGATGGTTCAACTCGCTCGGGCTTCGCCCCGGTGTCTTCTGGGCGTATATGGCGACGCTCGCCGAGGCCGGCGGAGGCCTCCTCACTGTCCTCGGGCTCGGTGGACCGATCGGTCCCGGGCTCCTCGCGGCCGATCTCACTGTGGTGACCGTCGTGGCGCACTGGCCGCAAGGCTTCTGGGCGGGCGGCGGCAAGGTCGGCTGGGAGTTCCCGCTCCCTCTCGCCGCCGGTGGCCTCGCGATCGCGCTCGCGGGCAACGGCGCATGGTCACTGGACCGACTGCTCGGCCTCTCGTATCCGGATTGGCTCCTGCCCGCCTGGCTCGCGCTCATGGCCGTCGGCGCGCTCCTGTCACTGGGAGTGCGCGCGATGCAGGCTCCGAAAGCGGCACAGTCCTAGCCCGAACGGCAGGGTCGCCGCACCGGAAAAGCGATTCATATGGTCATTTCACGGCGCTCTTAGGCCGGGCTTAGGCGCGCGAGAGAGGCTATAGGCATGTTCGAAGGTGATCCGACCGCCACCACGCCGGTGAGTCCGATCGCGCCCCCGCCGCCCCCGGTTCGCAGGAGCGGTGGCGTCCCGGCGGGGCGCCTTGTCGCACTCGGGCTGCTCGGGTTCGTGCTCGCCGCGTTCAGCGGACGCATCGACCTCAGCTCCCTTGTCTCGACCGCGCGGACCTACATCGACCGAGTCGCCCCCGCCGTGCAGACGAACACGACGTCGAGCGACACGGCGGCCGCCGCCGCGGTCAAGGACGTGGTCCAGCGCGCCAACGAGGCGCAGGTCCAGGCATTCGTCCGCAATGACCCGACGGTGATGCGCGCGACCGCGACCTCCGCGTATTACCAAGAGCTCGTTCAGACCAACCAGGCCCTGCAATCGAGCGGGGCGCAGTCCATCGCGCTGGTCAAGCTTGAGTGGGTCGACGTGACCGTGAGCGGCACGACCGCGAGCGCGGTGACCAACGAGACGTGGCGGACGACGTATACCGATGGCTCGGTCACCGACAGCACGGACCGGAACGAGTACAGCCTCGTCCTTCAGGCGGGCGCGTGGAAGATCTCGGCGGACGTCCAGCCCACGACGCAGGTCCTCACCCCGGGCGCCGGCACCGCGCCAGGGGTGACGCAACGGGGTACACCGGCGAGCCTCACGAGCAGCTCGAGCAACTGGTCCGGCTACGCGGCGAGCGGAGGGACGTTCACTTCGGTCACCGCGACCTGGACGGTGCCGACGGTCGCGGCGACGTCAGGCGGAGCGGACGCCACCTGGGTCGGGATCGGCGGGCTCACCAGCAACGATCTTATCCAGGCCGGCACGCAAGCCATGGTCGACGGCAGCGGGACGGTCGAGTACTCCACGTGGATCGAGGTGCTCCCGCAGTCCTCGCGCAACGTGCCACTCTCGGTCAGCGCGGGTGACTCGGTGACCGTCACGGTCACACAGCAGAGTGGGAACGATTGGCTGATCGCGATGAAGAACAACACGACGAAAGGCACCTACAGCGTGACCGTTCAGTACGCATCGTCGAACTCGTCGGCCGAATGGGTGCAGGAGGCGCCGAGCGTGGGCCGCGGCCTCGTGTCCCTCGACCAGTTCGGGGTTGTCCAGTTCAGCGGAGCGAGCGCCGTGCGCGATGGGAAGACGATGTCGCTATCGGCACTCGGCGCGAAGGCGATCACGATGATCAACGCACAAGGCCAGGCGATCGCGCAACCCTCGACGCTGTCGAGCGACGGATCCAGCTTCACGGTCGCGCGGACGGATGCGACGAGCACCCCGCAGAGCGGTGGCCGGCGCCGCCGGCCCTAGAAGAGGTGCTCTAGCTCGCCGGGCGCGCCTGCCGCCGCAAAAGCATCGCGATGGTCTCGGGATCTCCGTCTTCAACCGCTGACACGAGCTGGTCGGCGTATTCGCCGAGGCGCTCGTGGTCCGAAGGCAAGGCCTCGTCCTTCTCCGTCGGGTCTATCGGGAGTCGCGCGGTCTCGCGGATCGCCACGGCCATCATGCGGACGGCGTACCAGGTTTCACGGTCCACGCCGGCTCGGTTCCAGGGTCCGTCTGCCATCTGCTCCACGCTCCGCACTTTGCGCCGTGCGGCGCCCGTTGAGAACACCGTACGGAGTGAGAGATTTCGGCTACCCCGACCGGGGGACTCGCGCGGATTCGGCTACTTTTGGTCGATGGCGAACGCAGGAACGCTGCTCGACCCGGTCTGCGACATGATCGTGAACATCGCGGAGCAGCGCGAGCAGGGCCTCACCGTCGAGCGACCCGAACGCGAATACGCGTTCTGTAGCGCCGGATGTCTCGAAAGATTCGCAAGGGACCCGAAACGCTACATCCCCAAGGTCGAGCGTTGGCTCGCGACAGGGGAGTCCGCACCGCCGCGCATGTGAGAGCAGTCGTCTACGACAGGTACGGACCCCCGGATGTTTTGCGGCTCGAGGAAGTCGAGCGGCCTGTCCCGAAGGAAGACGAAGTGCTCATCAAGATCCACGCGACGACCGTCACTCGGTCGGACTGCGGGATACGCGCAGCCAACGCGAGCTCCGGCCTCTTCGTCTCGATTCTCAGTCGCCTCTTTTCTGGCCTCCGCCGACCGAGGCGGCGAATCCTCGGCAGCGAGTTTTCCGGGGAAGTCGAACAGGTCGGCGCCGCCGTGAGCGAGTTCGCGGTCGGCGACCGCGTCTTCGGCCACAGCGGGAGCAGGTTCGGCGCACATGCGGAGTTCATCTGCGTGCGGGAGGGCGCGGCGCTGGCACACATGCCCGCCGAAATGAGCTTCGAAGAGGCCGCGGCGGTCTGCGACGGAGCGATGCTGGCCCTCATGGCTCTGAGGCGGGCCGATCTCGGGAAAGGACGGACGATCCTGGTCTACGGCGCATCCGGATCCATCGGCACGGCAGGCGTGCAGCTCGCCAAAAACTTCGAGGCCGACGTCACCGCGGTGTGCAGGGCCAAGAACGCCGATCTGGCGAGGTCGCTCGGAGCCGACGGGGTGATCGACTACGCGCGCGAAGACTTCACGAGGAACGGCGAGGCGTACGACGTGATCTTCGATGCGGTCGGCAAGCTGTCGTTCGGGCGCTGCCGCGGCTCGCTCAAGCCGGGCGGCATCTATCTGCCGACCGACGGGATCCAGAACCTCATCCTGGCGCCGCTGACCTCACGGATCGGAGGGAAGCGGGTGGTCTTCGCGATCCCGCCTCGATTCACGAAGGAGGACATCCTCTTTCTCAAAGAGCTCATGGAGGCGAGGAGGTACCGGCCGGTCATCGATCGGTCCTACCCGCTAGAAGACATCGTTGACGCGACCCGATACGTGGAGACCGAGCGCAAGACCGGGAACGTCGTGCTGACTGTGCAGTAGCGACCGCGACGTGCGCGAGCGAGCCGCGGCAGTCGCGCTACCGGATGTCGGTCGGATCTCCCGTGGAGTCTTTGCGCAGTTTCACGGTGAACACTCCGGATTCGGTCTGGGCGCTGACGGTGTAGCCGCCGCGTGGTCGTGTTGGGGCGATGCTGTCGAAATTTGAACCGAACGGTGAGATCACCATGGGCGAGCTCTCGCTTCCGCGCGGTCCGCTTACCGTGACCGTGATTGTCGAACCGGGCGGAAATCCGTACACGAGATAGCTCGTCGACGCGACCGGGATGAGTCCCTGCCCGGCCGGCACGGCGGCGCGCATGCGATCGGGAAGGCCCGCGACGAAATCGTTGAAGGACCGGCCGGTCAGGGCGGCGTAGGTCTGCGCGAGGTTCTCTCCGCGTCGGAGCCTCTCGTACACGCGCGCGATCGGGGCGTTGCCACCGACGTCCTCGCGAAGCAATTCGACCGCGCGTGCCGATTCCTGGTATTTGAAGTACCCGGCCCAGTCGGTCAGGGCGTTCCACGAAAGCTGCGAGACGAGCGTGTTGAGTGGGATCAGGGTGCCGGTCGCGGCCATGGATGCCGCCTCGTACCGCACGCGCACCAGACGCCAGTCGGCTCCCGGCACCTCCGCCTCCGCGAGCCGCGCCTGTCCTTCGTTTAGCCACGCCGGGACGAGGTCGCACCGCGGCGAGCACGCGTCGAGCGTCAGCAGATGTGTGAGCTCGTGCCGGATCGCCGCGACCGGCCGGCGGTCGCCGACTGCAGCCCAGTTCACGGCGATGAGACCGAGCGACGGCTCGAAGAAGGAGACCGAGTTCTCCGCGACAAAAGTCGCGGTCGCATGCGTGTAGCCGAAGATGCGAACGAACCCCTCGGTGTAGCTCTCCGTGCCGGCGAAGACGTAGATAACGGGCCGCACGGTGAAGTTCCTTTGAAACTCGGCCTCCACCGCTGCCATGTCAGCTGCGACCGTTGTGAAAACCACCTCGGCGTCGTCGCGCGAAAGGCTCGCATCGATGCGCAGGTTGCTGCGTCCGCGGATGAACGCGAACTGCATCCCCGCGATTTCACCGTCCGCGAGCAGCGATGGGGCTGGGGTCATGAAGATCGGGTTCGGGATCCCGGCAGGCCTACCAATGTTCTGGGTGGGTGTGGGCGTAGGGAAACCAGGTTCCAGAGATGATGTCGGTAGCGCGATCTGCACGGGTGAAGGGGTGTCACGCGGTGCCGCCGGTGCGGCGCACGCCGCGAGAGAGACGACAAGTACGGCAAGGAGGCCCGCCCTCACGGGTCAAGCGTACCGACGAACCCCGCCGCGTGGTCCGGATTTTGCGGTCGCAGGGTCGAAGAGATACGAATTTCGTGGGGGTGCGCGCATGCCACCACGCGGTGTAAAGAGCGCGAAGCGCGAGCGGCAGTACGAGCACATCAAACGCAGCGAGACGGCACGCGGTCGCTCGAACAAGGTCGCCGAGCGGATCGCGGCCGCGACGACGAACAAGACGCGGCGCGAGAAGGGCGAGACAAAGAGCTCGCGCTAGAGGACCACCACGCGGCGGGGGCGGTCCTAGCCTCCGGCGGAGCAGACAACCGGGGTCTCTCCGCCGGCGGCTTCTTCCGCCCGGGCTGCGATCGGTGAAGTAGAGTACGGCGCGATGCGGTGGGCGCTCGTGCTCGCGCTGCTGCTCGTTTCGTGCGGTCCGGGATCGTCGCCCAGTCTGTCCAGCGCCGGAGCCTCCGCGACCCTCGGTCCGGATATCGTCATCGGCAGCCCCATGTCACTCACCGGCTCGACCTCAAAGGAGGGCGGGTACGCGAAACAGGGGTACGAGCTCTGGCTCGACTGGATAAACAACACGCAAGGCGGGATCGTCGTTGCCGGGGTGAAGCGGAAAGTGAAGATCACCTTCGAGGACGATCAGAGCAAGCCGGATCTCTCCGCGCAGCTCACTCAGAAACTGATCAGCGAGGAGGGTGCCCAGCTGCTCCTCGGTCCGTACGGGAGCGCAGCGACCGCGTCGGATGCCGTGATCGCCGAGAAGAACGGGATACCGATGGTTGAAGCCAACGGCGCCGCCCAAGCGATCTTCTCCAAGGGATACAGGTTCGTCTTCGGTGTCCTCTCGCCGGCCGACAAGTACCTGACCGGCGTGCTCGACCTCGCCGCGACCCTCACGCCAAAGCCCAGTCGCATCGCCATGCTCTCGGCCGACGACGCCTTTTCCCTCGAGGTCGCAAAGGCGGTCGAGGACTACGCTCCCAAACAAGGCTTCGAGATCGTCTTCAGCCAGAAGTACCCAAACGGCTCCACGGAGCTTTCGTCGCTCGTCGCGCAAGCCAAGGCGGCACGCCCGGACATGCTGCTGAACTCCGGTCACCTCGTCGAAGCCATCGCGATGAACAAGGCGGTAAAGGATCTGCGGCTGAATGCGTCGCTTTTTGCGTACTCAGTCGGCCCCGGAACGCCGGACTTCGTCCTCTCGCTCGGCAAGGACGCTAACTTCGTGTTCAGCGGATCGCAATGGACGCCGCAGGTGAAGTACGAGCCCACATTCTTTCTTTCGGTGGCCGACTACGTGGCCAAATACAAGAAGATGTTCGCCACCACCGACGACCCGGCCTATCAGGTCGCCGAGTCGACAGCGGCATGCCTTGCGCTCCAAAGGGCCATCGAGACGGCCGGGACAACCGATCCGGCGAAGGTCCGCGATGCTCTCGCCGGCCTGGACGTCACGACCTTCTTCGGCCGCCTGAAGTTCGATTCACGCGGCGCCAACGTCTACAAACCGATGGTCGTCGAGCAGATCCAGAACGGTCAGCATCACACCGTCTTCCCGCCGGAGGTCGCCGACGTAAAGGCGCAGTACCCGACGCCAACCTGGGACCAGCGCTAGCGGTCGCGCGCGTCGCCCGAGGAGAGCGGTGAGCCTCGTCCTGCAACAGATTGTTTTG
>Ga0207646_10001967_pt1 | contig 24656 bp, 20 predicted proteins | sample KBSK5502metaG_FD_184343 | JGI IMG/M metagenome (GOLD analysis project Ga0207646, IMG submission 184343) | Corn, switchgrass and miscanthus rhizosphere microbial communities from Kellogg Biological Station, Michigan, USA - KBS K5-50-2 metaG... | ecosystem: Host-associated > Plants > Roots >...
GGGGACGCCGGCGATGGGCCTCGTCGTTCCCGGCGCGTCATGGGGTGCACCCACCGCGGCGAGCACTCGCGCACGACGTGGGTCTATCTCTCGAGCGTGTTGTGGGCGCTCGGCCTTCAGAGCCCGGCCGGTCGGGGCCTGCTCGCCCACGAGCAGGAGGAGGTCGGCCGCGCGCTCGGCCGGGTGGTCGCCCATGAGATCGTCCACGTCGTCGCGCCCGACCTGCCCCACCGCCGAGACGGCCTCATGGCCGGCCGGCTCAGCCGTGTCCTTCTGGTGTCCAACCGGGTGTCGCTGACGCTGCGCGAGGGACAGGCACTGCGCGCCGGGCTGGAGAACTTTGACTCGACGGACGCTTCCACGGGCGCAGGGGAGCGGGCGACGGAGAGCCTCCAGCCCCGTCATCCAAAGCGATGAAGAGACGACGCGGCCCGGGGCACCGGCCGCGCGCCCGCGCTGGCTCACCCGCCTCACCTGCATCGCTTCGACGCTGTGCCGCCGTGACTTGTCCGCTCACCCACAACTCCGCCGGAACCCCGCGCCGGCGTCAAGACGCGGGCCCCGCCGCGAGCGTCTAGTCCGTAGCACACGGTCCCGCGCCGACGCGACGTCGGGGCCACCGGGGGCGGAGAGGAGCCGACGGTGGGGCACTTCAATCGGGGCGTTCAGGTCTGGGCGGTGCTGGCGGCGGTCCTGCTCGGCGCCGCGCGGGGCGGGTCGGCGGCGGCGGAGGAGACCGAGCGGACATCCGCGTCTCGGGAGATCTCCGCCGCGTCGCGCGCGGACGCGGCGTCGGGGCCGCGCCTCCGTCTCGTCTGGATCGACGTCCTCGGCTCGGCGCCCTACGCCTTCCCGAGCGCGGCCCGGGAAGCCTCGGCGATCCTGGCCGACGCGGGAGTGGAGGTGGCGTGGACGCTCGGCGACGCCTCCACCGTGACGACGGGGAACGAGCTGAAGGTCGTGCTCATGGCGGGAACCGCCAACGGTGCGCGCCTGCCCGAGCACGTCATGGGAGGCACTCGCGGAGGCGCGCCGTCTCACACGACCTGGATCTATCTCTCGAACGTGCTCTGGGCGCTCGGCCTCGAGGACAAGGCCGCCCGCCGTCTCTCTCGTCAAGAGGAAGAGGACGTGGCGCGCGCGCTCGGCCGCGTCGTGGCGCACGAGATCGTCCACGCGGTGGCCCCGGACCTCGCGCATGCCCGCGGCGGCCTCATGGCCGGGAAGCTGGGCCGCGCGTTCCTGCTCCAGGCGCGCGTGTTCCTGGCCCCCGCCGAGCAGAGGGCGTTCCGGGCGGGAGTGGAGGGCTTTGCCGACGCGGCGGGGCCGGCCCTCGTGCCGCTGGCGCGGGCGGCGGCCGCGGGCCGCTGAGGGCTCATGGCCGCAGCCATCTCCGTCTGCCGCCGGCCCTTGCCGGCTCAGCAAGAACTCACCCAGGGCTCGGTGCTACTTCAGGCCTTCGACCAGGTACAGCTCCGACAAGGAACGACTGAATCCGTAGGCGTACGACGCCCCGTCGCGGGTGAGCATGACGCGCACCATCGACCACACACCGGCGGGATCGGCGGGAGCGATCTCCTTCCATGGCGAGCGCTCGCCGGTGGCCGCGTCGATGCGGAAGATCTTGGCGGGCACGCCGCCCTTGCGCACGTACAGCGTACCGTCCTCGGTCCATTGCACCGGGTACTCGTTGTCCTCGAGGCCGGCAATCGGCTCCGGCTCTCCGCCGTCCACCGGGTAACGCAGCGCGCGCATCGCGCCCGCGGGGAAGGCCACCACGAAGCGCCCGTCGGGGGAGATGACCGTGTCCTTGCCCGTCGCTCCCTCGGGCGTCACCGCGCGGGGCTTGCCGACGGGGAGGTCCTGGACCCACATCCGCGGCAGCCGGCCCGCCTCGTTCGCCATGATCAGCAGCCGCCGGCCGTCGGGGAACCAGCCGGCCCAGCGAATGTCCTGCAGGCCCTCGTCCTTCAGGACCTGGGTCTCGCCGGCGCCGGTGGGAAGCAGGGCGAGCTGGAAGGGAGGGCGCACCGGGCGGGAAAGCACCCACTTGCCGTCCGGGGAGAGGTCGAAGGGCCGGCCGTCGCCGAGGCGCACCGGCGGTGACCCGTCGGTGGCGCGCAGGAAGACGCCGTAGCCGGGGCCGCCCGCGTCCCCGCTCTCGCAGAAGACGATCTGACGGCCGTTCTCCGACAGGTCGGTCAAGAGGGGAAGCTCGAACCACGAGAGGTCGCGCTCGTTCTCCTCGCCGCCGATCCGGGCGCGGATCTCGAGCCGGAAGGAGTGCCGCGCGAGCAGCACGCGGCCGTCGCCGCCGATGTCGCGCAACACCAGGCGGCCCGGCGAGCGATGCACGAGCCGCTCGCGCCCGCCCAGGGTGACCGCGTACAGCGCCAGGTCGGCCCCCACCTTCGTCCCCGTGAACCAGACCTCGTCGCCCGAGGGCGAGAAGGCCAGGCCCTCGAGGCTCGCCCAGTCGGAGGAGAGGGTGGTGCGCGCGCCGCTGCGGTCGATGGTCACGATCGAGCCGCGGTCGTCGTCGGGGACGGGATGCTCCAGGAACGCTACCCGGTCCAGACGTGGGGAGACGCGCAGGTGGCTGATGCGACCAGGCACCGTCTGGAACAGGACGTGGCCGATGGGGTATTCGAGGCGGGCGAAGCCCTTCACGCGCCGAACGACGGCGAAGGTCGATCCGTCGGGTGCCCAGTCGGCCTGGCCGATGTCCTCCAGGATCTCGCGCGGCGGCCCGCCGGCCAGGGGCGCACGGGCGAGCACGGGCAGGGCATTTTCCCGCGGCTGGAGGAGCGCCATCTCGGTGCCGACCACCCCTTCGACGCGGGCCTTCTGATAGCCGAGGGCGCGCGTGTCCGCGCTTCCCACCCGGGTGGCGAAGGTCTGCTCGGGCCCGCCTTCCCACATGGCGGAGTAGAGCACTTCGCCGTCGGGGGCGAAGCGGGCCGCGTCGATGAAGCCGCGCCGGAACGTGAGACGGTGGAAGGCGGGCGGGGGGAACTGGCCGGCGCGCCATCCGGCGAGGAACGCCGCCGCGACGAGCAGGCCGAACGCCGCCGCCAGTCCGGCCGGTCCCGAGAGCGCGGCCGCCCACGGCCGCCGGCGCGCGGATGGCGCCGGAGCGGACCGATTGACCTCGGTCGGGAGGGGAGCGGGAAAGGGCAGCGGTCGCGGAGGCGTCGCGAGCAAACCCTCGCCGTTGGTCCCGGTCGCCGCCTCGGGGGGCGGAGTCAGCTCGCGCCGCTCGAGGGGAGCGATGAACCGGTAGCCGCGGCGCGGCAGCGTCTCGACGTATCGCGGTGTGTCGGCCTGATCGCCGAGCGCGGCCCGGATCTGCTTGATGCAGAAGTTCAGGCCCTGGTCGAAGTCGACGAAGGTGTCACCACCCCAGATCTGGCACCGCAGCTCTTCGCGCGTCACCACGTCTCCCGGCCGGCCGACGAGGAGCGCGAGAACCTTGAAAGGCTGCTGCTGCAGCTTGACGAGCACGCCGCCCTTGCGCAGCTCGCCGTTGCGGAGATCGACCTCGAAGACCCCGAATCGCACGACCGTCCACTCGCCGGATCGATCGGGAGGAACGCTCACGGGAGGTTTCGGGGTCATCTCGTTTCTTGAACGGCACTTCCGAACGGGGCTTTTCTCTGGGATCTGAGACGCTCCAGACCCTGGAGAGGTTCGGCCAAATCTTGTCAACGGCCCGAGGGCCCTCCGGGGGGCGTCGGGCCGGCGCGGCGGCGACTCAGCCCCGGCGGCAAATCAAGCGCCTTCCAGCGTTTGCAGGCTCACGGCGAACTCATCCACATCTCCGGGCCGGTCCATTGTCGACCACATCCGACACGTCTACTTTCTTGATCGGAGGAAAAAGATGGCACAGGCGATCATGGCCGGCGAGCGCGAGGACCCGGCGCGGGCCGACACAAGGCGGCCGAGCACCCCCGCGGAGGGCCGCGACCTGAAGACCCTCGTCAGCGAGTACGAGCGCCAATTGATCCTGTCGGCGCTCGGCGCCACCCGCGGCCACCAGCGGCGGGCGGCCCGCTGCCTTGGCATCTCGCCTTCTTCGCTCCACGAGAAGATGAAGCGCCTGGGGATCAAGGTCCTGGCCACCTGGACCGGGGGCCGCGAAACGAACGCGTCGGGAGACCGCTAAGCCCAGGGGCGGCAAGGCGGACCGGGCGCACACACCAACCCCGGCCGCCCGTAGTAGACTCGGCCTGCCATGGCGGCCGCCCTGATCTGCTCCCAGCAGGACCTCCAGCCGGAGCTGGGCCACACCGTGCTCTGGCGCACGGGCATCGAGCGCCACGTCGCCACGCGGCTCGAAGAGGCCCGGATGATGGCGGTGGCGGCCAGGCCCGACATCGTCGTGGTGGATCGGGACCTGCCCCGCGCGGACGAGCTCATCGCCGCCCTGCGCGAGGATCCCGGCACGCGCCGCGTGTCGATCGCCATCGTGGCGCGGGGCGACCTCGACCCCGCGGAGCTGGGGTTGCTGGAGGCGGGGGCCAACGCCATCCTCCGCCTGCCGCCCGGCCCGGATTGGGACGAGCGGCTCGTGCGTCTGCTCGACGTCCCCGCCCGCCGCGAAGCGCGCCTGCCGGTCGAGTTCGGGGTCGACACGCTCGGCACCGGCGTCGGAGAGCGCCTTCCCGCCCAGGCCGTGAACCTCAGCCGCAGCGGCATGCTCATCGAGACGATGTTCGACCTCGGCGTGGGCGACGAGGTGGAGCTGGAGTTCTCGCTGGAGGGCGAGGAGGTCCTGGCCCGCGGGCGGGTCGTGCGCCGCGGCGAGCCGCGCCTGTTCGGCGTCCAGTTCGCCCCCCTGCCCGAATACGCGGCGGTGAGGATCGAGCGCTTCGTGGGGTCGCCCGAAGCGTGAGCCATTCGGCCCCGCCCGTGCCCGAGTCCGCGCGCGGAGCCCTGCGCATCCCCACGCTGCAGATCGCCGACATCGAGCTGCCCGAGGGCATGGAGCGGCTTCGCGACCTCGCCTACGACCTGTGGTGGAGCTGGTCGCCCCTGGCCACGCGGCTCTTCACGTGGATCGACCCCGACCACTGGCGCCGCTACCACAACCCGGTGGAGCTGCTCATCAACGTCGAGCCCCACCACTGGATCCGGCTCCTCTCCGACCCGGAGTTCCGCCACGCCTACGAGGCCGTGATCAAGGCGCTCGACGCCTATCACGCGCGGCCGCGCTGGTACGACCAGCAGGGCGCGCCCCTGCCCGGGCCGGTCGCCTATTTCTCGATGGAGTTCGGTCTCCACGAGTCGCTCGGGGTGTACTCGGGCGGCCTCGGCGTCCTGGCCGGGGACCACTGCAAGGCGGCGAGCGACCTCGGCATCCCGCTCGTGGGCGTGGGGCTGCTGTATCGCTCCGGCTATTTCCGGCAGTCGGTCGACGCCGACGGCTTCCAGCAGCACGTCTATCCGGACAACGACTTCGCCCGCCTGCCCGTGCTGCCGGTGCAGGCGCCCGGGGGCGGCGTCCTGACCGTGCCCATCGATCTGCCGGGCCGCGTGGTCCAGGCGGCGGTGTGGAGGGCGCAGGTCGGGCTGGTGCCGGTCCTGATGCTGGACACCGACATCCCCCTGAACGATCCCGCGGACCGGCCGATCGCCAGCATCCTCTACGTGCGTGGCCGTGAGATGCGCCTCACCCAGGAGGTCGTCCTCGGCGTCGGGGGCGTGCGGGCGCTGCGCGCGCTGAACATCTCCCCCGCGGTCTGGCACATGAACGAGGGACACGTCGCGTTCCTCGGCCTCGAGCGCGCGCGCGAGCGCGTGCAGACGGGGGAAGGGCTCGAGGACGCCCTCAAGGCGGTGGCGCGCAACGCGGTCTTCACGACCCACACCCCGGTCCCGGCCGGCAACGAGACGTACGACCGCGAGCTGGTGCGGCGCTACCTCGGCCCCTGGGCCCAGGACGTCGGCGCCGATCCCGAAGCGGCCCTGGCTCTGGGCGCGGAGGGCGGCAGCTTCAACCTGACCGTGCTCGCGATCCGGCTCTCGTCGAGCGTGAACGCCGTGAGCAAGCTGCACGGGCAGGTGTCCTCGGCGATGTGGCGGCACCTGTGGCCGGGCGCGCCGGAGTCGCCCGTCTCGGCGATCACCAACGGCGTCCACACGGAGACGTGGGTCGGCCCCGAGATGCGGGCGCTCTACACGCAGCACATCGATCCGGCCTGGGAAGAGCACCTGCTGGAGCCGGAGCTCTGGAACCGGGTGGCGGAGGTTCCCGACAACGAGCTGTGGGCCGCCCACCGGTCCCAGAAGGAGCGCCTGGTGCGCTTCGTGCGCGAGCGCGTGCGGATGCAGAGCGCCCGCCACGGCCTCGCCCCCGACGACCTGCGCGGGGTAGAGCGCCTGCTCGACCCCCGCGCCCTCACCATCGGCTTCGCGCGCCGCTTCGCCACCTACAAGCGGGCGGTCCTCGTCCTCTCCGACCTGGACCGGCTCCGCGCGGTGCTGTCCGACCCCGCGCGTCCGGTCCAGATCGTCTTCGCCGGCAAGGCCCATCCCGCCGACCGCGCGGGGCAGGACGTCATCCGCCGCCTCTTCCTCCTCACCCAGGGCGAGTTCCGCGGAAAGATCGTCTTCCTCGAGGACTACGACATGGAGGTCGCGCGCATGATGGTGCAGGGCTGCGACGCGTGGCTCAACACCCCGCGCCGGCCGCAGGAGGCCAGCGGCACCAGCGGCCAGAAGTCGCCCGTCAACGGCGGGATCAACCTCAGCATCCTGGACGGCTGGTGGGTCGAGGGCCACCGGGGCGACAACGGATGGGCCTTCGGCGGCGGCGGCAGCGCCGACCCCGAAACGCAGGACAAGGAGGATGCGGCCGAGCTCTACCGGCTGCTCGAAAAGGAAGTAGTGCCCCTCTTCTTCGCGAAGGACGCCGACGGCCTGCGCCACGGCTGGATCGGCCGGATGAAGAGCTCCATCTCTACCGTCGTGCCCGACTTCAGCGCGCACCGCATGGTGCGGGACTACCTGCAGCAGGTCTACGTCCCCGCCGCGTCGAGACGAGGCTGACGAACGCATCTGCGCGCGAGAACCGCCGGCGCCGCCGTACGGGCCGCCGTCCTCGCCTCGGCGCTCGCGTGGGCGGCCTGCGGGGGCGGCGGCTCGTCTCCCGGGGCATCCCCCCCCGCGGCCGGCAGTTCGGCCCCTCCCGCGGCCGGCGGAAGCCCGGTGGTGTCGGGCTGCCCGGTGTTCCCGGCCGACAACGCCTGGAACCGCGACGTTTCCGGCGATCCCGTCGATCCGCGCTCCGACGCCTACGTCGCCAGCATCGGCGCCGCCCGGTTCCTTCACGCCGATTTCGGCAGCCCGCCCGAGTACAGGATCCCCTGGACGAGCGTTCCGGGCAACCAGCCGAAGGTCACCGTATCGTTCGACTACGCCGACGAGAGCGATCCCGGCCCCTATCCGTTCCCGCCCGACGCTCCCATCGAGGCGGGCGGCGACCGCCACGTCCTCGTCCTCGACCGCGACGTCTGCAGGCTGTATGAGACCTTCGATTCGCACTACCAGGGCTCGGGCTGGCACTGCGGCTCCGGCGCCGTCTTCGACCTCAGGAGCAACGCGCTGCGGCCCGCCGGCTGGACGAGCGCCGACGCCGCCGGCCTGCCGATCCTGCCCGGTCTCGTCCGCAGGGACGAGGTGAAAGCCGGCGAGATCCGTCATGCCCTGCGCTTCACGGTCGAGCGGACGCAGCGGGCATACGTGCACCCGGCCACGCACTTCGCCAGCAGCAGTACCGATCCCAACCTGCCGCCGATGGGCGTCCGCGTGAGGCTGAAGGCCTCCTACGACCTCTCGCGCTTCCGCGGAGACTCGCGGGTCATCCTCGCCGCGCTGCGACGCTACGGGATGTTCGTTGCCGACAACGGGAGCGACTGGTACATCAGCGGGGAGACCAACCGGCTCTGGGACGATGCCGACCTCGACCAGCTGAAGACGGTTCCCGGCAGCGCCTTCGAGGTCGTGGCGCTCGGCCAGGTCTACAAGTAGCGGTCAATAGCCGGCGGCGGCTTCCATCCTCTTGCGCGCTTCCAGGAAGGCCTGATACACGCGGTTGCGCTCGGCCATCGCGTTCAGCAGCCCGCCTTCGACGCTCCCCGCGTCCTTCGGGTTCACCACGAAGTCGGCCTGGAGGACGAAGGCCTGCGTTCCGTCGCCGGTCTTGAGGTCCTCTCCCACGAGGATGAGGAAGATGCGGCGGCGCGCCTCGGGGTTGAGCCGCGTCACGCGCTGATACAGCATCTCCGATTTGCCGGGCACGGGCGCGGTCCGCGTCGTGATGACGATGCCGTAGGCCCCCTGCTCCAGGAGGCGGCCGCCCTCCTCGGGCGTGTCGAGCACCTCGAGCGTGTGTCCGAGCCGGGTGAGGGGAAGCGTGAGCGCCCCCGCGACGGCACGGTCGGGCACCGCCACCAGCACCTGGGTCACGCCGCCCCGGCTGGCGTCGCTCGCTCCCACTTCCCGACGGAGCTGGGCCAGGGTCTCGGTGCCGACCTCCGACCCGCCCGGCGCCACCGGCGACGAGGCGGGCGCAGGAGGGATCGCGGCCGCGCTGGCCGCCGCCGGGGCCGGCGTCGGAGAGAGGGAGGCGCCCGGCGCCGCGCCGGCCGCCGCCCGCCCGGGAAACCTCACGGGGGTCTGGCACTTCGGGCACTTCACGCTGAACGGCCGGTCCGGGGCGCGGGCGTCGTCGATGTTGATGCGGTTCGCGCACTGCGGGCACGTGGCCTGCACGGTCCTACCTCTCGAGCAGGCCGTCCATCTCGGACGGCGGCCCCCCCGGCTTGCGCGCGGCGGCGGCCTTGGCTTGCATGACCTTGAGGCTGGGCATCGCGGCGGTGGGCTCGCCCATCGTGTCCAGGCGAAGCTGCAGGTTCGTCCGGTTGGTGGAGTAGCTGAGGCCCACCTCGCGGTCGATCGCGTCCGCGTTGATGAGGCGCTCGAGCTCCGAGTCGAAGGTCTGCATCCCCTCCAGCCGGCCGTCGCTCATGGCGTCGACCAGGCTCTTGCCTTCCCGTTCCCCTTCCTGCACGTACTCGCGGGTGCGGGAATTGGCCCGCAGCACCTCGCACACCGCGATCCGGCCCCCGCCCTTCTTGGGGACGAGGCGCTGGCTCACCACCCACTTGAACGCCTGCGCGAAGCGCGTGCGGATCTGCCGCTCCTCGTTCTTGGGGAACACGCCCACGATGCGGTCGATCGTCTTGGCGGCGTCTATCGTGTGGAGCGTGGAGAGCACGAGATGGCCCGTCTCCGACGCCTCGAGCGCGATCGAGATGGTCTCCACGTCGCGCATCTCTCCCACCAGGATCACCTTGGGCGCCTGGCGCAGGGCGGCGCGGAGGGCGAGGGCGAAGGTCTGGGTGTCCGATCCCACCTCGCGCTGGTTGATGGTGGCCATCGCGTGGGGGTGCAGGTACTCGATGGGGTCTTCGATCGTGATGACGTGGATCGGCTTCTCCCGGTTGATCTTGTTGATGATGGCGGCGAGAGTCGTGCTCTTGCCCGACCCGGTCGGTCCGGTCACGAGCACGATCCCGAAGAGCTCGTTGGCGATCTCGTTGAGCTGGGGTGGAATGCCCAGCTCCTCGACGGTGGGGACCTTGTTGGGGATCACCCGCAGGACGACCGAGTAGCTCCCCCGCTGCGAGAACACATTGACGCGGAACCGGGTCCGCCGCGAGAGGCTGTAGGAAAGGTCCACCGACCCCGTCCGCACGAGCTTGTCCGCCACCTCGCGCTTGTTCGCGAGCAGCCGCATGGCGATGAGCTCGGTGTGGTAGGGCAGCAGCTTCTCGATGCCGGCGTAGCTCACCGGCCGGAGCTGCCCGTCCACCTCGACCTGCGGTGGCCGGCCCACGGACAGGTTCAGGTCCGAGATGCCGGGCGCGCTGTCGAGCATGGACTCGAGCAACGGGTCGAGGTCGAAGAAAGCCATGTGGCCTCCGGGAGAGCGCACGATGATAGCACGCCGGCTACGGAGCGCTTTCAGGCGCGGTGAGGCAACGCACACGCCGTGTTGCCGTCCATGGACCGTCGGTCGAGCCAGGCGGCCATCGTCTCCACCGCCTCCACGAGCCGCGGGCCGGGCCGGTTCAGATACGCGTTGCCGTCCATGAGCAGCACGCGAGGGGCGAGGGCGCGCAGCGTCGGCGCGAGCGGCCCGGCCTCCCGCCGCGTGCGCGCGAGGTCGAAGCCGCAGGGCGCCACGACCAGGGCGTCCGGCTGGAGCGCACGCACCTCCTCCCACGTCGCGTAAGGCGACGGTTCCCCCGGCGCGGGGCCGACGGGCCGCCCGCCGGCGGCGGCGACGGCTTCGGGGACCCAGTGGCCGGCCAGCATGGGAGGGTCCAGCCACTCGATCACGGCGACCCGGGGGCCGGCGCCGTGCGCCGGCCGCGCCGACTCCAGACGGCGGCTCAGGGCGGCCGCGAGCGCGTCCCCTCTTGCCCCCACGCCGCACGCTGCCGCCACCTTGCGCACGTCCTCCAGCACGTCGCCGAGGCGCGACGGCAGCAGGCAGACCACCCGAGCCGCGGGGGCGGCCCGCTGCGTGACCGCCGCCACCTGCTCGTAGGACACCGCGCAGACGTCGCACGCGGCCTGGGTCACGACCACGTCCGGGGCGATCGCGGCCAGCCGCTCCTCGTCGAGGAGGTAGAGCGGCTCGCCCGTGGCGTAGACCCGGCGCACCTCATCGTCGAGCCGCGGCGAGGGCAACGACGGGTCGACGCGCGACCGGGTGAGGGCGGGAAGGGAAGCGACATCCGCGGGGAAGTCACAGCCGTGCGAGCGGCCGACGAGCGATTCACGCAGGCCGAGGGCGCACACGATCTCGGTGGCGGCGGGCAGGAGGCAGACGATCTTCACGACGGCTCCTCGAAACTGTAGAGGGGATGCGAAGCGCCGGGCAGCGCGTGGGCGCGCACCGAGACGCGGAAGGCGCGCGCGGCCTCGGCCGAAGTGAGGACCTCGTCGGGCGGGCCCTCCGCGGCCACGCGTCCTTCGTCCAGGAGGACCATGCGACCGGCCCACGCCGCCGCGCGTTGGAGGTCGTGGACGACCGCGAGCACCGCCACGCCTCCCGCCCGCGCCTGGTCGAGGACGCGGAAGAGGCCGAGCTGGTGGCCCACGTCGAGGTGCGCCCCCGGCTCGTCGAGGAGGAGCACGCGGGGCTGCTGGGCCAGGCCGCGGGCCAGGGCCGCGAGCTGGCGCTCGCCCGCGGAGAGCGTCTCCAGGGCCCGCCGCGCCAGCCCCTCGATGCCGGTCACGGCGAGCGCGGCGGCGATGGCCGTCCGGTCCTCGCGGGTCAAGGGTCGGAACGGACCTCGGTGCGGGTAGCGGCCCAGGGCGACGCGGTCCTCCACGGTGAGGGCGGCCGGCGCGTCCTCTTCCGGCGTGACGAGCGCCAGGGTGCGCGCCCGCGCGTCGCGATCCCACTCCGCCACCGCGCGTCCCTGCAGGAGCACCTGGCCCCGCTCGGGCCGCAGGAGGCCGGCGAGGGCGCGGACCAGCGTGGACTTGCCGGCGGCGTTGGGGCCGACGAGGGCCACGGCGTCCCCCTCGCCGAGCGCGAGGCTCACTCCGTGAAGGACCTCCCGCGCGCCGCGCCTCACCACCGCGTCCCTCGCCTCGAGCATGGCTTTCATGCGCGTCCCTCGCTCGTCCGCAGCGCGAGCAGGAAATACGGCGCGCCGACGAAAGCGGTGAGGGCGCCGAGAGGCAGGTCCATCTGGGCGCTCAGCGTGCGCGACGCGAGGTCGGCGAGGACGACGAGAACGGCCCCGGCCAGGAACGATGCGGGAAGGAGATGGCGGGCGAGGGGACCCACCAGCGGGCGCAGGGCATGGGGAGCCACCAGACCCACGAACGGCACGGATCCCGCCACCGACGTCGCCGCTCCCGCCACCAGCGACGACAACGCGAGCAGCGCGAGCCGGGTGAGGTGGACCGGCAGTCCCAGGGCCGCCGCCTCGTCGGTGCCGAGCGAGAGCACGTCGAGGGGACGGGCGAGAGCGAGAAGCAGCGCCGCGCCGGCGAGGATCAAGGCGCCCCCGAGCTGGAGGTGCGTCCAGCTCCGGCCCTCGAGCCCTCCGGCCAGCCAGAAGAGCACCGTCTTGACGCGGAACTCCTCGGTGGCCACCAGCAGCACCGACGTGCCCGCGCCGGCGAGCGCGGAGACGGCCAGGCCGGTGAGGAGCAGGCCGTGGAGCGACGCGCGGCGGGCGGCGTGGGCCAGCACGTACACCGCGAGCACCGCGGCCATCGCTCCGGCAAAGGCCGCGATCGGGAGCGCGAGGAAGGTCTGGCCCCAGCCCAGCTTCACCGCCAGCACCGCTCCCAGCGCCGCGCCGGAGCCGACGCCGAGGAGGCCCGAGTCGGCCATGGGATTGCGGAACACCGACTGCAGCGCCGCCCCGACGACCGCGAGGCCGCCGCCGACCACCGCGGCGAGCAGCACACGGGGCAGGCGTACCGTCCACAGGATCGTCGCGCCCGCCGGGCTCAAGGGCGAGAAGTCGGGCAGGCCGAGCCGGGCGGCGAGAGAAGAGAGCACCGCGCCCGGGGGCAGGGCCACGCTTCCGGCGGCGGCCGCGAGACAAGCCGACACCGGCAGCGCAACGGCGAGCGCGGCGAAGACGGCGCGGCGCCGGCGCGGCTCCGTCACGGCCGAGGGCGGGGAACGCGGTCGGGGTGGAGGGCCCAGGCCAGATACCAGCACGCCTCCGCGGCGTGGTGGCTGAGCGTCACCAGCAGCTCGGTCGGCATCGCGACGATTCGTCCCGTCTTGACGGCCCGCATCTGGGACAGGAGGGGATGGGCCCGCAGCGCTTCGGCGCTCTTCCATCCTTCGCCCACGAGGACGGCGTCGGGATCGGCCACGAAGGCGCGCTCGGCGCCGATGGGGGCGATGCTCTCCAGGCCCATCTCCCGGCCGACGTTCGTCGCGCCTCCGCCCTCGATGAGCGCGCCGATGGCCGTGCCCGCGCCCGCCGTCATCCCTCCCGCCCAGTACAGCAGCCGCGGCCTGGGCGCTCCCGCCAGACGCCGGCCGAGGTCGGCGAGCTGAGCGTCGTAGCGCATGACGAGGCCGCGCGCGGCTTCCTCGCTCCCGACCGCCCGGCCCAGGTCGAGGACGGCCGCGCGGATGCCGGCGAGCGAGTCGAGGCCGCGCATGCGGTGCACGCGCATCCCCGAGCGCTCCAGCAGGCGCAGGAAGTCCGCGTCGGTGTACTCCGAGACGACGACCAGGTCGGGCGACAGCGCGAGCAGCCGCTCCATCTCCGCCCGGCGGAACCGCGCCACTCCCGGAGGCACGCGGCCCACGACGTTGGAGGTGCCGGCGTCGTCGGCCGCCGCCGTGGCCGCCACCAGCCGCTCGACGGGGACGATCTCGACGAGGATCTCGTCCGCGGTGAGATTCATGGATGCGATGCGACGAGGAACGGATTCAAACGCAGAGACCGCCGAGGACGCGGAGAGAAGGAACAGGAACGCGAGCCACCGTTTCATCGTTGCCCGATGCTCTGCGTTCTCGGCGCGCTCTGCGTCGAATCCGTTTCCGGCAGCAGGTCCGCAAAGACGAACCCGTCTCGGTGGACCACTTCCCCGAGGGAGACGGGGACGGGCCTGCGGAACATCGGACCGTCCCAGGCGAACGTGTGGAACTCGCCCCGCTCGCCGCAGGGATCCACCTCCGGCGGAAGCGCCGACAGCAGGTCGTGATCGAAGGCGCGACCGGCGAAGGCGGCCTCGAGGGCCTTCGGGTCCACGCACGTGAGGCGGGCGCGCAGCCCGCCGTCGATCATCTCCTCCGCGAGCGCGCGGGTGGGGCGGCCCCACAGCGGGAAGAGCGGACGCAGACCGGTCGCGGCCATCCGCTCCTCGCGATACCGGCGGATGTCCTCCAGGAACAGGTCGCCGAACGCCACGGCTTCGATCCCCGCGGCGCGGGCCTCGGCCAGGGCGCCGGCCATCGCGGCCTCGTACACGTCGTTCGGGCAGGGGTAGGGGATGGGCACGGCGCGGAGCGGGACGCCGGCGGCGCGGGCCTGGGCCTCCAGCAGCTCCCGCCGCACCGCGTGCATGGCCACGCGGCCGAACGACTCGTTCACGGTCGTGAGCAGGCCGGCCACCTCCACGCCCTCCTGCTGCCGGAGGACGTGGAGGCTCCACGCACTGTCCTTGCCGCTGCTCCAGGCGAGGAGGGCCTTCACGGCCGCCAGGGCCCCGACTGGAAGCGCAGGCCGGCCCGAAGGGCGCGGCCGAGGGCCGGATAGCCCAGGACCTCCTGATAGTGCCGGTCGAGGAGATTTTCGCCGACCGCGAACGCCTCCAGCCCGTGCCCGAGACGCGCCCGCACGCGCGCGTCGACGCGGGTGTAGCCGTCGTTCACGAGCAGGCCGAGGCCGGCGAAGTCGCTGTCGGCGCGCCGCCCCACCGCGACGAGGTTCGCGCCGAGCCCCACCCGGCCGCGCGTGAAGCGGGCGCCGAAGGTGGCCTGGTGCTTCGGCCGCCGCAGCAGCGGCCGGCCGACGGCCACCACCGGATCGAACTCGTCGGTGCTGACGAGGATCCTCCCGTCGAGGAGGGTGTATGCGGCGGACAGCCATAGCGAGTCGGTGGGCGCCGCCTCGACGGACAGCTCGGCGCCGCGGGCCCGCGTGTGGCCGAGGTTGACGAAGCCGCCCTGGAAGGTCGTGAAGTCGACGACATGGTAGGCCACCTGATCCAGGTAGTCGTGGTGGAAGGCGGTGGCCTCGCCGCGCAGCCGGCCGCCCAGAAGCCGCTGCTCGATCCCGAGGTCGAAGGTGCGGCTCCGCTCCGGCTTCAGGTGCGGGTTGCCCTGGGCGAAGAACGAGATCCCGAAGGACTGGAAGAAGCTCGGCTCCTTGATCCCCGTCCCCGCGCTCGCCCGCAGCGTGGTGGCGTCCGCGCCGCCGCGCAGCCGCCACGCGACCGCGGCCCGCGGGACGGCCCGCGTGCCGAAGCTGGCGTTGCGCTCGAGGCGGGCGCCCGCGGTGACGAAGAGGCGGTCGGCCAGCACCAGACGGTCCTGCACGTACGCGCCCACGTTGGTGCGGCGCGGCGAGAGCAGCGGCTCCGCCCGCGTCCCCAACGCTCCCGTCTCCCGCTCGAGATCGGCGCCGGCGGTGAGCAGGTGCCGCGCGCCGGCCCGGCCTTCGATCTGGTAACCGAGGGAGAGCCGCCGGGTATCGTTCTGGAAGCCGGCCGGGTCGGTGAAGTCGGAGATGGCAAATGCTCCCACGCGGTCGCCGAAGCGCGGGATGTAGGAACCGGAGTCGATGGGGTCGAGGTCCAGCTCGTCGCTCAGGGCGTACCCGGCGCGAACTTCCTGCGAGAGCCGGTCACCCGCGCGCAGGAAGCGGCCGCCGAGGACGAGCAGCCGGCGCTCGATCGACGCGTCCAGGTCCGGACGGCCGAACGCGGTCGCGCCTGGGGTGCCGGCGTTACTCGCGCCTCCGCGGCCGACGATGCGAAGCGAGGAGCGCTCGCCGAGGCGGAGGCCGAGGGCGGCCGCGCCCGCCGTCTCGCGGAAGGCGCTGTTGGGCCCCTGGTTGTCGGTCTCGACCCTCAGCGCCCCCGCGGTCCAATCGAGCCCACCGCGGCGGCCCAGGGCCTCGCCCTGGAGGCGCCGGCTGTCGAAGCGCCCCCCCTCCGCCTCCGTTTCGAAGGACGTGCCGTCGCCGACGCCGGCATGTCGGGTCACGAGGTGGACGACGCCCGCGAGCGCGTCGGTGCCATAGAGACTGCTCGCCGCTCCCCGCACCACCTCGATCTGCTCCAGGGAGAGCGGCAGCAGGGCGCCGAAGTCGAACGCGCCTCCTGGCTCGTTCACGGGCACGCCGTCGATCATCACGCGCGCGGCGTTGGAGGGCCCGCCGCGCAGGAACAGCGATCCCTGTCGCCCCAGGCCTCCGGTCCGAGCCACCGCGGCTCCCGGCACTTCTTCGAGCAGATGCAGGACGTCGGGGCTGCGCCGCTCGGTGATGCGCTCGTGGTCGAGAACGGACGCGTCCACGCCGAGCGTCGAGAGGGCGGCCTCGGCGCGCGTCGCGGCGACGATGACCTGCTCTCGCACCGGGGCGGGCGAGAGCACGAGGTCGAGGTCCTCCTCGGCCCCTCCGACCACGCGCTGCGGCTCGGGAGACAGGACGAAGCCGGGCGCGTCGACCCGCACGCGGTACTCGCCGGGGGCGAGGCCGGCGACGCGGTAGCGGCCCTCGGGGCCCGTGACCACGGTGCGCACGCCGCCCGGTCCGGCAACGACCAGCAAGAGCTGGGGGATGGGCGTGCCCTCGGCCGTGCGGACTCGGCCGGCAAGGGCGCCGGCGGGCTCGCCCCGGGCCACGGCGGCGCCGAGGAGGAAGATGGCCGTCAGGGTGACATGGCTACGACGATGCATGGCGAGTCTCCTTGCGGAGGCTCGACGCGAACGGAGTGAGACGGGACGGAAACCCGGAATTCTTGCCCGTCATCCGCAGCTCCTTCACGCGAGAAGCCTCTCGGACCAGTGCGGTCAGGGCAGGTTTCCTGGCTCCCGGGTCGACGCCCTGCCTCCGACCTTCCCCGGGTCCGACCCGAGTGGCGGCGCCGGCTGCGGCGCGCGTTGGAGACGGGCTCTCCGGCTACAGTGGCGGGACCGCGCAGGCCTCGAACCTGCTTCCCTGAGCTGACGAAACCCGCGTCGGCCTCGAAAGCTCCCCCTCGCCCGAGGGGCACCCTGACGATCGCCCGGAGTCTGACAGCAGGCGCGGCGCCCTGTCAATGGGCCTGGGCTATCATGCAAAAAATGCGGAGCACCGGCCTTCCCCTCCCCCTACGTGGGGAGGGATAGGGTGGGGGGTCATTGAACGATGAACGACCGCTTTCTCCGCGCATGCCGGCGCGAGCCCGTGGATCGGACGCCGGTCTGGTTCATGCGCCAGGCCGGCCGCTACATGGCCGAGTACCGCGCGGTGCGCGAGCGCCACGACCTGCTCGAGATCTGCCGCACGCCGGAGCTGTCGGTGGAGGTCACGCTCCAGCCCGTGCGGGCGCTCGGCGTCGACGCCGCCATCCTCTTCAGCGACCTCCTCCTGCCGCTGGCGCCGCTCGGCGTGCCGTTCCACTTCGCGGCGGGGGAGGGCCCGGTCGTCGACGCGCCGGTGCGCGACGCGTCCGCGGTGGCTCGACTCCGACGGTTCGACCCGCGCGAGGCGCTGGCGCCGACGCTCGACGCGATCCGGCTCCTGCGCCGTGAGCTGGAGGGAAAGGTGCCCCTCATCGGCTTTGCCGGCGCGCCCTTCACGCTCGCCTCCTACGCGGTCGAGGGTGGCCGCTCCACCCACTTCGCCGCCACCAAGGGCCTCATGTACTCCGATCCTCGCGCGTGGCATGCCCTGGCCGAGCTGCTCGCCGAGGTCGTCGGCGACTACCTGCGCGCGCAGGCGGAGGCGGGAGCGCAAGCCCTCCAGGTGTTCGACTCGTGGGTGGGCGTCCTGGATGCCGACGACTATTGCGAGTTCGTGCGGCCCCATTTGCGTACGCTGTTCGCCCGCGCGGGCGGCACCGTTCCGATGATCCACTTCGGCACCGGCACGGCGCACCTGCTCTCGCTGCAGCGGGAGGCGGGGGGCGACGTCGTGGGCGTCGACTGGCGCGTCGGGCTCGACGAAGGCTGGCGGGCCGCGGGCGAGGGCGTGGCCGTTCAGGGAAACCTCGACCCGGCGGCGCTGCTCGGTCCCCGCGAGCGCTTGCTCGCCCGCGTGGACGACGTGCTGGCCCGCGCGGGTGGCCGCGCCGGCCACATCTTCAATCTCGGCCACGGGATCCTGCCCGAGACGCCGGTCGAGAACGTCAGGGCGGTCGTCGAGCACGTTCACGCGCGCACCGAGAGATGAAGCCTCGAGGCGCGACCGAGGTCAGCGCCCGAGGGTCGAGCGCGGGATCTTCAGGGTCAAGGTGAGCGCGCCCACCGAGCTGCACACGAGGCCGCCCCGCTCGTCCATGAGGAAGGCCTCCACGACGATCTTGTCGTCGGCGACGAGCTTGCGCAGCCGGTCGGCGCACGGTCCCGAGGTCAGGGTCTTGCGCAGCGGATACTGCGGATTGTGTATCCAGGCCCCGTCGATGCGGCGGATGTCGGCCGGGGACTCCACGACGTGGTTCTTGGCCACGATCGCCTTGAGGAGGTCGGGGTCGCCGGCGATCTTGTCGGCGAGAGGCATGCGGGCGTAGGCGGTCTCGCGGGCCTGCAGCGCGGCCGACCCGCGCGCCTGGGCAAGGACGAGCGCGGCGCCGAGGACGAGCGACTCGATCATGGGTCCTCGCGGTTCGCGGACACGATCTTACCCTCGGCCGCGCTCACTGGCCGATGGGGCGACCCGGCGGAGCCGGGACCCGGGGCGACCGCGCGGCGCGGGTCTCCGGCCGGTCGAGGAACTCCGCGGCGTCGCGCTCGGCCAGGCGCAGGTGGGCTTCGGCCGCCGCATCGATTGCGTGCCGCAGGCGCAGCTGTCCGCGCAGCCGGCTGAGCTCGGCGAGGGTCCCGGCGCGCACCTCCGGGGCGGCGTCCTTGCGGGCGGCGAGGTCGAGCAGGCCGTCGAGGACCGCGCGCTGCGCGACTCGCCGCAATGCGGCGTGGCGGGCGGCCGTGTCCGGGGCCGCGCCCCAGGTGGCGGCCACCAGCCGGCGCAGCAGGCCGGTCAGGGTGACGGCGCCGTCGCCCGTGGCCAGCGTCAGCCGCGCCGCCCGCTCGGGATCGAGCAGCGGGCCGACCACGAGGCCGCACAGCGACCGCGCGGCGGTGAGGAGACTGAACGCGGCGCCCGCCTCGGAAGGGAAGCGCTCGCGCGTCGGCGCGGTGCCCGAGGGCTCGGGCACGAGGCTGGCCAGGATCCGGTCGTCGACGTCGAGGTTCGCGGGCTCCATCGCCGACAGCAGCAGCTCCAGGGCCTCCTTCTGCTTCGCCGCGGGCACCCACGCCGAAGGCACCTGGCCGTCGCCCTTCGACGCGTTCGTCTGGAGCTGCCCGCCGACGTACTGCTGCGCGGCCTGGATGCCGAACCGGTGATAGAGGTACGCGAGGTTGAAGCGTTGCTGCAGGTCGTAAACCGGCTCGCCGGGGCGGAGCTGGTCCACGCCGAAGCGGTCGAGGATCACCCGGCGCACGCGCTGCGTCGTCCGCAGCCACGCGACCGGATCGGCTCCCCAGTCGTACTCCGCCCAGCGCGGATCGCTGTCGAGCGGGTACACGATGCCGTGCGCGTAGGCGTCTCGCACGATGCGGTCGAGCTCGCTCGCGTCTTCGGTGGGTGAGTAGCCCCAGCGGATCACGAGACGGTCGTAGCTGCCGACGTCCGCGGGATACGCGTCGGAGAGATCGAGCCGTCCGTCCTTCTCTTCTACGTGCGGAGCGAGGTAGTCCATGACCGAGCCCCAGCCGAACGTGGTGGCCGCCCAGTTGTGCATGAGGCCGAGGGTGTGGCCCACCTCGTGGGCGGCGAGGTAGCGCAGCCGGGCGAGGACCATCGACGTCTCGTCGAGGCCAGCGTCCTCCGACGCCAGCCAGGCCAGGTCGGGCGCCTCCGCGGCCAGACACGCCCGGGTACCCGCGGGCGGATTCAGGTTCTGCCACATCCGTGACGTCGTGCGCCGGCGGTGGGAGTCGATGCGGGCCACCGCGTGCAGGATCTCCCCCGTGCGCGGGTCGACCTGGGAGTCACCCACCGACCACCCGCGGTCCGCCCGGTTGATCCACTCGATGCCGGAGTAGCGCGCATCGAGGAACGTCGCTCCTTCCGGGAGGTCGCGGATCACGAGGGCGTCGCCGAGCCCCGCCTCCGCGAAGGCATGGTTCCACCAGAGCGCCCCTTCCTTGACCGCCGTGCGCTCCGGCTCGGGCATCCCCCGGTCGAGGTAGTAGACGAGCGGCTCGCCCTTCTTCACCCGCCAGCGGGAGGCCAGGTACCTTTCGATGGGCTCCGTCAGGGGCGCCGTGTGGTCGAGGTAGCGCACGGGGATGAAGCCGACGCGAATGTCCAGCCGCCGGGGGACGTATCCCGGCTCCGGGAGCTCGAGGAAGGTGTGGTGGACGCGGAGGCTCATGGTGCGGCCGTCGGGGAGCACGCCGGCGGCGGAGCGGGCGGGGTTGTCGGAGGTGAAGGTGAGGATCGTCTCGATCTCGGTGTTGCGGGGGAACGCGCCGCTGCGGTCGAAGCTGAAGGCGGAGCGGGCCGCGTCCTGCCTCCAGTCGCCGAGCTGGGCCTGGCGGAGCTGGGTCGCGATCTGGGTGTCCTTGAGGAGGAACTCGGTGGCATCGGCGAGGACGCGGCCGGGCTCCTCGGCCACGACGGGAAGCGCGGCGAGCACCGAGGAGGGAAACGATTCTTCCACCACCCGCGTGCGCTCCGGATCGGAGACACCGCTGCGGTGCGTGACCTGGCGCTGGCGGAGCAGCACGCGCGGTCCCACGCGCTCGAAGAGCACGACGCCGAGGTCGCCGAGCTGGCCGCGATCGAGCGACACCTCGAGCAGCCCCGCCCCGCCGGCGAGGCCGGCGCCGTAGAGCATCTCCTCGCCGAAGCGCGACACCTCCAGGAGAAGCTGTCCCTTCCGTGCGTCCCAGTAGTAGGGGACGAGGCCGCCGTGGCGCTCGAGCCCGGCCGCGCGCTCGGCCGCGGTCGGGGTCGTCTCCGCGGCCGGGGCCTGGGCGGGAGCGGCCAGGGCGAGGATCAGCGTCGAAGCAAGGAGAGCCATCGGTCCTCCGGAGAAACGGCGGCAGAGGGTAGCAGAAACGCGCCCCCAAAAGCCGCGAGCCGTATTCAAGCCTTTGACTTCCGCCGGCTCCTTTGCCACGCTTGGTCCCGAGCGCAGCCAGCATGGCCCCCGCAGCAGGCGTCAGCCTCGCCGGCCAGGCCTACCTCGCCGTCCGCGAGGAGATCCTTCGCGGACAGCTCCGGCCGGGGACCGCGCTCTCGCGCCGGCGGCTGGCCCGCGACCTGGGGATGAGCGTCGTGCCCGTCTCCGACGCCCTCCGCCGCCTGGAGGACGACGGCCTCGTCGAGAGCCGCCCGCGCGCCGGCACGCGGGTCCGCGTCCCCAACGAGAAGGACATCCGCGAGTTGTACGAGCTGCGGGAGGCGCTGGAGTCGCAATCGGCGCGGCTCTTCGCCGAGCGGGCCACCCCCGGCCAGCGCCTCGAGCTGCAGCGTCTCGCCGAGCAGGTGGACACGCTGTTCGACCGGCTGCAGACGAGCGGCGACGATCCCGCCTTCCGCTACACCGTCCACAGCCGCCACGTCCAGCTCCACATGCACATCGCGGAGCACGCCGGGAGCAACCTCCTCCGCCAGATGATCGAGCGGAACCACGTCCTCATCCTGAACTGGCTCTTCGACGTCTCCGGCCGCCGCACGCCGCTCCCTCCGCGCTTCCATGCCCAGCTCGCCAAGACCCTCGTCTCGGGAAGCCCGGCGCGCGCGGACGCGGCGATGCGGGCCCACGTCCGCTACGGCCTCGAGGAGGTCGCGGGCCAGCTGCGGAACCTGGCCGCCCCGGAATGGCGCGTGCGCCGGGGGCGCCGCCGCACGGCTTGACCCCAGACCCCCCCTCGCTCCGCGGGAGTGAATCCCGCTCCGCTCGCGGTCCGTGACTCCGTGCTCGCGTCCACGCCCGCAGCCCCCAGTTATGCAAACCAATTCGGGGGAGGGACCGTCTCAGGGGCGGGGCAGGCGTGTCTTCCCGCCCCAAGGAGCGGTCCATGAGCCTCACGCCCCGCCTGTTCTTCCCCCTCCTGGCCGGTCTGGCCCTCTCGGTGCCCGCCCAGGCCCAGTTCCGCACCGTCCCCGACGACGAGTGGTGCCGCAAGGACGGCTCCTGGGACGAGGAGCGCTACTGTGAGGTGCGCGAGGCCGTCCTGCCCGCGGCCGCGCGCATCAGCGTCGACGCCGAGCCCAACGGCGGGATCAAGGTTGTCGGCACCGGCGGCAGCGAGATCCGCGTCCGGGCCAGGGTGAGCACCGGCGCCCGCACCGAGGCCCAGGCCAGGGCCCTCGCTTCCGAGGTCCGGATCGACACCGCCCCGACCCTCCGCGCCGAAGGCCCGACCACCGACCGGCGTGAGCACTGGTCGGTGAGCTTCGAGCTCGAGGTGCCGCGCCGCTCCGGGCTCTCCCTGCGGTCGCACAACGGCGGCATCTCGATCGCCGACGTGAGCGGCGAGATGGAGTTCGAGACCACCAACGGCGGCGTCACCCTCACCGGCCTGTCGGGCCAGGTCAAGGGGCACACGACCAACGGCGGCCTCACCGTCCACCTCGCGGGCACGGAATGGTCCGGCGATGGCCTGGACGCCCGGACGACCAACGGCGGCGTCACGCTCGCCGTGCCCGCGGCGTACAACGCCCATCTCGAGGCGTCCACCGTCAACGGCGGCATGCGGATCGAGTTCCCGGTGACCGTCCAGGGCGACATCCAGAGGCGGCTCTCGGTGGACCTGGGGCGCGGGGGGAAGCCGATCCAGGTCGAGACCACCAACGGCGGGGTCGTGGTGCGGCGGGCGAGCGCGCGGGAGTAGGTTCCGCCGGTCCCGGACCTCGTCGCGACCAGGCGACGCGCTCGGCGTCCTCGGGTTACAGTAGGCGCCAGCGATGCGTCTGTCGCAGCGGATGGCGCGCCTGGGGACCGAGACCGCCTTCGAGGTCCTGGTCCGCGCCCGCGCGCTCGAGGCCAGGGGCAAGCACGTCATCCACCTCGAGATCGGCGAGCCCGACTTCGACACTCCCGCCCACATCACCGAGGCCGCGGTCCGCGCCCTGAAGGGCGGCGCGACCCACTACGGGCCCGCGGCCGGGATCCCCGAGCTGCGCGCCGCCGTGGCCGAGGACACGGCCCGCCGCCGCGGCGTGCGCGCGACGCCCGAGATGGTCGTGATCACGCCCGGGGCCAAGCCGATCCTGTTCTTCGTGATCCTCGCCCTGGTCGACGAGGGGGACGAGGTCCTCTACCCCAACCCCGGCTTCCCGATCTACGAATCGATGATCCGGTACATCGGCGGCAACCCCGTGCCGGTGCGGCTGCTCGAGGACAAGGGCTTCAACCTCGACGTGGACCAGCTCGTGAGCCGGGTGAGCCCCAAGACGCGGCTCGTCATCCTCAATCACCCCCACAACCCGACCGGCGGCACGATCCCCGAGAGCGGCCTGCGGGCGATCGCCGACGTCGCGGCCAAGCACGGCGTGCCGGTGCTCTCGGACGAGATCTACTCGCGGATCCTCTACGACGGCAGCCACCTGTCGATCGCGTCGCTGCCGGGAATGGAGCCGCTCGCGATCATCCTCGACGGCTTCTCGAAGACCTACGCCATGACCGGGTGGCGGCTCGGCTACGGCGTGATGCCGGCGCCGATGGCGCAGGTGGTGGCGAAGCTCCAGACCAACGCCACCTCCTGCACCGCGACCTTCAGCCAGATGGCGGCGGTGGCCGCGCTCAAGGAGGACCAGTCGGCCGTCGAGCGGATGGTCGCCGAGTTCCGCCGCCGGCGCGACGTGATCGTCGACGGCCTGCGCGCGATACCCGGCTTCCAGTGCGCGCGGCCCAAGGGCGCCTTCTACGTGTTCCCCAACATCACCCGCACCGGACACTCGAGCCGGACGCTCGCCGACATGCTGCTCGACGAGGCGGGCGTGGCCTGCCTCTCGGGCACGGCCTTCGGCGAGTTCGGCGAGGGCCACCTGCGCTTCTCCTACGCCAACAGCCTGGAGAACATCGAGGAAGCCCTGCGCCGCATCAAGGGAGTCATCGCTCAATGAGCGCGTCATCTTGCGTGGAAGGGCAATTCGTTGGCTGAGCAATACCGCATCTTCGCCACCTGCGACATCGGGAAGGAGGCGCTCGACCGCCTGCGGCAGAAGGGGTGGGAGGTGGAGGTCTACGACCACATCGAGCCGCCGCCGAAGAGCCTGGTCCTGGAGAAGGTGAAGAGCGGCGTCGACGCCCTCGTCACGACGCTGCGGGACACGATCGACGAGGACGTCTTCGCCGCCGGCCAGGCCGCGAAGCTCAAGGTCGTGGCCCAGGACGCGGTGGGCTTCGACAACATCGACCGCGCCGCGGCCAACAAGCACAAGATCCCCTTCAGCCATACCGCCGACGTGCTCACCGACGCGACCGCCGAGTTCGCGTTCCTCATCATGGGCGCGGTGGCGCGCAAGACCTGGCCCAGCGAGCAGATGGTCCGGGAGCAGAAGTGGTCGACGTGGCACCCGTACCATCCGTGGCTGGGGGACGAGGTCACCGGCAAGACGGTGGCCGTCATCGGCACCGGCCGCATCGGCAAGAGCTTCATCAAGAAGGCGGTCGGCTTCGACATGGACGTGCTCTGCCACGATCCCGCCTTCGAGGACCACAAGTTCGTGGAGTCCGTGCGCCGGGTCCTCGACCTGCGGCACCGCGAGGGGCTCGTGCCGCGCAAGCAGACGATCGGGTACGTGCCCTTCGAGGACGCTTTGAAGCGCGCCGACTTCGTCTCCCTCCACGTGGCTCTCACCCGGCCCGGAGAGTCGGACTGGCCGACCTACCACCTCATGGACGAGCGCCGTCTCCAGATGATG
>Ga0207646_10001968_pt1 | contig 24651 bp, 22 predicted proteins | sample KBSK5502metaG_FD_184343 | JGI IMG/M metagenome (GOLD analysis project Ga0207646, IMG submission 184343) | Corn, switchgrass and miscanthus rhizosphere microbial communities from Kellogg Biological Station, Michigan, USA - KBS K5-50-2 metaG... | ecosystem: Host-associated > Plants > Roots >...
TTCATAAAAGATGAGCAGCGTCGCGAGCGCGGCGACGGCCTGGCAGATGAGGTAGATTTTGTCGCTAAACTCGATGCCCAATCCTTTGAGCAAGATCCAGCCGACGGTGCCGAAAAGATAAAACTCAGTCGTGGGATGTCCGGGCGGCCGCGAAACTTCCAGCCGACCGCCGTTCACCAACGCCTGGGCCGAGTGAACAATTCCATGGCCGTCACCACTAGCCAGTCCGTGATCGAATTGAAACGCGGGAAGCGCGCCGTAAAAAACAAGAACAACAACGAAAGCCCCGTGACGAGACAGGGCGGACAAATTCATGCCGACGGCGGCCGCGGCTTAATGACTCGGCACGGGTTCCCCGCCGCGACGACATTTTCCGGAACATCTTTCGTCACGACCGAGCAAGCACCGATCACGCTCCGCGCGCCAATTGTTACCCCCGGCAAAACGAAGGCGCGAGCTCCGATGAACACGTCTTCTCCAATTATGATCTTGGCCGCGACCAGCGGCATTTCCGGTCGATCAAAATCATGAGTGCCGCTGCTGAGATAAACTTCCTGCGCGATCGTCGAGCGCGCGCCAATTTCGATTTCGCCTAACGAATAAGCATTCGCGCGATCGCCGAGACAGGCGCGATCGTGCAGTGTCAAATTCCACGGAATGGCAATGCGCGCGCGTTGATGGACGAACGGCGTGCCGTCGATTTTTGCGTCGAAGACGCGCAACCAAAATAGCCGCCATTCATTGAGCGGTTTCGGCGTCCAGACACAAAAGACGGTCCAGCAAAATTCCCAAAGCACGCGCAAAAAGCGCTGACTCACCGGCCACGGCGAGTCGTAGGCCGATTTTTGTTCCGGATTAACGATTTGTATTTCAGACATGCGAATTGTGAATCAGTGAATCGAAATCGTTTAAGAATTGGTAGGCGACGCGGTCGGGTGAGTAATCAGTGGATTTCTCATAACCCGCCGCGGCCACGCGCGCCAGCAGCGTTTCGTTACGAATAACATTGTCGATCTTATCGCGCAGCGTCTGGCTGGCTGACTGCTTCCGATGATCGAAAACAAAGCCGGTTTCGTTGTCGCGAATGAAATCGCGGAAACAGTCGAGATTTGAAACCAGCACGGCGCAACCATGCGCCATCGCTTCGAGCGGCGCGAGTCCAAACGATTCGCCGCGCTCGGACAGTGAAGGATAAATGAAAAGGCGCGCTCGCCGATATGCATCGGTGAGCTTCGCCGAATCAAAAATCGCCCCGGCAAAACTTATTTTGCCTTCTGCATTCCGAGCAGCGTGCTGAAGGGAAGCCAGATAGGCTTCACCACCGCCGCCGAGATTCGTTTCTGTCGGACCAACAATCATCAATCTCCAATCAGCAAAAGCAGCCCGTGCGCCGCTCACGAACGCGTCGACTAAAACATGGACGCCCTTCTCGGGATGCACCCGGCCGACAAAAACTATGATTTTGTCGCGGTCGCCAGTTGCCGGCGGCGAGATTTTCGATCTCGGCACTGGATTCGGGACGACGGCAATTTTGTTCGCGAGTCGTGGGACTTCCGCGGAGATGGCGCGCGCCACGGCCTGAGACGGAGCCTGCAAGCGGGCTGCTCTTCCGTAAAAACGCATTTGTCCTTTTGGATAACGAGCGACCTGAACGTAAACGCGTCCGTATTTGGAATTTCGCAGCAAAATAGGCAGCCAGAACGTGTTGGTCACGATGATGTCCGCATCGGGCAGGATCGACATCGTCCGGAGCGAATAAATCAGGTCGAGAAATTTCAACCAAACGAGTGAGCGCGGTGTATCGAAACCGTCCACGCGCAAATGTTTGACGCCGTCGATGGTTTCTTCGCGCGGAAGTCCGGGCGTTTTGCGCGAGACCATCACCACTTCGTGACCGCGCCTAACGAAGTCAGGCGCCAGCGTAAACCAGACTTTTTCCACACCGCCGCCCATGGTTGGCGGGACCGGAAAGAACGCGCCCAAGACGATTGTGATTTTCATTGAGCCGATCGCGGTTCGTTTAAAATCCGCAAGAGCGAATCGACCGCCCGATCGATTGCAAAGCGTTGTTCGAAGCAGCGTCGCGCATTTTGTCGAATCGTTTCGCGTTCTACCGGCGGCGTGCCGATCCAGCGTTCGACCAAACGAGTCGTGCCTTCGAGATCGTCCGATTCAATGTAACCGGCACGATCGGCATCGATCTCGCGCCAAATGTTTACGCCATTCGAAATTAGGACTGGCAGACCGGCGGCGAGCGCCTCGACCGCCGAGATCCCGAAATTTTCCTGGTGCGATGGAAGAACGAATGCGTCGGCGCTGGCAAACGCGCCTTGTTTCATCGCGCCTTGCAGCATTCCAGTAAAAATAACCCGGCTTGTTAAATTCAGCCGCTCGACCTGTTTTCGCAGATCGGTTTCCCAACCAATTTGATCCGGTCCGGCCAGAATCAGCGAAGTCGATTCACGCGAGCTGAGTCCCGCAAAGGCATCGAGCAAAATGTCGCAGCCTTTTTTTGGATGTAATCGTCCGAGAAAAAGAAAATTTCGCGTGTTCTGCAACTGGGGATAGCGTGAGAGAAATTCCGACTTCGCATTCGGCGAAATCGGCGACGCTTCAACTCCGAGCGGTGAAACGTTTTCGCGAGCGCGATAAAGCCAGAACGATTTGCGTGCCTGCAAGCGTTCTTCCTCGCAGGTGAAGATCACAGCAGCGGCATCGCGCAAGACGCGATATTCTGCCCACGGCCAGTAGAGCCATTTTTTAAAATGCTTCAGCGGAAACGTCTCCTTAAACCACGGATCGAGCATGCCGTGGGGAAATACGTAGTAAGGAATCGATGAACCGGCGTAACGCCGCCAGGCAGCAAAGCTCAAGTATTGCCAGATGCCGTTCACGATCACGCGATCGTAGTCGCCGCCATGTTTTCGCAGCCACGGCAGGAGCGCGCGCGAATATCGATAACTCGTCAGGCCAGAGCCGAGCGCATGCACGGTTAGATCGACATTTTTGATCCACGCCGCGGACGGCTCGTCCAGCACCACGATGTCGATGTTGTGTCCACGGCGCGCGAGCCCGCGACTGAGCGCGAGCACTGACGTCGCCACGCCCCCTACGCTCGGATCGAGCGTGTGCACCAATTGCAGAATCTTCAATGCGCTAGACAACGAGACCTTCCGTCCGCTGAAAATATTTGCAGTCGCGCGACAGCGGTTTTATCGGCCGCGCCGGGACGCCGCCGTAAAGCTGATAGGTATCGGTGAAGTTTTTGTTGAGCAGAGATTTCGCGCCGAGAATGCAAAAGTCCGGCAATGCGCTTCCGCCGAGCAAGACGCAATTGGTCCCGACAAAACAATAATCGCCTACGCGTACCGGCTTGGAGGATTGCCGATTTTGTTCGATGTCGATGCTATGAGTGATGATCTGCGAATGAAATCCGGCGAATGTCGTGAACCGGCCGATGGTAACCGAATTCGTGCAATCAAGCAGGTGACGGTTGGTGATGGCCGAGTGCTCGCCAAGGATCAGCTCCGGACGGCGGTCTGTTTGGTGCGCAAAATGGCGCGATGGACCGAGCGTAAAGCCGGTGATCCAATTGCCGCGGCCGATGGAAGCGTATGGTTTGAGATGGAGGAGATCGATGTTCTTGCACACAGTCGCGGCGCCGATCCGGCTGCCTTCTTCCATGATCAGGCGGGTTGGAAAAATCCACGCCCATCCAATGCGCGCGCTCGGATGGATTTTGTAGTCGAATTGTTTTTCGAGAAACGACCGCCACAATTTCCAGGGCAGAAGGAAGCCAAGCAGCATCAAGATGGCTTTCACAATTGCGCTCCCAGACTGCGATAGATGTCGATGTAGTGCGAGATCATCCCGGTCGTCGAAAAGCGTTCAGCGTTGCGCAAACTCTTTTCACTCCAAATCGCGCGTTGGGCGGGATCATGCAACCGAAGGAGATCGGTCGCGAAGCCGGCTTCGTCATTCGGATCATGGAAAAGACCAGCGTCGCCCGCCGCTTCCGGCAACGGACCGGCGTTGCTGCAGACAACCGGACAACCGCAGGCTTGCGCCTCAATGACCGGCCAACCGAAACCTTCGAAGCGCGAAGGATACAGCAGCGCGACGGCGCGATTATAAAGCGCCTCGAGCAATTCGTCAGAAGCGTCGGGCACTTGCGTTACGCGATCAGAAATTCCGAGGCTTTCCGCCAGCGAAAATAATTGCAGCGTCAGCGCGTCGCCGACAAAGACAAGGCGCGCATTCCAGTTCTCTTTGCAGAGCGCGAAAATTCGGAGCGCGCCATCTCGATTTTTTCTACGCAAATTCGAGCCGACATGCAGAACAAAGGGAATTTCCTGGCTGAAACCTGGAATGTTTTTCAGACGGGCTAAAACTTCTGCTTCCGCCAATTTACGAAACGGATAATTCAGGCCCAGGCGCACTGTCTCCACCTTCGGCGAACCGGCACCGTGTGAAAAGAGACGACGCGCGTCTGTTTCAGTGGCCTGCGAGTCGCAGATGACCTCGTCCGCATTACGAAGACCGCGCAGGATCCAACGTTGCAAGATCTTTCCGGTCAGCGACGCCGGACAATTTGTTTCCTCACCGAGCGCGCCGCGGACAGCGAGAAGATCGTGGCAAGTTACAATCACGAGCGTGTGCTTTATCCAGCCCCCGTACATCGCGTTCGAGTGATCGCAGATATGAACGATGGACGGCCTTTCTTTCGCGAGCGTGGCCAGGAGTTGTCGTGGAAATAAAACGAACTTGTCGATGTAACCGAGCCACTTGGCGACAAAACTGCCGGCGCCGCGAAATTTTCCGAAAAACGGCTGGGGCGCGATTAGCTTCGCGGGAATTCCGGAGGCGTTGAGGCCATGCAGCATCATCGTTCCGAAACGCCGCATGCTTTGCTGCCGATCGAGCGGGTAATTACCGATCAGCAGAACCATTGTTGTATTCGGCGCCGATCGCGGGCCCGTGCAGACGATTTGCGTAAACCGATCTGCGCGGGAGCGGTTTTGCGACCGGCAGATCAGTTGCGGGCAGCGGGGTTGCGGAAGAATCGGTGACACGAGGCCGAGTGGCGGCCAGGCAAAGACCATTAACAAACGCGGCGAATCCGAGAGTGGTGGGTTGACCAAGTTGTCCATTCAAGAGCACGACAAAACCGGAACCAAAAAGAAGGATGGGAAGAAGGGCGTCGCGTCTCAGCGCGATGAAACTCAAGCGTCCGAGCTGCAGCATTAAGAGCGTTCGCCAAAACAAAAATGCGAGGCCCAGAACTGGGCCGCTTTCCCATAGAACGCGTGACCATTCATTTTCCGCAAGTAGAAATGCGGGCCGACCGAGGAGAATGCGACCCGCAACATTAGTGCCAATGCCAAGTCCGTAACCGAGAAATGGACAGCGATCGATGTTTTTAAAACCTTCAGTGAATCCACTGATTACCCGATCGATCATTCCCCAAACGACCGTGGTTTCAGCAGCCTCGGCCGCCGAGGTAAATCGTTCTGACAAGTTTCTCACGCCTTCCTTGAAGATTGGAAAGCGACTAAGAATTAACGCACCGACGACAGCGATGACGAGCGTCCAACCAAATCGATTCACTGCTCGAGGTCGAACGATGAGAATAACGGCGACGGCGAGGACGACGAGGAGCACGGAAGCGACCGATGATTTGCTCCCGGATACCGAGATGCCGACAACCAAAGCCGTGCCGGACAAAATTAAGAGCCAGTTCTTGTAAACCGTTCGGGTCAGCGCGCCGTAAATGACAAACGCGGCTGCCAAACTCATGTAAAACACTGGCCCCGAAATAAACGAAAACGTTCCGGGCGGACGAATCTTGCCGCCACCGGCGGTGAGCTGTTCCGCTTCGCCCAAGCCGGCCGTGCGATTGATGAACGAATCCGGCGACGCTTCGAACTGCGCTACCATGACCAAGCTCATCGGAACCATCAGGACAAGGATCCACCAGCCAAATTTTCTGACATCTTCCTCATCGAACACGCTCGCCATTATAAAAATGAGCGGCAGATGAAAAAAATTGGAGCGGAACCCGTAAAAGGTAACTTCCAAGATCCAGTCGAATCGTAGAAAAGGAAAGAGCACGACGATGCTGACCAGGAGTGACAGCCCGCCGATCACCCAAAGAAAAACGACCCAAAAATTGCGGGGAAAAACGCGGGCCTTGATCGCGTAAAAATAGATTGCCACCATCACCGGGTCGCGGACGAGAAGGAGCGGGTTGGAAAAGCGCGGCATCACCCACTTGCGGAGCGCGCCTTCAATCAGCAACAGCCAGAGATAAAGCCAGATCAGCTGGCGGATGCGATGCTTTGCCTGTTCCTCGGGACTTTCGATGCTCATTCGTGGGTCAAAGCGCGCACCGCGGCGACGATGCTCTCACCGTAGGCGTGCCAGGTAAATTCAGCGGCGCGTTTCCTAGCTGCAATACCCATGCCATCGACGACCGACCCATTTGCCGCGCACCAGTTTAATTTTTCCGCGATCGTTTTCGGCGAACGAATCGGCACCAAGAAGCCGGTCTCACCATCAACAATCACGTCGTCCGCGCCGGCGTTCTTGGTTGCGATGACGGGAAGTCCGCAAGCCATTGCTTCCTGCTGCACCAGCGCGCGGCCCTCGACGATGGAAGGCAAGACAAACACGTCGCAGTTTTGCATGAGACGAAGCACTTCGCCATGCGGTCGCGGCGTTTGGTAGACGAAGTCCGCGAAGCGCTCGCGATACCAGCTAAGCGGACGCAAAAGCGAGCCCATGACCACAAGCTCGATTTGATTTGAATCGACCAACTTCATCGCTTCGAAAAGATCCGCCAAGCCCTTTCGTTGCGTAAGCGCGCCAGCGAACAGCACTTTCAGCCGTCCCGAATTCTTTTTTCCGTGCCTGTTTACATCGACAATCGGCGAGCCAAACGGCGCGATGACACATTGCTTCTGTGCGCGCGCGCCTGCTGGCAGCGATTCCAAAACAAATTTGCTGGGGCAAACGACGAACTGAGCAAATTCCAACTCCTGCGCTTTCCGCGAAAGTTTTTCATCCGAATCGCGCGTCGCGCCCAATGTCGGTTCCCAGTCGGGATAACGCTCGGCTTCTTCGCGCAATAACCGCTGGGTTGTCTGCCAAAAAGCAATCGGGAGATCGTAAATTCTTTTGAATCCGCGTTCCCGTGCAGCGCGAAAACTTTCCAATGCCCCGTCTTCGTACGCGTAAACGGAATCGACCGCCTGAGGCGGTTCGATCTTACGTAACCGTTCCGCGACTTTTCGATCCAGCTCGCGAAGAACTGCATCCACACTGAACGAGCCGGTTTCATGTCGAGACGTAATTCCGATCGTTCCAGCGAACAGCCGAATCATTTCCCGCACCGGAACCGTACGCGTGCGCGAGCGGATTGTTTCCGCGAAAGATCGGCGTCGCAAAATCTCGCGGAGCCATGGCGGTAGCGCGCGATCGATCGGCGATTTAGAATCCCAACTCACCGTCGTCCAGAATTCGCCGAGCATTCCGGCGCGGTCGAAAGCCGCCAGCGCCGCCCGCACAAATTCGTTGCCAGTAGGATGAGAAAGTAAAATCATGCGATTATCTTTCGCATCAACCGAAGATAAGCTGCGGCAATCGCGTCCGACTGAAACTTTGCCAGATGTTCGGCGGCATGCTGACGCAGATTTGTCTGCGAGCTCGAATCATTGAGCAAGCGCTTCAATTGGTCGGCCAGTGCGCGAACGTTTCCGTTTTCGAAAGTTACACCACACGGACCGATCGCTTCTTTTAAGCCGCCTTTTTCCGAGCCGACAACAACGCAACCGCACGCGATTCCTTCCACCACCACGACTCCAAATGGCTCCTGCCAGCGCGACGGTACGACCAGAATTCGATGTCGATTCAAAAGCTCAGCCAGAGCGGCGCCGGATTTTTGACCTGCGAAAGTTACTTGTCGACCCAAGGCAAGCTCAGTTGCGAGCCTTCGCAAATTTTCTTCTTCCGGCCCGCTGCCAACGATCGTGAGGTCAGCCGCCACGCCACCGTTTTGCAAAAGTTTCATCGCCTGCAAAAGCAGATCAGCGCCTTTGTCAGAAACGAGTCGCCCAACGAAGGCAAGGTTTTTGTCGCGAACGACGTTCGGGACCGACCGAAAGACGGCGGCGTCATACGGATTGCCGATGACAAACGAATGTCCGCTGATGCTGTCGGCCACCGCTTTACTGATCGCGACATTGGTAACAAAGCGAAGGAGCGCGTGCTTAAGCCGATTGTTCCAACCGATTCCGCCACGCGTGTTTTGCAGCCAGGTTTGATGAACAACGAGGATCCGTTTTCGCAAGAGCAAAGCCGGAATCAAACTTCGCAAACTGATGTTGTTCTGAAAAAACAGATCGCACCAACGGAGAAGCTCAATAACTTTGAAAATCGACGGCCGCCTGGTTAGTCGATAATTTGCGCCGGCCATCACATCGCCAGCCGTTTGGGTAACGACCTGGACTTCGTTACCAGCAGCCGCGAATTTTTCGGCAAGAATTTTCGAGACCGATTCGATTCCGCCCACGCTGGGATGGAAGAGATGAGAAGAAAAAAGAATTTTCACAATCGTCTCCGCCGCAATGCGCTAGAAATAATCGTTCCAGACGGTCCGCAACATCTGTTTGCGTTTCGCGAGTTTTTCTTCCGCCATTGGATCTGCGGCAGACTTCCGCGCGAGAATCATCGTTTCCAACCAATGTCGAATAAACAAAAAGGGCTTGAGCAGGGTCACGTGTTTGCCGCGGTGACGTTTTAAGAGCCGAAAACGATTGCGATGGAAATCGAGGACCCGATTGGCAGACCAGGCCGAGAGTTGCTCGAGATTATCGTGGACGACGTTGTCGGAGGCGATGACGGCCATCTTCCAGCCGAGCCTGGCGCAACGCCAGGCCCAATCAAGATCGACATCGGAAAACGGAAATTTTTTCTCGTCGAATCCATCACTCTGCTCCCACGCTTCGCGGCGGATCAGAAGCGGGCTGGTGAAAACAACATCGCACGTGCGCCAACGAATTCCGTCGCTGAGTCGCCAGGCAGAATTATTCGGAACGTGCAGATTCAATCGGCTGGCGAGATTCTGCCCGAGCGCGAACGATAGCGCCGTGGGAAAACGCATTCCGTATCCGAAGAACTTGCCATCATGTTGTTTGACGGTGAAGCCGGCGGCGGCGAGCTGCGGTTCCAATTCGAGAAGTGCGATCGCTTTTTCCAGGGGTTCCGCACTGGCCAGGCAATTGTCGGTCTCGTAAAGGAAAAGCCAGCGACATTCTGGAAAACGAGCAATCGCCTCAGCGCACGCGGTATTCACTCCGCCGCTGAACGAGCGATGATCTCCGGAAGCTTCAATCACGATAAGATTGTCTGACGGATGATTTTCGCGCCAGGTTTTAAGAAACTCGGCGCTGCCATCGTTCGAGCCGGCTTCGAAAACAATGATGGCCGAGCCAACGCGCGCACTTCGCAACGCCTCGGTTAGCGATGCCATCGCGCGTTCCAAGAGTGAACGGCGATTAAATGAATTGATGATTGCAACCAATTCGATCGGCCGTTCGCCAGAATCCTGATTCATCGAGCAGCACTCAGACCGAACGTCCTCGCAATGCCTTGGACCAGGGATTCCGAAGAAGCGTGCCGTTGATACCAACTGTAAATGTCGGCCGCGATTTTAGCGCGGTCCCGTGCGTCAGGAATTTCGCCACGGTCCGGTTCCACAAAAAACGGCCCAGGCAAACGATCGCCGTCGAGCGAGATCGCTGAGCCGCGATGGGGAAAAACGGGAATCACGCCGTGGGCGCACGCTGAAGCGAAAGCGCTCGATTTTAAAATGACTGAGGTCTCGACGTCAGGGCGATGGAAATAATTGAACCACCCGAACGAACAACTCTTGAGAATTTCCGATCCATCGGCCGGGGCAATGCGAGGACGGTAATCGGATTCAAACCCAAGATCGACAAGGAGCAAACGCGCGACCGGATTGTCCTCGCCGCCAAGAACAAACAACTTCCTAGGAGCGATTGAATCCGGAATGCGCGGCAGGGGTTGACGAAACGCTCGCAGGGAGCGTTCAACCAGAACTGTGCCGCCGAAGATCGCCCACCGATGCGGATCGCGATTGGCAATTTGATCCGGAGAAAGCGCTGGTTCTCCCAACCCGGAGGGCACCGGATGCAATTCAACGTGTCCGTTCGGGAGCATGCGTTTCAGCTCGGAACGAAAATTATCGCTGCTCACAATGCATGCGTCCGACAAACGACCGACTGACTTTGCCAAATGCATTTGCAACGGCCGCAACCAGAACGCGCTCGTCCATGGCGAGCCCGATGCATACAACTCATGAAAAATGGTGACTAATCTGCCTCGGTGTTGCCGGCGCAACTCATGCAAGATCGACAACAGGCGAAACGGAACGCCTCGCTTTTGGAATCCGTAGTTCACATAATGCAGAAGCGTGTGATCGTATTTTCGAGGCGGATCGTCGAGCAAACCATCGAGTGATAAAACTTCAAAGCCGACAGCATTTTCGGCTGAAGAAGTTTTGAAAGTGGCGAACACAGAGTCGCACCCGAATTTGTCCCGCAGTTTCTTGGCAATGGTGAGGGCATAATCCCCAACGCCGTCGATTCCTCCGGGAACTTTGGGAATGATTTGGAGAAGCGTGCTCAAACTGAAATGGTTTGCGCTTGGCGTTGCTGGTTTCGCGATTGTTGCCCAGCGAGCGCTGCGGTGTACTCCTGGATAGTATCAGATGCTATCTGTTCCCAACGAAACTGCGCGGCGATTTGGCGGCATTTGGCGGAAAGCGCGTTGTAGTCAGTTTCATTCATCCGCAAAATTCCCAGTGCGCGATCAATCATCGCTTTCACGTTTCCGACCGGAACCAAAAACTGCGCGCCAGTAGCGGCGAAGATATGTCGCGGGCCAGGCACGTCGTAGGCAATCGTGGGAATGCCGGAGGCAAGCTGTTCGAGCACAGAAAGGCCGAATCCTTCAATGTAGCTTGGAAAAAGTCCCACCGCGGAGCCGCCGATCAACTGTGGGAGTTCTTTTGGGTCGTAACTGGTGAGACAACGAATGGATTCAGCCGACGAGAGCTGAAGATCGCGGAGAACTGTTTGCTCATCCGTCATCGTGCCGAGAAAGGTGAATCGCGCGTCGGGCACTGAATTCAAAATAGCGCGAACAATTTCCGGCCAATCGCGCAAACCTTTTCGCACGCTCCACATCCCAAGAAAGCAAATCTCCTTTCGGGTCAAACGCTCCGGCGCTGATTGCGCCGCAGTGGCAAGCGCGGCGCGCTCGGCTTCATTCAAGCCATACGGCAGAACAATCGTCTGCGCGGCGGAGCGTTTTCCGAGCGATCGCTTTTCGTCTTCGTTTGGAACGTTGAACAAATCGCAATGAGCAAGCGCGCGATCGGCGCTGCGCCGCAGCAGCCATGAAGTAAAAGTGTAAAGGAGGCGGCCCAAAAATTTTCCGCGCGGCTGATCAGGCCATTGCCGTCGACTCAATCGGATGAATTCGTCATAAGCCAGATACAATCCAATCGAGCGGCCAACCAAGAGACTTTGGAAGCGTAACGATTTTTTCGAAAACGGAAGCGTTCCGACCAAACAATCGATGACATCAAATTTCCCGGCGTTGCGCCGAACGTAATGCGCAGCTCGATACGGAAAGACCGCTTGTCGCCAAGCCGAGAGCGCGCGCGAACGCGTCGGCTTCGGAAACGCGTCGCTGAGACAAAATTTGTCGATCTTGTGTCCGGCTTTTGTCCATTGTTCGGACAATTCAAACCAAACGCGGGCCGCACCCAATCGCGGGTCCCACGGAAGATTCACAATGCCGAGAATGCGAAGCTGTTTGTGCACGGGTTTTATTTTGGCAAGCGACGCGCGAGAGCGGTCCAGAATTTATGCCTGATCGGATTGACGTAATGCCGGATCACAAGTGAGCGGCCGGCGTATCGGTCGCGGTAAATAAACTGATCGTCCACCTGCAGAACGAACTCGCTCGGATCGAATGCGACCGCGCCGTTAGCGTGCATACACAAATGCATCACAGTCTGATTCGTGAAAAAATTGGGTGCACCGTTCAACATCTGCAATCGCTCTAGCCCACGCGACCAATCAAGTTCTCGGAACAGGAAAACGAATCCGGTGTTGGCTGGATTTTGTTTCTCTGACGGATCCAGAATGAGCCGTTCATCGCCCGAGAACTGATAATCGGCGAGATAAAGTGCGGAGATCGATTGTCTGTTGGAAAGATCAGCCAGCTCGCAGGCTCGGGGAAAAAAGAGCACATCGGAATCGGTGTAGAGAGTTGGGCCGTTTACCGGCAGGCTCATTAGAAGAGCGAGTTGCTTGCCGGTCGGATGCGTCGTGAGATACGACTGAATCGAATTCGGCAATCCCGGCGGCAATAGCGAAGGCGTTTTTTGAACACGCACAGCGTTGTCGATCCTTTCCAGCAATTCAATGCTCGTGCTTGTGTAAGATCCATCGGAGACAACCGTGAACTGTTTCGGTCTGCCAGCGTATGTAAGAAATGAGCGAATGGACGCAACCTGCTCCGGCAGACTGTTTTCTCCAGAGTAAGCAAAAACGTCAAACGAGAGTTCGCGCGCAGTGCGAATACGTTGTCGGACGATCATTGGCAGCGCGGCGCGGTAAAGGCAGCGTGCGATTTTTCCTTCAAGCCGCGCCGAATGGTAAGGCACGTTCATCCTGCAGCCGGAGCGAAAGTGCGAAAGCCTCGATAACTCAGCGCCAGATTGACGAGTAAGCTTGGCACCGCCGATATCAGATTAAAAATAAGGACGCCGGCGACAGTGGAAAAATCGGTGAACGGAATGAGCGCGATTTGGGTGGCCAGAGTAAGCGGAATGTAAAGCCACGCGCCACTGACCCACGCTTTCGAAGCATTGAGCAACCAAAGCGTACCGCTGAAAGCTGAGATCACCGCGACACCGATCATCAAGAGAAGTTCGCGATGGAGATGGGTGTAACGATTACCGAGAACAAAAAGAAATTGATCGGGAAACAATGCCGCACCACCGAGCACGGCCGCGCTGAAAAGAATCACGCCTCCGGCAATCGCAGCATAAAGGTAACGCAATTTGTGTTTGTCCTGACAACGCGCAAAAGCCGGGACGAAAATGTTGATGAGCAAATTCGTCAGGACGGTGAAAATCATGGCGAGACGTCCAAGAGCTCCCACTTCGGCAACTGAAGCAGCGCGGCGCGCGAAAAAACTAATCAGAAAGACGGTGATCTGTCCCTGAAAACAATAAAACACCGCGTTCGCGGCCAGATTTTTGATTAACCGCACAATCTCCTGCCGGTCTTCCGCGTTTTCGTCCGCCTTTAGATCGACAACTTTCGCGGCGTAGGCGCGGAGAAGGAAATATTGCAAAAGGAATGTGACGCTGGCGATGGCGACCGCGAGTCCGGCAGTTGCGAACAAATAGACCAATCCCAGAATGAGGAGCAGACGAACAATCGCGCAGGTGAAATCGATTTTTTGAATGCGGCCGATGTCCGAGCGCAGCCGCGGCACCACGCTGAAGATGTCGACCGAAAGTTGAATCGAGAAACCGGCCAGAACGAAGGCGATCAACAGCAGTGTGTAAATTGCAGATGCGCCATTCCTGGCCAGCATCGCATACAAGATCGGCGCAACGATGACGACGGCGCCCGCGGCAAGTTTTTTGCGCACGGCCAAACCGGTATTGATCAATTCGCCGAAGCGATGCCGATCTTGCCAGACACGACCACCAATGGAAATCAGGCCAACGCTGATCCCGATATCAGCCAACAGCATAAGCGTCGCTTGCATCGCGTTGGCAATCGTGAAGAAGGCGTACTCGCGCTGTGGCAACCATCGCACGAGAAGAATTCCACTTGAGAAAGCGATGATTTGCACGGCAGCCTGGACGAGCGCGTAATTGCCGATGCGGCGGGCCTGGTCGAATGCTCGCCTGAGGATCGGAGCCGAGCCTTCGTCCAAAACAGGCGTGGATACCGGGACGAAGAAGCTCATGGGCAAATCATCTGTTCAAGAGAGCAATGAGCTACCCAAGTGCCAAGAGGAATCTGCAGCTTCTTCGGTTGCTGCCGAACCGGCGATGTCGATCTAAAATCCGCAGCCGCGTTATGCGGTCTCGATCGGCTTCGGACGTTCGCGACGCACGGGAGGAACCGCTTCGTCATCGGGGACAGTCGGCGTCGAGTAGTATTCGGAGTATTGGTAGTAGTAATACTCGGGCAGAGAAGTATCGACGAAATTCAGAATCACTCCCGGAACATTGACTTGCCGCCCATAGAGAAGCTCGAGCGCTTTCTTGGTCAGACGGGCCGACGTGTAGGAGAGCCTAACAACAAAGAGCGTGGCGTCGATTTTCGGGGCGAGACTGGTGGTGTCGTCCGCCGCCAGAACCGGCGAGCTGTCGATGATCACGTAATCGTAGTACTGATAAATTTCTCTCAAGAGCGCTTCAGTAGATTCGCGCAAGAGATGTTCGCTCGGCTGGGACAAGGTCTTGCCACGCGGTAAAACGAACAGCGTGGAAACGGCGGTTGGGACGACGACTTCGCGCCAGTTGGCTTCCTGCTTCAACACTTCGGAGAACCCGATTTTTGACGTGATTCCGAACGCTTCGCGCAATGCGCCGCGGCGAAGATCGCAATCAATCAACAACGTGCGCGCGCCGGAGAGCGCCATGGTGATGGCAAGATTGGCGGACACGGTTGACTTGCCTTCGCTTGGAACTGCGCTCGTGACCAAAAAGCTTTTCGGCCGCGGGCCCTCATAAGGCATGAAGAAAATGGACGAACGAATATTGCGATACGATTCGGCGAAGACGTGGCGCATGTCGTCGGGTTGGAGCAGGTCGACTTTGCCCTTGGTTTTCTCCTTCGGAATTTGGCCGAGCACGTTTTCGGAAAAGTGATGTTGAAATTCGCTGAACGACGCCATCCGGTCGTCGATGCGATCGAGCAGAACGAGAATCGCCAATCCGGCAAGCGCACCGATGCCGAATCCGATCAGCAGACTCTTGATCAGACCCGGTCGAACTGAAATCGGCGCTGTCGCCATTTCCATGATCGAGACTTGATCTTCGCTACCGACAACTTGGGAAACATCGATATCCTTGAGATTGTTGGTGAGGCGATCGTAGAGCGTTTTGAGGCGGTCGACTTTGCCTTTAATTCGATTGAACTGGCCGAGGCGCTGGCTGAGATCGAGCGCTTTGGCTTCCCATTCCTTAATGTTGGCCTGAAGATTTTCCATCTGCTTGCCGATGGATTCGCGTCGCGTCTTCAGTTTTTCGAGAGTGTCCGCACGGAAAAGCTCGATCAACTTGTCCTGCTTGGTGATTTCATCATTGAGCTTGATGATCTTTGGGTGATTCGGCCGCAAATCTCTAGCGAGGGTGTCGCGCTCGGCCTTGAGAAGCTGGACCTGTTGCTTCGCCTTTAGATAGTCGGCTTCGGGACCGACGTCGGAAAATGGCAAGCCGCCGTTTTCAACTGACTGATTACTCGTCGCCGTTTCGGTTTTATTTTGCGCCCGGTCGAGATTCTGATCGAGATCGAGAAGGTTGAGCAAGTCGTACTCAGTTTTGAGCTGAGCATATTGTTGATTCAATTTAACCAGGTAAGCGGCGGCGCTGTTTCCCTCTTCCTGAATGAAGCCGATATTGTTCTGCTTCTGGAAGTCGAGCATTTCGTCTTCGCTGTTGCGCAAATCTTTTTCCACTTGGATAAGCTGCTCGGTGATGCCGGTGGTAACTTCGTGGCCGCGGTCCTCACGCATGCCTCGTTTGAAATCGAGATATTTTTGCATGACCGCATTCAAATAGGCCTGGGTGTAATCGGGCGCGCTGCCAATAGCAGAAAGATCGAAAATCGATGTGCGCGGTTTTTGAATGATGAAGATCTCCACCGGGACCGGCTGCAATTCGGGATGGGCTGAGCGAACGAGCGATTCGGCGCTACGTCGAACTTCAGCGCTTTGCATCAGCTGAATTTGTGTCCCGTAGAAATTCACGGCGTCTTCGCTGTAAACGGCGCCTTGAGCGATATTCAACTTACCGGCCATCATCATTTTACTGGTGGACTGATACGACGGCGGCGTCTGATAAATCAGGAATGCCTCCACAAACAGCCCGAGACAGATTGTTAAGACCGGAATCCACCAGCGTCGCAGGAAGAGCGATTTGTAGCGGTGCAGTCGCGTGATGAAAACGGTCGACCAGGACGTAGAAAGGTTTTTAGGAGCTGTGGATGCCGGCATACTACATGTTAATCAAGCGCTGCGGCACGTAGATCTGGTCATCGGGCTGAAGCTCTACGTCTTCTTCGGTTTTTCCTTCTTCAATCACACGTTTGAGATCCACGGTAAATTCCTGACCGGTCTTACGAGTCAGTTTCACCTTACGTTTATTAGCGAAGTCCCCGAAACCCCCAGCTTTAATGATCGCTTTACTGACGGTGTAACTTTCATCAGCCGGAATTTCCTGTGGTCCTTGCCCTTTAACTGAGCCGTAAACGTAAATTCGACCTCGCGATTTTTCACTGACCCGGTCGACCGCCAGAATCACGGTCGCGTGATAATAATACTCTTTTTCCAGCAGCGATTTGATCGTGTAAGCAAGTTCCTTGCACGATTTACCGCGGGCGGGCACAAGTCCCACATAAGGGACCTCTAACTCACCGTTGTCGTTGACCCGCAACCGTTGCGAATCATTGTCGCGATCTTCAACTACTCTGAAGCTCACGTAATCGTTCGATCCGAGTTTCTTTTTGTCATCCAGCACGGCCATGGAGTTTGTCCGCATCACGGTACTGGTCGCAGTGGAAGGCTGGTCGGACGAAGGCGACCTGGGCGTGGCAGGCGCCGGGCTGGTCAGGTCCTGGGCCAATGTCCAGTCGGTCGAAAGGACGCAGGCAGCAGCGACCAATGCATACAAACAGACTCTCATGTTAACCCCCAATTTACCCCTTTTGCGCTTTTTAGAAACTGTATGTGCCGTCAACAGAAATGCGGTTTTGATTGTAATCGCGCAACAGCAGGTTGGAATCTTTGCTCGTTCCCTGATAACGCGCACCCAACGTGACATGGGGCGTCAACTGGTAGCCGACAGTGATTGCGCCACCTATGCGCTGGAAATGTTCAGGCGTGCCTAATTGGCCACTGGCAAAGCCGGCGAACCCGCCGGACTCCTTGGCGTCTTCAAAGAAAAATTCGGTCGAAAGAAGGGTGTTGCGGATTAGGTTCCAGCTCACGGTATGACGGACATAGTTCAGCGTGATGTAATTTGAGTTTATACCGAGCTGATTCTCGTGCCCAGCACTGAGGGTCTGACTGATCGTCGCGTTGATTCGATGTCCGATCAACCCGTTGACGTAGTAATCCTCCAAGTTCTTGTGGTCCGGCACGATAAAGACAAACGGACCGAAAGGAAAGGTGACGAAATTATGATCGAAATCAATCCACTGATACCCACCAGCCGCCCGGACCTTTAGATTGTTGGTGATTTCGGTCTCGATAAAACCGCCGACGCTATAATCTTCGTTGTCATTGAGCACGCTTTGGTCATAGCGCGTAAAGACAGCGTTGCCTTCGGCCCCGACCGTGATCGTCGGCGTGACAATAAAGGCGGCCGAACCACTAACGATTTCCGAGTTGTGGTTCAAATAATCGAAGGCGGAGGTGGTGGAGACGAAATTATAATGGTCGTAGCCGACCTGAAAGAGGAGCTTGTTTAGATCCCACAAGACGGAAATGCCGGCGGTGTTTTCAAAACGGCCATAGTCCACCACGTTGCTTAGGGCTCCCTCTTGAATCGGGTCCTGCTGCAGTTGCATCCGATCGTAGATGTTGATGCGGAAATCGCTGACGAAAATATCGAAAGCGATCTGCGATTTTGGCGCAATTAAGATACTGTCGGTATTGTATTGGGAATGATCGAGATAGAAGGAGTATCCAATGCCAAGATCAAGGCGCAGGGTGTTTAGCTGGGTGATTGGCCAGATCGCGTCTAGAGACAGGTTTGGGGTAATAATAAAATCACCCTGCGTATTAGTTTCGGCGTAGTTAACGTTGTCGTTGTATTCCGCGCTAACACTCGCACCCACTCGAAAGCGAACCGGGCCCAGGAGCAAATTGTACGGAATGCGAGAGACATCCTCCTGCCTTGCATCTGAGGCTTGCTGTCCGGCCAATGACGGGCGCACGGCGTCCTGCCCATAAACACCCGCGGTCGCGACCAACATCGACACCACGAACAAAAGCGTGGCCGATGCACGCAACTGACCGCAGCGTAAGGATATAGCACGGCGACGACTCATAGGCAGGTTGGTCAGGTTCCGGTTCAGCAGTTGTAGTACCACTATCGGTGATTCAAACATCCCGGCCGGGTGACGCACGCCGATTCGAAAACGCTCGTCTTCGGCTCAAGATCGTAATTTCTTGTGTCGGTATCAGTTTTTTGGGGAGACGCTTTTACGAGAAAACACCCTCTCAAGGCAAGCGAAATCGCAGGAATCTTGTTATCCGCCGTCATTGGAAAAATGGAAAAAAAGGCGGGCATGGTCGGACACTGACGCGATGCGATCTTGACCGCGAAATTGGCCTGCATGGCCCGCTGTAAGCTGTGAATGCTCGCATGGGTTGCGGCTCACAGATAATTACGCCCCGGTCGGTCAGGATTTTCTTGCTTATTTCCGCGATCGCTTTTGGCGGATTTGTTGCTGCCAATAATTGCTGCTATGCCGATAGTCCGGCGAGCAAACGGGCCCAAATCGAATACATTGCGCCGGACGGGCAATTCTCTTCGTTGAGCGCGGCCAATCCCGCCGTCCACGAACCGACGGCGTCGTTCGTCGACAACGACACCATCAGCTGTGTTCTGAGAGAAGGCGAAACGACTTTTATTATTGAGTTATCAAAAAATGCGCCGCGCGATCGCTTTACTTTTCTAAACGAAAATGCGGCCGCCTGCGGCGAACTACGCATCGCCGTTTCGGATTCACCTCTTCCGCCAGACAGCCCCAAATGGACCGAAGTGGATGGAATCGTCCCATTTGTCCACAAGCGCCTCTTTAAATTCTCGATGTTGGGCGTGAATACAAAATTTGTCCGGCTCTCGTTCAAGGTCGACGGACAACGCCAGGACCCCGCCCAGATCTCCGATCCATTCGGAAGTTCTGTCCTCGCGGCAGCGATCAATTCAAATTTTAGCCAATTGCATGAACGCGGCCTTGACCTGAGCGTCGCCGCCGCTTCGGTCGCGGCGCTTCCGGCCAAGCAAAATTAGGTGATTCTTGATCGTAATCGCGCTTCATAATGCCGCGCGCACGCACCCGCGGACAAAATTTCAGAGGCATGGAACTAGCTCTTAACAACGCGGGTTTGATCGTTGTGACGCATGCGCTTGGACGAAGGGGAACAGATTACAAAAACGCCGCTCCAATCGCCTTCGTCGGATCGGTTGGTCGCAACTCATTTCGAGCAACTCTCTCATGAAAATAAAACAGCGCACAGCTTGCCTGAAAGCGATTCGCCGCCGCGCGATGATTATTTTGCGATTGTTGCCCGGGCTACAAACGATGCAGTTCGGGATTGGGATGTAAAAAGCGGCGACCTTTCCTGGCCCCAAGGCTTGGAACCACTTCTCGGATACGACGCCGCATCCGTTGAAGGCCACATTAGGTTCTGGCAAAAAAATCTGCACCCCGGTGACCGTGCCCGCATCGGCACCTCAATTCATAATGCGCTGGCCGGAAGCGATGATCACTGGAGTGGCGAATATCGTTTCCGGCGCGCCGATGGGGCCGATATCAATATTTTAGAGCGAGCGCTAATTCTGCGTGACAGGGATGGCGCCGCTATCCGTTTCATCGGCTCGCTTATGGACGTCACCGCCCGCAAACAATTGCAGGATCAGCTTTGTCGGTCGCAAAAAATGGAAGCCTTCGGCCAACTGGCTAGCGGCGTTGCCCACGATTTCAATAATTTTCTCACCACCATTCTTGGTTACGGCGATTTGCTCCTGCACGAGCGGCAGATCAAAGGAACACTTGCCGACCATGTCGGAGAAATTCGAGCGGCAGCGGGTCGCGCATCGGCTCTCGTTGGGCAACTTCTCGCTTTCAGTCGCCGGCAACCGCTCGAACCGGTGGTGGTGGAGGTTAATTCCATTATCACAAACCTTGAGCGCTCACTGCTCCGGCTCATCGGCGAAAATATTTCAGTCGTTTGCCACCTTCACCACGAAAAAGAAGAGGCGCACATCAAGGCAGACCCGACCCAGATTACACAAATCATTCTCAATCTCGCTGTGAACGCGCGCGACGCCATGCCCGAAGGTGGCCAACTCACACTCGAAACTGGGATTGTCGACCTTACGGCGGAAACCGAGTCACCTTTCCACTGCGGAGACTTTGTTCCCGGCCAATACGTTTTGATCAATCTCGCGGACAACGGAATGGGAATGAGCGAGGAAGTAAAAGCCCATCTCTTCGAGCCGTTCTTCACGACCAAGGGAGATCGAGCGAGGAGCGGTCTCGGACTCGCAACTTGTTACGGAATCATCCATCAAAGCGGCGGGCATCTGCGCGTCGAGAGCAAGCAGGGAAAGGGCACGGTTGTCCGGATTTATCTTCCGCGAGTTTCCGCACCGCCACCGCCTGCATATAAAAAGTCGATTGGAAAAAAACCGCGCGGCGGAACAGAAACCATTCTCGTTCTGGAAGACGACGTCAGTGTTCGCCACATATCCGTCCGCATGCTGCGCGGTCTCGGCTACGAAGTTATCGAAGCGGCCAATGGTAACGACGCTCGGCGATTATTGAGTGAAAACGGCGAACGAAGAGTTGACCTTCTTCTCACCGACCTGGTGATGCCGCAAATGAGCGGCCGCCGTTTTGCTGATTCGCTCCACGCGGCTCATCCTAATATCAAAGTTCTTTTTATCTCCGGCTATCTTGAGGAATCGCTTCAACCGGGCGATCGATGCGAACCGGGAATGTTTTTCCTGCCAAAGCCCTTCGACTCGGAACAACTCGCAGCCAAAGTGCGCGAAGCTCTTGATTTTTGAATTCGATCCGTGATCTGCTTGCCACGCCGTAGCCTTGGCGAAGGCGGGTCGATTGTCGCCTGTCCGCCGTAGCCTCTCGACCCGCCGTAGCATTATGCGAAGGCTGGTTGGCGAAGGCGGAATCTTGCGCAATGAGCTTTGCCCGATTGCGCTCACTTTTGCTCACGTACTCTTGGGCGCTCGGTTCATGCTGCTTCGACAAGAGCAGCAGGATTCCTTGAGGGCATTGCCACGAAAAGAGATTTCGAGGCAGGATCGTTCCGGATGAGGCTGGCCAGAAATGCGCCGACATTTGCTGTTCGAGCACAAGGTTGGGTCCGAGGCGAAAGCGCGAGCTAGGCAATGACATGGCCGCACGGTGTCGTGAGGGTGGCCTCAAACCGACCAGGGCCGATTCGGAATGCATAGCTCTTTCGCGCAGAAGCGCGTCGCGCTATGTCGCGCCGCGTCGCATTTATCGATCCGGGGTGGTCATAGTGTGGGCACGGATTCTGCTATTTAATTTCGAATTATTTATAATAGGGGGCATATTATTCATAATAAACAACATGCGCCGTCTTTTTGGCCCCTTACCCTCTGCGCAATCTTTGTTACGATTTGGTCTGTCCAAGCGCAAACCAGCGTAACGCTCGCGTGGGATCCGGACGCCAATGCCACCGGTTACCGTTTATATTCTGGAACAACAAGTGGGGTGTACACTCAGACAAGCGATGTCGGAAATACAACCGCAACATCAGTGTCAAATATGACAACGGGAAAAACATACTACTTTGTCGTAACGGCGTACAATGCCGCTTTTGTCGAAAGCGCACCATCAAACCAAGTCTCTTATGCTGCGCTAGGCTCCACGCCAACGCCAACACCAACGCCAATACCTACTCCTACACCTACACCTACACCTACACCAACGCCAAAACCTACTCCTACTCCGACTCCTACTCCGACTCCTACCCCGACTCCGACCCCTACTCCTACTCCTACTCCGGCTCCGACTCCGACTCCAACTCCTACCCCGACTCCGACCCCTACTCCTACTCCTACTCCGGCTCCGACTCCGACTCCAACGCCAACCCCCACCCCGACACCAGCCCCGACCCCAACACCAACGGCCACTCCTACCCCTACCCCGACACCGACACCGACACCAATTCCAACGCCAACTCCAACACCAACTCCAACCCCGACGCCAACGCCAACACCGACCCCAACCCCTGCGGCACCGACAAACCTTATAGCTACAGCAGCGTCATCGAGCCAGATCAACCTGTCGTGGACTGACAACTCGAACAACGAAACAGGGTTTACGGTGAGCCGCTCTACTAGTAGCAAGTCGTTTAAGCAAATTGCGACTGTAGGCGCAGGTGTCACCACGTATGCCGACACCGGACTTGCGGCCTCGACTAAATATTACTATGAGGTTCGTGCTTACAACTCAGGGGGCAATTCGGCCTATTCGAATATCGCGAGTGCCACGACAGCAGCGACTCCAACCCCGACTCCGACCCCAACCCCGACTCCAACCCCTACACCAACGCCTACACCTACTCCGACACCGACACCGACTCCTACTCCTACTCCGACTCCTACTCCGACTCCAACGCCTACACCTACGCCTACTCCGACTCCTACACCTACACCTACTCCGACACCTACACCGACCACAACCCCAACCCCCACGCCGACCGCGACGCCAACGCCAACACCGACTCCAACTCCAACGCCAACACCGACTCCAACGCCTACACCTACGCCTACTCCGACTCCTACACCTACTCCGACCCCAACGCCGACACCAACCCCAACGCCAACGCCAACGCCAACTGCTACGGCTACGCCAACGCCGACTCCAACCCCTACAGCGACTCCAACGCCGACACCCACACCCATGACGGGACCGGCAGCAATGCTTAGTCCGGTACCGGGATCGACCTTTACTTCTTCCAGCGTGACTTTCAGCTGGAGCGCCGGCAGCGCCACCGCCTACATTCTCTTAGTGGGCAGTTCTCCGAATGGATCCGATATTTACAACTCCGGCCAGGTGCACGTCCTCTCGGCCACCGTAAATAATATTCCCACTAATGGGCAGGCCATCTATGTTACACTAGCTTCGCTGGTTAATGGTTCCTGGACGTTTAAAAGCTATACCTACACGGCTTTCAATTCGTCGGCTATACCAACTCCGACCCCAACGCCAACGCCGACCCCAGCGCTAGCGCCAACGCCGACCCCTACGCCGGCACCAGCCCCTACTTTTTCGCTTTCGATCACCCCGTCAAGGGTCAACTTGAAACGCAGTGGTGGACAAGCCAACTATACCGTGACTATCAATGCGACAGGCGGCTTCAGTTCGACGGTGCAACTTTCCGTAAGCGGCCTCCCTTCCGGCACGACCGGCAGCTTCAGCCCCAATCCCGCAACGACGTCCTCAACCCTGACTCTAAACGTCAGCCCTTCAACCGGGTCCGGCTCGTATATCTTCACAGTCTCAGGCACCAGCGGAACTGCGACAAAGACTGCGACCGGGACGCTCGGTAAGACTAAGCGTTAGAAGAACAGTGGAAAAGAAGAGGGATATTGATCCGTACACAACCGAGATCAACCTCTGGACGGCTTTATGAGTGATTCTTTTAGACAGGGTAACGGAATCCGCTCGACTCTCGCTTGGCGTTTTAGCGCCCAGCATGTGAAGGCTGATGGTCCTTTTATTCTTCAACCCGGCACGGGCCGGCGGACGAAGCTATAATGTAAAGGGTCGGCACCTGGAATTGAAACATTTTTACACCGCCCGCACCGATGGTGCCGGAAATCTACATTAATAAGGTGCTCTTTGAACAAGGACAACTGCGGCGCAAGACATTTGCTGTCATTCTGCCGCGGCAGTAGCCGATTTGGCAGGTCCACCCGGTCAATCCAATTCTTCGCGCAAAACTAAAAGCACGTCGAAAAATTGGATTGGCGCCGTGCGACTACAGATGGGCTCCTGCCTGTTTCAGAGACCCCGAGCTGCGGCGATGCAGCAGCGCCCCCGCACGTCTCCGGACAAAATGAAAACCGTGTTCATCCTCAAAAGCCTCTGGCGCTTTGCGCAGGCGAGTTGAGAGAAACGCGGAACAACATTATTTGCGGTCGAAAAGTCTACAAGGGAGTTGTGGCAATTGGGGAAATTCCGAAATACGCAAAAGCCCGAAACAACTGGCACTGTACCAAATCAACGTTTTCCCGTGGCAAAGCCGCCGAGCGCCTAATGAGCTCACTGAGCCGGAAGTTCAGGCCTCTTGACTTCCAATCTCCGTGTGCCGCTCTTGGCGAAAAATTTGGCCGACGACATTTGAAATAGGATGAACCGCAAGGATGACTCGAATTCTGAACCGGTTTCTTTATTTGCGTTTCTCGATGGACTACCGCTCCTGCCGTGCCAGGCACGGACCGAATATGGAGGCTGGAGGCTTATCTGATCCCGGTTCGCCCCGCAATAGCGGCCTGACCGCACAGACTGCCCGGAACTTCCG
>Ga0207646_10001969_pt1 | contig 24645 bp, 25 predicted proteins | sample KBSK5502metaG_FD_184343 | JGI IMG/M metagenome (GOLD analysis project Ga0207646, IMG submission 184343) | Corn, switchgrass and miscanthus rhizosphere microbial communities from Kellogg Biological Station, Michigan, USA - KBS K5-50-2 metaG... | ecosystem: Host-associated > Plants > Roots >...
GACGTACTCACTTCCGAGTACCTCCTTGCGGACTTTCATGCCTGTGTCGAAGCGTGATTCCATCATGATGGCTCCTCCTGATTCAACATGCAGGTACTTCATTTCTTACCGTATAGTGTAACAGGTTGTGGCGCAATAAATACAGAACCGTTCAGACAGTCAGCGGTCCAACTCCAGGCCAGAACTCCCTGTCGTTTACTCGCCGGCTGGCGGCGCGGGTGCCGTTGCTTGCGCCGGACCAACCCAGATGGTCTGGATGTTCACGAACTCACGAATGCCGAACGACGATAATTCGCGTCCGTACCCACTGCGCTTGACCCCACCGAACGGCAGGCGTGGATCACTGGCTGTCATCCCGTTGATGAAGACGCTCCCCGACTCGATGCGGCGTGCCAGTTGCTTGCCACGCTCGATATCCCTCGTCCAGAGGTTGCCACCCAGGCCATAGATAGATGCATTGGCGACTGCGATGGCTTCCTCGGCATCGCGCACCCGCACGACCGCCGCAATCGGCCCGAACGTCTCCTCCTGGAACGCCACCATGGTGGGCTGCACGTTCACGAGCACGGTGGGCGCGTAGAAGTAGCCTGTGTCACCAAGGCTCTTGCCCCCCTGTAGGATGCGTGCGCCCTGCTGCACGGACTCACGCACCTGCCGATCCAGGTCATCGCGCAGGTCGCCACGGGCCATCGGCCCCATCTGCGTCTCTCTCCGGGTCGGGTCTCCTACCCGCAGACGACCGGTGACCACAGCCAGGCGGTGCTCGAACGCCTCGGCCACCTCCTCGACCACAATGAAGCGCTTGGCCGAGATGCAACTCTGTCCACCGTTCTGGAAGCGTGACCGCACAGCGAACTCCACGGCCCCATCCAGGTCAGCGTCAGCTAGCACGATGAAAGGGTCAGACCCGCCCAGTTCCAGAGCAGTCTTCTTGAGTGCTTCCCCGGCAGTCCTGGCCACCATGCTGCCAACCGCTTCGCTGCCGGTCAGCGTCACAGCGGCGATGCGCGGATCCCTGATGATGCCCTCGACTGCCGAGGATGTCACGAGGAGCGTGCGGAAGGTCCCCTGCGGGAAGCCGGATTCACGGAACACCTCTTCAATGGCCAGGGCACACTGCGACACGTTGCTCGCGTGTTTGAGGACGGCGGTGTTGCCGGCCATCAGTGCGGGAAGAGCGAAACGGAAGACTTGCCAGAAAGGGAAGTTCCAGGGCATGACCGCCAGGATAGTCCCGAGCGGCTCGAAGGCCACAAAGCTTTCGCGTGCATTCGTGACAACCGGCTCATCGGCCAGGAAGCGTGCGGCGTGCTCGGCATAGAAGTCGCCAGTCCAGGCACACTTCTCGATCTCAGCCTCAGCCTCGACAATTGGCTTGCCCATCTCTGCCGTGATCAGCCCTGCCAGGCGCTCCTTGTGCTGTCGCAGAAAGGAGACAGCGCGGCGCATCAGCGCAGCCCGTTCATCGAAGCTCGTTCTGTGCCACTGCTCGAATGCATGTTGTGCCTTGCTCAGCACTGGATCGACCTGCTCAGTGGTGAACTCTTCGAATTCGGCGAGCATCTCTTCGGTGGTTGGATTGATGGAACGGATGACCATGTTTCTCCTCTTTAAGCTGAATCCAGCTCTTACTCTTGATTCGAGAGGCGGCTCTTGCGTGGCTCCGGCTTCCATCCGCGTGGTTCGGGCTGGCCGATACGGTTACGCAGGACGCCAATCCCTTGCACTTCCAGTTCCACCACATCGCCCGGGTGGAGCTTTTTGCCATGTTCCGCCCCGCTGCCAGTGCCCACGGTACCGGAGCCGAGCAGTTCGCCAGGCCAAATGGTCTCCCCTTTGGATGCGTAGGCAATCAGTTCTTCGACCTTCCATGTCATGGTGGCACTGGAGCCGCGAGACCACTCCTCGCCGTTGACGCGGGCCACCATCTCGAGGTGGGTTAGGTCCACTTCGTCGAGTGTGGTAATCCACGGTCCAAGGGCGGTAGCAAAGTCTTTCCCTTTGGATGGGCCAAAGCCACTGTTCATCTCGGGGCCCTGAATGTCGCGGGCGCTGAAGTCATTGAGAATCGTGACGCCGAACAGATGCGAGAATGCTTCTTGCGGCAAGAGGTTGCGACCACTTTTGCCGATCACAAAGCCGAGCTCCAGTTCGTAGTCCATATAATCGGTGTAGTTCGGCCAGCGGACCTCTTGCTCGTGTCCGATGAGCGTCAAGGGATTGATTTTGAAATACGGCGGCATCTCGTAGAACTCCTTGAAGACAGGCTGCCCTTGCCGTGCCGACATATGCTGCACATGCTGCTCGAAGGCTGTAAAGTCGCGCAGCAGTGGTGGATCAAGTGGGGAAAGCAATTGAAGATCTCCCAGGGGCCTCATTGCTTCCTCGGGAGCCGTCTCAATCGCTTGTCTTGCTGCTGCGAGAAACACCTCACCCAGTGAAATGGCTTCAGTCATACTGGACGGGAAAAGCGCCGTTGCCAGGCGACGGGCAGCATCAAAGGTTGCCCCTTGCCGCTCAAGCCGGAGTCGCTCAGCAGTCGCGAGGTCGATCACCCGCTTCTGATCCGGCTGAACGGCGACGAGCCTGGGGATGATGCCATCAGGGCTGGTGTGTGCTATCCTGGCAAGTTTCATGATTTTCCTCCTGCCTGCTACTACACAATATTCTCTACAGTATCCTCTTCTCGTTGGCTGGTAGATTGTTGGTTGGCAGGGCGCAGCTTGAGACTGATCTCAGTCAGCCGCTGAAAACCATCGATAAGCACCTTCCATATTCCATCTGGTGCCAGCCGAATAATAAGGATGAGGAGAACGCCGATGAGCAAGGTGCTCCAATTCTGATAGCCCTGCAACGCTTGCTGGAGCGTGAAGAACACAACAGCACCGATGAGTGGCCCTATGGATGTTGCTATTCCTCCAATAATGGTGATAATGATCATGGTGATGACCCAGTTCAGGCTAAAAGCAGAGTTTGGTTCTATGCTGAGATTGTTCAGAGCTATCAGCGCACCTGCTATTCCAACGAAGAAGGCACTGATTGCAAAGGTGATGAGCTTGACAGGGAAACTAGAGACGCCCAATTCGGCCGCAGCTTCCTGATCATCGCGAATGGCCATCAACCGGAGTCCGAAAGGACTGCGCACCAGGAGCACGATGCAGACCATCGTCAGTACAAGCAGGGCGAGGGAGAGAAAGTACAGCGTGGTATAATCGAGCGCCGCGTTTGGGGGAAGACTCAAGCCGCTTGATGCCCCAGTATAGGACCAGTTGATCATCCAGGTGAGCGCGGCCATTGCCAGACCAAGCGAGCCAATCGAGAAGTACACCTCGCGCAAGCGCATCAGCAGGAGCGCTGCTATTGCCGCGATGCCGGACGCCAAACAGCCACTCGCGAGCAATGTCAGGTAAAGCGGCATTCCGGTATGCAGAAGCAGCACAGCGACGGTATACGAGCCGACGCCAACGAAGAGAGAGTGCCCCAGGGAAAATTGGCCGCCATAGCCACCTAGCAGGTTCCACGACTGCGCGAGTGTCATATAGTTGAACAGCGTGAATGCCAGCGTCAAATCGAACACACTCAGATAGGTCGGTCCCAGAAACGCGAGAACCAGCAATAGAACCAGGATTCCCCATTTTATCCAGCGACCGGAACGCTTCAGAACAGGCACCTTCTCAAACCAGGTGCGCTTTGCAGATTGCTCTACAGTCTCTGGGGAAAGAGGTTCTGGTTGACGATCTGAAAGAGTCATTTAGCCACACTCACTTTCCGCCCAAAGAGTCCCTGGGGCCGTATGATCAGAATCAGCACCAGGAAGGCAAATACGATGAGATCACGATATTGCGCCCCAATGAAGCTCGCGCTCACCTCTTCGATCACACCAACGAGAATGCCTCCGAGTAAGGCACCCCAGAGAGACCCCATTCCACCAAGCACGATCACGACGAAACTACGCAACAGCCACTCAGTACCCGTGGTGGGACCGAAGCCATACGACAGGCCAATGAGGGTTCCCCCGACTGCTGAAAGAGCCGCAGCCAACCCAAAGGTCACGCCATAGACCAGCGGGACATTAATACCCACCGAGGCAGCAGCCGCGGGATCTTCCGCCGCAGCACGCACCGACTTACCAAAGCGCAGGCGCGTGAGTATCAGGTACATCCCGCCGACCATCAGCACAGCTACAACGAATGCAATGACGTAGATCGTACGTACTGTGTCACCAAAAATAGTGATGCCAGTGAGGGTGTAAGGAGCGTTGAGTGCCAGCGTGTTATTTCCATAGACCAGGGCAAAGGTGGTTTCAGCGACCAGCGCTAATCCAAAGGTTGCGACAAGGAGTGTTTCCTGTCCTCTTTTGATTAACGGGTTCAACAGAACTCTTTGTACGACATACCCTATGACAAACATGATTGGCGCGACAATGATCAGAGACAATAAGGGGTCCAGATGTATATGCGTGGTCACCGAATAGGCCAGATACGCGGCCCCGATGAGAAACTCACCCTGCGCGAGATTCACCATATTCATGACACCGAAGACCAGGGTCAGCCCCACGGCGATTGTGACATAGAGACCGCCGAGGAAAAAGCCATCAATCAGATGATAGAAAAACATGTGCGTAAGCCTCCATCAAATGTCATCCATGCGGAGTCTGAAAAAGATCGCCAACCTGGCCTGCTTGCGCCCTGTGAGGTTGTACCATGAGTCAAGCGGTCAATCCTCCGGGTGGAATCTTCTTCAGACCCTGCATCATTATGCCAGTCCTTGTGCTGGAGCTTGGAAAGCAACGCCTGAAACTTGTGGGTAGACCTGTACCGTATTGTTCTTCTGCCACTGCAACATAATTGCTGGAATGGCGTCAGCATGGTTTGACCCAAATTTGATAGTACCAAGCGTATAGGTTTTATCGGTCTGCCCGATGGCCGTATTGAGCTGAGCGGGATCAGTCGAGTTCGCCCGTACGATAGCATCCTGGAGTACCTGTGTGATAGAGTACCCCGCCACGAACCCTGATTGTTCATTGCCATTCGTATACCCGGCCTTGACGGCTTTTGCGATGAGATCGTTTGTTCCGGGGTATCCCAACGACTTAGACCAAAAACCGGTGATAAGTGCGCCTTCGGCGACCGGACCCAGTCCTTGAGGCCAAGTGCTCGTTGAGGCTCCTTTCTCGGCCTCGGCAACGATAGGACTGTAGCTCAGGGACTTCATCTGTTTCCAGAGTGCAGTCGCGTCAGGCGGGATCATCTGTGAGATCAGCACCTGCGCATTAGCTGCCTTTGCCGCGGCAATTTGACTGGAAAAATTCGTCGTGCCGACTGGAAATACGGCATGATAGGCGATTGTGTAGCCATATTGCGGAGCCTTTTGCAGCCAGAGCTTGCCCATCGTGACGCCATCTTGCTCGGTATCGGTGAAAAGTGCGACCCGCTTATTGGTGGTCGTGAGATTCGCGGTCTGGAAGACCAGGTTGGTCTGCTGGCTTTCGTCAAAAAAGATATTCCACGAGTATTGCCATCCTGAAGGACGTCCAGCCAACCATGCCTCAACAGGGGTAGTTGTTGCGATCAAAGGACGCTTCAGCCGTTCGGCAACATTGGAAACAGCGATCGTCAGCGGAGGGGTGAACGGTCCGAGTAAGGCAACGGCATTATCCTGGAGATAGAGTGTGGAAGCCTGGCTGCTGGCCAAGTTCGCATCCGAGGTGTTATCCAGGATGACGAGGTTGATTTTCGCCTTTGCTCCATTAACCTGTATCCCGCCCGCGGCGTTGGCGTCATCGACGGCGGCTTGATAGGCTGATTTTAAGATAGGGCCAACGGCGGCAAGCGGCCCGCTCAAGGGCAGTGTGGCACCAATGACAACCGCCTGGCTGCCCCCTGCCCCACTGCCAGCTCCGCCACACGCAGCAATGCTTAGCGCCAGGAGAGCTGAAAAAAGTGTAGACCATGCTACTTTGTAGATTGTACGCATTTGGATCGCCTCCTTCTAGTGTCAACTAGTATCAAAAACTGTAGAACGACAAACACTTACGGTTCCGGTGCGGGTGGACGCTCCCTTGCTACTCCAAAATAAGCCTGGTGAAGTGCCGGATGCTGGTGTACTTCTGCCGGTGTACCGCAGAACACGACGCGTCCTCGTTCCAGCACGTACACCCGATTGGCAACCGCCAGCGAGCGATGGACATTTTGCTCAATCAGCACGATACTGATGCCCCAGGAGAGAATGTGCGGGAAAGCTGCGAACAATTGATCGACAATCACTGGGGCAAGTCCCAACGAAAGTTCGTCGAGCAGCAAGAGGCGCGGCTCCGAAATGAGTGCTCTTCCGATCGCCACCATCTGTTGCTGACCTCCCGAAAGCCGTCCGGCAAGGCTCCCCGCACGTTCTTTCAAAACAGGGAAGAGTTCGTAGACACGCCTCAAACGTTCTTCGAATGGGGCTGAGGAGCGGGATGCGTAAGCCGCACCCAGTTCGAGATTTTCGCGCACCGTCTGTTCTCGAAAGAGGCGCCGCCCCTCATGGCAGAGCGCTATGCCCTGACGTGCGCGCTGGTGTGCAGCAGCGAACGTAATCTCCTTCCCATCGAGCAGCACCTTGCCTTCGCTGATGGGAACCAGGCCGCTGATTGCCTGTGTGAGAGTCGTTTTCCCTGCACCATTGGCTCCAACCACGGCCACGATTTCACCCGCACCTACCTCGAAATCGACCGAGCGCAGGGCCCGTAATTTGCCATAATCGACACTGAGCTGCCTCGTAGATAGAAGAGGGGAAGAGGGTACGGCTTGTTTCGTCGCAGGTGCCTGTTCCTCGGTGGATGCGAGCTCTTCCTGTTCCGTTCCCAAATAGACCGCTATCACATCTGGGTTTTTGGCTATCTGGCTGGGCGTTCCTTCCGCAATCTTCCGACCCCAATCCAGGACAATAACGCGCTCTGCCAGGGCATTCACCACGGCCTGCACGTGTTCAACCAGGACAATCGTCACGCCACCCTGGGCAATCGGCACTCCATGAGCCTGGATTGAAGCAATGAGGTTCGTGATCTCATCGATCTCGTGTGCCACCAGCCCAGCGGCAACTTCATCCAGCAAGAGAAGGCGCGGCTCGAGCGCAAGTGCGCGAGCAAGCTCGAGCCGTTTGAGATTCAGCAAGGTGAGGGAGCCTGCCAACAAGTTTCTCTTCTGCAAGAGTCCACATAACTCGAGAATTTCGTCCGCGGAGTGGGAGGCGTGCTTCGCACTGCCCCCACGCGAATGAGTTGGTATCAGGACATTTTGATGAACAGTCATGCGTGCGAATGGTCGTGGGATTTGATGGGCGCGCCCAATACCAAGTCGAGCAATGGTATGTGCGGGAAGACGATCCAGATGATTTTCGTCGAAAAGGATTTCGCCAGTACTGACCCGCTGCGCGCCCGAAATCAGGCTTAATAAGGTACTCTTTCCAGCACCGTTGGGCCCGATGACGCCAAGTAGCTCACCGCGTCGCACCTCGAAGGTTACGTCATCGAGGGCAGTCACGCCTCCAAAACGCTTGGTGACATGACGGAGCGTTAGCAGTGGAAAATCGGTAGATAGTTTTTCACTTGAATCGGAAGCAGCTACCATTACGCTTCTCCTTGTTCTTATAAGGCACTCGTTCCACCATCGACAGCAAAATCCGCTCCGGTCACCCACGAGGCTTCATCCGACGCCAGATACAGGGCACAAGAGACAATATCATCGGGTGTTCCAATGCGCTTGATCATCACCTGGCGCAGTATCCCATCCAGTGCGGACGAACTGATGGCCCACTCGGTCTGCGGTGTCCTGATCAGCCCTGGCGAGATCGTATTCGCTCGGATGCCATGCTGTCCCCCTTCCGCAGCAAGCTGGCGCGTCATCGCAATAACCGCGCCTTTGCTTGCAGAGTGGGCCACCCCAGTAACTGTTTCGCTGCCGATCTTACCAGAAACAGAGCCGACATTGATGATGGAACCTCCCCCTCGCGCAACGAGGTGCGGCCATGCTGCCTTACTCACCTGGTAGACCGTGTCAAGCTCACTGCGGATGGTGTCATGCCAGATCTTATCCGTCATCTCCTCCATCCGCGCGATCCAGGCCGTACCGGCATTGTTATATAAAATATCAAACCCACCATAAGAGGTGACAGCCAGGTCGATCAGTACCTGCACCTGACCAGGATTAGTGAGATCACATGGCTGCATCGAGATCATCTCACCACCTGCGTTCTTGACCATCCTCACCGTCTCTTGAGCTCCATCGACATTGAGATCGCAACCGACGATCTTGCAGCCTTCAATCGCGAAGCGTAGTGCAGCAGCCCGTCCCATGCCACTGGCCGTTCCAGTGATGACTGCTACCTTGTTCTCGAGTCGCCTACTCATTTGCCCTCCGTGCTTCCCCTGGGGCTTTATGCCTCAATACAGGTATACATCACGATATGTGCAGCTTCGGGATAATTGACTTGCTTTGTCTTTTCTGAAGTGTACGGGAAGATAGGGACAAAATCACTACCACTCGATTCCGTTTTTTCTTTCCGGTTACTTCCGCCCTAAAATAGAGTCGCTGTCCTGTGAAAGTTTCCAATTGGGAGAATGGATGTAATAGTTACCTTACCTCTTCACAGAAGAGCAGCTATGTTGTAGATCGGAAGCATCTGGAAAGAAAGAACGGAATCGAGCGGTAGTGATTTTGTCCTTATCTTCCCGTACACTTCAGAAAAGACAAAGTGATGGGATTCTAGAGGAATGGCCTGAGACCCTGATTGTGTACTGTCAATGCAATCTTTCTTTGGCTCAATTATCAGAAATGGTTCTGTCTTAAGGAAAGGAGGTAGGAATGATGATTCCTACAACTTCAGAGGCCCAGTTCGTTCGCTGGACAGGCGGCGTCATGGCATTGGAGGGGAGGTGGCGGCGATGACCACATTCCGGGGCCAACTGTATTGGCGCGGAGATGATGGCTACGAGCAGGAGAGGGTTGGACGAGTCTTCAACGGGCGCAAGCCCGACCGTTATCCCGCTGCCATCCTCAAGGCCGTACACGAGGATGACGTCATCGCGGGGGTGCGCCTGGCACACGAGCGCGGGCTGAAGGTTTCCGTGCGATCCGGAGGGCACAGCTGGGCTGCCTGGAGCGTGCGGGACGATGCACTCCTCATCGACCTCGCCGGCATGCGGGAGATCTCCCTCGACACGGATACGCTGACCGTGCGGGTCAGCCCCGCAGTGACCGGCGACGAACTCAACTCGTTGCTGGCCGAGTACGGGCTCATGTTCCCCGGCGGACACTGCCCTACCGTCGGCCTTGCAGGCTTCCTGCTTCAGGGCGGCATGGGCTGGAACTGCCGGGGGTGGGGCTGGGCCTGCGAGAGCATCGAGGCAATCGACGTGGTGACCGCCGACGGCAGGCTGGTCAGGGCGGACGAATCGCAGAACGCGGAGTTGCTGTGGGCGGCACGCGGCTCGGGTCCTGGCTACTTCGGCGTCGTGACCCGCTTCCACCTCAAGGTTCGCCCGATTCCGAAGGCGATCACGCAGAGCACATATATTTATCCCAAGGAGTTTTTCGACGAGGTCATGCGCTGGACCTACGAGATCCATCCGCTGCTCGCGCCGACTGTAGAGGTCGTCCTTCTCGGCGCAACAGTCCCACTTCCGCCTGAGGTGGAGCATGTGGGTGGTCCGGTGGTGGTCGTCCACGGCATCGCATTCGCTGATACGCGCGATGAGGCTGTTGAGGCACTGGCACCTTTCGAGACCTTCCCCCTGGTCAGTAAGGCGCTGGTGCGCCAGGTAGCGATCCCGACATCGCTCGCGCTCGAATATGAGGAGCAGCGTCGCGCGAACCCTGAGAAGCACCGGTACCTGGTCGACAATATATGGACCAATGCTGGAGCGGACGACGTGGTGCCCACCATGCGGGATGCATTCGTCACGCTCCCCACAGAGAAGTCGTTCTCGTTATGGTTCGGCATGGCCCCGCAGCGACAATTGCCAGATATGGCGCTCTCCCTGCAAGCTGACGTCTATTTCGCGGCATATGTCATCTGGGAGGACGAGACCGATGATGAAACGTGCCGGGCATGGCTCGCAGCCCAGATGCGCCGCATGGAGCCCATTTCCGAAGGACTCTTTCTGGCGGACTCCGACCTGGCGACGCGACCGGCGAAATTCCTCTCCGGCCCCCACTGGGAGCGGTTGGAGAAGCTACGTGCGCGCTACGACCCCGACGGGCTGTTCCACTCCTACCTCGCCGCGCACAGCACTCCACTCAATATCAACCTGTGGACCGAGGGAGCATGAGAAGATCTGTGTTCGATTCTCTATCAACTCCCAGGCGTGTGTGGAATGTGGGATGTAGGTACCGTTTCGTTTCTTGCATCAGATGATGCCGCCTTTATCACAGGGCAAACAATTTCTGTTGATGGTGGCCTCGTGCGCCTGTAATGGCAGGTAAATGAGAGAGACCCTCAGACATATGGAATCATTCGGAGGATAAAGGATGAAGCACGGTAATCGTATTCGGGAGGGGCGTCGATTTCAGCGGTCGATACTGTCCCTGACGATGCCGCTGATGGACCTCCGGGTCATACAACAGAGGCGGAGGAGGGTCTTGCCCTGGCAGCATTTTTGCCAGCAACTCTGCATCGCGTTTGAGCAGGGCGTAGATCGCCTCGGTCATCTGCCCGGCTACCCGACCGATGACCCGCTTTTTCCCAACGCGGGACTGCGTCTTTTCGTCATACGGGCACCGCGTCTTGACCAGGCGCTCGTACAGTTTGGCCCACTCATTGTCTTGCAAGCGGATAGCCTGGAAGACAGCAAGGAACAGGATCTGCTTCATCGTCCTGGTTCCTCCGCGTGTCAGACGGGAATGATCCAGGGTGCTGCCGGACTGGACGACAACTGGAGCCCAACCGAAGTACGATTTGAGGGCAGAGGCCGAGGGGAAGTTGTGGATCGAACCAATGGCCGCAATAATCGTCGCCGCAGTGATGGCCCCGAAACCTGGAAACGACAGCAAGATCTGCCCCTCGCGAGCATGTGCGACGATGTTTCCAATTTCACTATCCAGGTGCTCGACGTGCTCACGCAGAAGCCGAAGCTCTTTGATCAGCTGGCCTTGTTCCAACACAAGGCCACGAAGGCGTGCGACATCCTTGATGCCAAGACTTTGCGCAGCCAGACCTTGCAGTTCCAGGAGCCTGGCATCAGAGAGGGAACGAGCACCGCCTCGGATCTCCTGAAGGATCGTAAAACTGACCGGCGCAAGAGCTTGGGGGGTAGGAAAGCGCTCGCGCAGCGTCAGGGCGAAGAGCGAATTCGGATCTTTCACGACGCGGGTCAATTCGGCAAAGACCTCATCACAGATGGCCGTCAGCTTGTTCTTGCGCTGCGTGCTCTCGCGAATCAGCTCATAGCGGTGACGGATCAACCCTTTGAGCTGGGCGGCGGCCTCCGTTGGAGGAACAACACGTCGAACCAGTTGCAATTTGTTGGCCACCTGGACCCCCAGTTCGAGTTGGCTGTAGAGCTGATTCGCCAGGGTCAGTGCATCCCGCTTGTCTGTTTTGAGCATGCCTCCTGGACGGCTTTGGACATGCATCATAGACACTGGGATATCCAACTCCTGCAGATAGTGTTCGAGCGTGCGGTGATAGTGGCCGGTGCGCTCCATGAGGACAAAAACGTGCTCAAGTGGGGCCAGGCCGCGTATCCGCTCGATGAGCAAGCGGAAGCCCTCGCGTGCATTTTCAAACACCAGGGCAGGACATGCTTCAAAGCGTTCATGACGCTCAAGGAGGGTCTTGGAGAGGAAGCCTGCCAGGTGCCTCCCTTTGCCAATGTCAATGCCGACGTACAAGGATTCATGCAGCAGCAGAGGAACGGCTTTCAGGTCAGCACGTTGAGTGGCTCGCTTTGCCATGGCTCATCTCTCCGATCTTGGAGGCAGACACACATCCGAACGGACACACGATGTGGGTGGAGAGGTCTGAGCCCGTGGAAGTGCCGCTCCCATAGACTGCTGAGAGGTTCCTCACGGTCCCCACAGACATATCAGGGGTTCTCAACACTTCCCCCACTGAGAGTCAAGGGATCTGTTCCCACTATGTCAAAAGGGGTCTTCAGACTCTTGTCCTGGAAGAGCGACTCCCAGGTGACCTCTCCAGTTCAATATTACACGAACTTTTGTTCAAATTCAAGATTCCAGCAGTCTATGTCAAGCCTTTTGAGGATCAATTTGGAACGAGAGAAAAACCCGATGAAAGGGAGGGAAAGGGCGATGCTTTCAACACGGTATGCAGGAGTATACCACGCCGCTTACGGCTGTCAAGCCGCTTCGCTTCCCTTGACAGCCGCTCGCTTGCGTGGTCTGAAAAGGACATACCGAGTTGAAAGCCAAAAAACAGCAGGGTTTTTTGCTCATCTTGAAAGGAAGAAGCCTGATCAGCAACTGCTAGGCCGCTGGGCGTGCATGCTGCTGCTGTGCGGTCTCAAAGGTGATCGCCTCATAGCAGCGGTGATGGATCCACATGGCAAAGATGATCCTGACCCACACATTGGCCAGGGCTCGAACGGCTACCTTATGACTTTTGCCTTCAGCGCGCTTGCGTTGGTAATACTGCATGGCCCACGGCTCGCTTTGCGTCGTCTGCCAGGCAAATTGGTGCAGCGCATTGCGCAACGGTTTGATGCAGCCCAGACGGCGATGCGCCTTGGAGTACATCCCGCTTTGAAACAGCACGGGCGAGGTTCCTCCCAGCGCTTGCAGACTGCTGGCATCCTGGTAACGCGTGCGATCATCCCCGATTTCCGCCAGCAGTCGCGGAGCCAGCCGTTTGCCTGCACGCGGCAAGCTCGCAAAGAGCTCATGGTCCTCATGGGTCAAAAAAAGGGTCTTAATCTCCTTCTCGTACTGAGCAATTTGCTCGATCAGCGGCAACAGTTGACTCACCAGCGCCCCCAGCAAACGCGCTTTCGTACGGGTGGTCACGGCATCAGCCTGCAAATGGGGCTGCTGCAGCCGCTCGACAATCTCGGCGGCGACGATCGTCGGGTTGGGATGCCTGGCTTGCCTGAGGACCTGCTGGATCTGTGCCGCCGAAGCTGCCATTGCTGCCTGTGGGGTGGGGTAGGTTTGCAAGAACAGCAAGGTGCTCTTTTGCTGCAGTTTCGCAAACAGCTCCAAGGCCACTGGGTAATACGCTTTGAGACAGGCCGTGAGCTGATTGACCAGGCGCGTTTGCATCTGGATCAGGGCATCTTGATCGCGCGTAAGCAGTTTGAGCTCGGCAATCTTCTCGCTGTCTGGCGTGAGGCGGTGCAAATCGGCCAGGTCCGCTCGTCCGGTCTTGGCCAGCAAGTAGGCATCAATCGTATCGGTCTTGGCACCCGAGGCGGCTCGCCGACGATCGACGGTGCGCAGGTTGACCGGGTAGACGGGCCAGCCTGCTTCCAACAGGTGAGCAATCAACAACCCATGGGTCGTCTCGATGATGCAGGCCATCTGTTCTTTCGACTCCGCACCAACGATCTGCTCCAAGAAGGTGGTCAGTTTGCTCATGCCTTGCGGGGTGTGATCGACACGCAGCGAACCGACCTGACGGCCCTGCTCATCAATGACCAGGGCGTCATGATGGTCGTTGGCCCAGTCAATACCGGCATACCACATCAGAAATGCTCCTCTCTGCACACATGGTTCCTGAGCACGCGTGCCCTTATACTGTGGCGCTCGCAGCGCGACTCTCTCATGATCGCTTCCGCTCAGGAACGGTGCCAGGGAAGTGCGAGCTTTCTTAATCGGTCGAGCCGGGTGGAAGAAGTAGGCTTTCCCTGGCATGTTCAACAGTCTCATAGAGCAAGTGTACACTTGCTCCAGCCCTGTGTCGAGAGGGCTTGTTCTTAGTTTACTGTATAAGGAGGAGGTGCTGATGACGAAGCAAGACAAGCCGACAGGCCAGCGTGAACAGCACAGGAGAGGAATGCTGTGGCGGGTACTCATCATAGGAGCGCTCCTTGTGGCCATCCTGGTGGGAGCTTTCCTGCGATCCTTTGGCTCTCCATCTGCCTCACCGTTGCCTGTACGGATACAGGCGTCTCCCTCGCCTGCACGGGTGTCGGCGCATCTGGAGACGGTAGCCGACATTCCTCTGCCAGGGGGAGCATCGCGTTTTGACTATCAGAGCCTGGATCCGCGCAGAGGGTTGCTCTTCATCTCGCATCTGGGAGCGAGCACGGTGACGGTCTTCGATCTGGCGTCGCGGAGCATCCGCGCGAACATCGCCCACATCGCGGACGTGCATGGGGTGCTGGCCATCCCCGAACTGGGGCGGGTCTACACCTCGGCGACCGGCGAGAACCAGGTGAAGGTGATCGATGAGCAGTCACTGCGTGTGGTGGCGACGATTCTGGCAGGGGTCTACCCGGATGGGATGGCCTACGATCCGCTCACTCAGCACCTCTTCGTGTCCGACGAGACGGGTGGTACCGAGACCGTGATTGATGTCCGATCCGAGCAGCAGATTGCGACGATTCCTCTAGGTGGGGAGGCGGGCAATACCCAATACGATCCTGTCTCTCGCCGCATCTTTGTGGATGTGCAGACGCTCGATCAACTGGTGGCCATCGATCCCACCACAAACCGTCTCATCGCGCGCTACGGGCTGCCGAACTGCGATCATGATCACAGCCTGCTGATCGACGCCCCCTCTCCGCCTGGCGTTCGTGGCCTGCGACGGCAACAGCGTCCTGCTGACGGTCGATCTGCGCTCTCTGACAGTGACCGCTGTGCAGACGGTGGGGACAACCCCGGATGTGCTGGCGCTGGATAGCCACTGGATCTGCTCTACGTCGCCTCGGAGATAGGGGTGCTTTCCGTCTTCGAGGTGCGTGGGCAGTCCTTGCGCAAGATGTACGAAGGGTTTGTCGCGGCAGAGGCCCACACCGTCGCCGTTGACGAGCACACCCACCAGATCTTCCTTCCTTTACAAGAGGTGCATGGCAAACCTCTTTTGAGTATAGCGATCATCTGCCAGCCTTCCCACCCGACACCAGCGTGTCATGGGCAAGGCGGGCCTAGTTTAAGCGTGTACGGAGACAGAACATGAAGAGATCTCTCCTTGCTCACCAACGATGGCGGCGCATGAGCCCACTCGTGTTCCTGGCGCTCACCCTCGTGCTGGCAGCCTGCGATCAGGGCAGTGGCAATGGAAGTGGAAGTGCGACAGGAACCACAACACCGCCGATCGCGACCGCAGCGGCTATCCAACTCGGCCCGCAGCCCTGTCCGGCTGCTGTGCAAGCTGCTGCTCACTGGAATGCTCTCGTGGGTACAAACACCACGAAGACGGTCCAGGGCGTGATCTGTGGCTACCTGATGGGCGTACCCACGCTCCAGGCTGTGGTCAAGGTGGGCCATGGCAGCGCACCTTTCGTGCTGGACATCGGTGTGTACACCGCAATCACCAGCGCGAAGCCGGTTCGCATCTTCGCGCTGACTGGGCTGCTGCAAGGCGATGTCAGCATCAGCAACTACAATACGCTCCTCACGGGGCAGGTTGACCCTAACTCCAGCCAGAATAAAGGGCATCCTTCTCCAGAACAGGGAGTTGACCTGTACCGGGAATTCAAGTGGTCGGACAGCGCCGGGACGCTCACGCAAGTGGCTTTCCAGGGCCTCTATCCCGACCTGACACGCTCCCAGGCCGAATTTGAGCAGCACGAGGTGAATACGGGCCAGGGGTTTCAGCAATGGCGGCTCAGCGTGATCACCACCGCCCAGAACTTCTCCCACGACCGTCGTGAGCGGGGGTGGGACGCACGATGCACGAGCTGTCGTCCTGATCAAGAATCCGTCGGCTGGTGGCGCGACCATCACGCTCTCGCTCAGCCGCCTGGAACTCAACACCAACGGTGGCATTTGGGAGGTGACGGATGTAGCAACCGATGGCATGGCTCTCACCTCTCCGCAAAGCGCGCAGCAGCTGACCAGCCCCGTGCAGGTGGCGGGGAGCAATGCCGCCTTAGCCGGCGGCAAGCTGACCACCATCACGGTCTTCGATCATGATCGGACCGCGATTGGCCAGGTGACGGTGACGCAAGCAAAGGGAGCCGGGAACACTCCCCTTGCGATACGCGTTCCCTATGCAGCGAGCTTCCAGGGCGGAACACAGGAAGGAAGCATCATGCTGTACAGCTACACAGGGAACCACGTCATTGCTGGAGCTGTGATGGTGAAAGTCCTGCTGAGCCCCTCATAGGCTGAACGGGAGCACCTGATTCCTAAACAAGAGGGTCAGAGCAGAGCCGGGACTTTTGGAAGGGAAAAATGGTGTCACCCCAATCACGGCCCTTGCCAAGCTGCTCCCACTCATGGCATAATCGTAGTTATCCCGTGAGTCAGACCGGGACGCACTCTCCTCGCACGCGCAAAAGAGGGGTCGGTGTCTTCCTCGTCCTGCCAAATCAGCGTGAAATTCTCACGGCATAACTTTTTTTGAGCAAGGAGGAGGTATGGGCACGGTACCTGTAAACGTACAGCCCTTCCCCGGACAGGGGGCCGATGTCTGGATCGAGGCTTACATTCGCATCTTGGAGAAATTTGCCGCGTGGCTCACCATTCGCCCCGGCAATTCCGGCCAGTTCCATCCCCAGGCGATGACACGCACTGCCATCGAGTGTTTTCTTGATACGCTGCCCAGTTTCGGTTATAAAAGCAGGCACGCGCCGCCCTCTCCGGCTCCTGTCGCTGGTTGCAGGAAGACCAGCAGCTCCTGGAACACAATCCAGTCCGTGGCGTTTCGATCCCCGCGCAAGCATTGCTTGCTCCTCGCGAGCTCTCCGAAGACCAGCGCTACGTGATCCGTGACCTGGTGAACGGGAGGCCGATCTGCGAGGCAAGGCGGCGTTTGCCCTGGGTGACTTCGCCGGGTGTCGTGTGAGCGACGCCTCCTGGCTGCTGTTCGATCAAACGCATGTGTCCAGAAAAACCGGGTGGATAGCCGTTGGGCATAAGGGTGGCAAGGAACGCACGATTGATAGAGGTCGAATGAGGCGCGTGCCCCGCTGTATGACTATCTTCAGCAGGGTGAGTGCAAAACGAGCGCCTATGTCTTTACCAGAAAGCCGTGCCAAAAAGCGCGTGAGCACGGAAGAACTCGACGGCTGGAGGTGGACGGAGGATGGCATCCACCAATGGTGGCAGCGACTGAAAGCGAAGGCGCGCCTGGCAGAAGCCCGGTTCATCAACGACATCGATTTTCACGACCTGCGTCACGATTTTGTGCACCGAGCGCGAGAGTATGGTTGGAGCCTGGAAGAGGCGGCTTATTATCTGGGGCATATCACCAAAAGCGGAATGCCGGCCATTCAAACGACGATCCGGTACACACAGGTGAGCCGTGAGCACGTGAAAGAGAAGCTGAAGCTGCTTCGGGGGTAGCGCCTCACGGTCCGGGAAGCGCCTGGGAAGCTGAGCAGTCTTGCAAACGTTCGATGAGGCTTGAGTATGAGAAAAATGCTCATCAGATCTGCGAGCATCCTCGGTATCTTGTTGGTGCTTTTCACAGCACTCGTTACTCTTCTCCGTTTCTACCCGTACACCTATAATTTTCCTGCCTATCCAAAAATAACCCACACCCAATCCGGGACCAATGGAGACCCCATAAACGTTCTCTTTGTCGGGAGTAAAGATCAGATTATGCAAAGCTTCCAACGAGCGAGATGGCTGATTCCTGATCCCATTACCCCACAAACATCGGCGAAAATTGCTGCTGATAGTCTTGCTCACCGAAGCTACCCAACTGCGCCAGTCAGTAACCTCTACGTCTTTGGGCGAGTCCAGGATCTGGCGTTTGAAAAGCCCACCAATGATGTCCAAAACCGGGGACATATTCGGATCTGGAAAACCGGCGCACTCATCAATGGACAGCCCGTCTGGGTTGGAGCGGCGTCCTATGATAGCGGAATTGAGCTGAGTAGCACCAACCATTTTCCCACCCATCACATTGCCCCTACCGTTGACCTGGAAAGAAATACGGTCGGTTCTGACCTGGAGAAAACCGGGCTGGTCAAAGAGGAAGCGGACGCAGCATTTACTCCTCCCATTGTGTATGCCCGCAATGGGGGAGGGGATTATTATACAAGCGATGGCGATGTGCTGGTGATCAATTACACCCAAGCCCCCATCCCACTCAATCAATCGGTATGGGTCATAGACGGACTGAAAACCGGAGTATTCCTCGTCTACGATGCGCTTTTCACCGTTGTTGGTGCGCTGATTACTTTCCTGGTGCTGCTTGCTGTACTCATCGCAGGACTCGCGCTCTGGCGATTCACGGAAAGAAACCGAACCATGGTTCGGACAGAGTCAAACGGCATGGGCAGGAACGAAGCCCCAGGTGGCTTGAGTAGAAAATGAGGGCGCATTTCCTTAGCGTCGTTTTTCGTTCCGTTAATACTCAAGTGCCTTATAAAGCCTTCCTGGTGGCGCTCTTTACCGAAATGTACGGCTTTCCCCTGACCATTTACCTGCTGTCAGGATGGCTCGGCAGCGCCTTCCCGGCATCAGCCTGCCCTCGCACAACACAGGGCATCTGTGGGAAACGCTGATGGGCTGGAAAGGGGATCCGCACCTGAACCCACTGCACCTGTTCAGTGACGTGTTGATCATCGCGGGGTTCATTTTGTTGGCCGCCTCCCTGGAGAAGCTCTACAAAGCGCAACGGACCCATGTTGGCGGGCTAGTGCTGCTGGCTGGTGCCTGGGCGATGGCAGCGCCGCACCTCCGCTACGCCCGCCCAGCATGAGGATGGCGCAGCCGCGATGAAGGCAAAGACAATCTCCCCCGGAGTGTCAAGCACCACCTGCTGGGGAACTCCTCTCCCTTGGTGACGGCATGAGGGAAGCTCACCACATTCCAGCTGGCCACCCCAGCAGTACAGAGAGGAGCTCCACTCCCTTTGCGAAGGCGCGTCGCGCTCGCCCTGGACATCCCCCACGCACTCGCTGCCGCTGCCGCACGCCTGTCTGACCGCCTTACTACTTCCAAGTTGATCATGCGGCCAAAGTTTGTGGCTGAGTGACATCTTTGTCCTTGTCTGGCGCAAACGGACTGCCGATATGACGGAGCACGTCGGCTGGATTCTGGGTGAGTGCCTGAAAATGGGACTGCACATCCGCGAGCAGGAGATCGAAATCTTTTCGTTGATGATTATGCGTGACCATCCGTCGCGAGATGCGCCAGAGCCACGAGAGTGCCGGTTGGCATCGGATCATAGGCAGGGGTATAGACCAGGTACAACTGCTCCTTCAACGAAGGTCGCGCAAGCCACGTACCAGGAGGGAACCAGCAGGAGTGTGAGCCTTGAGGTTGTCGGCAATCACGATAGCCACACGTCCGCGACGTGTGGAGCGGGCAACCGCGGCACGCACTTGTTCACAGAACACATCAGCGGTGCGTCCCGGAGCGACCCTGCCATCGAACCAGCCATCGCGCCAGTCCACCAGGTCGGCGGGAAGCTGATCCCACAGGTCAGCCTCGACGAGATCTTTGACGGGTAGAGGTTCGGGTGCGGTGGCACCGGCTAACAGCACCTCTACCCGCAGGCGTTTCCCACGTAATCGGCTTTCTCTTCGGCTTTGCGCTGGCATCCGTCCAGGTCGGTCGCTTGCAGACGTAGTCATGGGCATTGCTGCGCGCATATGGAATAGCTTCCGTATCAAGGTAGGGATGCATCTCGTGGTCACGCTGTTGACCGCTTTGAACCTCATCCAATTCAAGTGGGAACTTTCCCCACTGTGGAACCGTCATAGTGGATGAAGTCCTGGAAAGGAAGAACAATAGCCACTGTAAGGAGAATCCTCTATGTTCAAGAAGTTGGTCGCTTTAACGATTGCCCTCGGTTTATTCGTAATGCAGGCTCTTCCGGCCTTTGCCTGCGGAGCACTGATCGCTCCCAACGGCTCTGTACGCCTCGCTCGTGCCACCACGCTGGTCGCCTGGCATGATGGGGTCGAGCGCTACCTGACCAGCTTTAGCTACCAGGGGGACTTCGCCAACTTGGGTCTGATTGCACCACCCCCTGGACAGAGAAAAAATTTACCTGCTCTACTCGTTATTTTACCTGGTAATCTTGCTTATGCTTAACAGTTTTATTCAAAATGAAAGAGGGCCGCTTCCCGCGAAGCGGCCCTCCTGGCTGATCCAAAGGTAGCTTTCAACTTAGTGAAAAGCTACCCCCCTAGACATGAGAGTTGTTACCCTACGCGAGGCAGGGATTGTTAATCGTCCCGTTGAAGTCGGGAAACAGTATGTGCGTCGCTCCCTGGCCTCCAAAAACCAGGTGCAACTGTGGTAGCAGGGAACCATATTGTGCGTTTTGACCGAACAAATTCGAGTCTGGAATGGCGCCGCCAATCTGCCACTTACAGGAGCCGGAATTCGGCGTGCTGTAGAACGGGTAGAAGTCGGCAGGCCTACCATCATCGGTGGTTGGTATCAACGTGCAGCTCGAATGAGGTGCATTGGGAGTCACAATATTGCAGCTGCTTTCAAGGTCAGGTAAGTCCGTCTCGAAGGCACTCTGTGTGTAGTTCTGATCGAAGCCCGCGCCGGTCAGTGGGCTGGTGAATTGGATCGGGGTTGGATGATTGGGATTGCCATCCGGCCAGAGCAGCTTGTAGGGGACACCGTCAAAGCCAAAGTTGGAGTCAGTACACCCTGACACCTGGACCAGTGATGATCGGGAGGCAGGGAAGCAGAAGTTGTCGTCTCCACCAGCAGTGAGTCTTTCGGAGGGCTCCCTGTCACTGCTCACACCTTCAGAGTCGCCAGCCGGGCACGAGATAGGAGCACCGGTAGCGAGATCAATACCAAATTCAGAGGCCGGGATCAGTTTGTGGCCAGTGCAGTTGTCGAAGTGGCCGATCTCATCGGAGAAGGAGATGTTGAACGAGTGCGCGGCCCATGGTACGCGCGTGTGTGGTGACGAGGTGCTGTACATCGGATGGAAGTTGGTAGGAAGATTGTGGGTCGCCACATCGCAATTGGTGCCAGTCGGATCGAACTTCACCTCGGCGAAGCCGTTCGCCGCACTGGCGGTCATGAGACCACTCTGGCCGCTCGTCTTGTCATTGAGGTCGATCTCTAGACCGTTTGCAGTGTCCTGCATGGTAACCTGGATGGTATCCCCAGAGTTCATGAACAGGTCCGCCGGGCTAGGAGTGAAGGTACCGCCTACAGTTGACAGTAGCGGACTAGCCGGTCCCGTTGAAACACCGCTCTTCGTGATGAAGGCGAAGTTGACGTACTCCTCGCCAGCGGCAGCCAGACAGGCAGGATTATTGAGCTGGCCCGCGATCGGGTCCCTTGACAAGCTATCAATGTTGAGCGCCGCGCACCACCTGGTCGGGTCACAACTGGTGCCTCCGGCGATGATAGCGGCTGGCCATTTGACCCATCCAGGAGGATAGAACTGCATCTCCATAAATGCTGTGCCCGGGTGGTTGCCGATAAAGTCTGAGGCGTTTGGGTTCACGCTGTCGGCGATGTTGCTATCGCTGTCCGGTGTGCACGCCACGCGGCCTGGATTGGGATCAGACTGGTCGTCGCACATCGCCATGCCGAACCAGAACGCCGGGTGGAGCTGGAAGTTGAAGGACTCTGCGGATGATGTCGGCGGGTCGCTGGGCAGGCTGAGTTGCCAACTCATCCGGTTACCCGAGCCAGAAATATTGGAGTAGAAGAGGTTTGCTGGCTCGTCGTGCCCGACGTATTTACCGAAGGCCTCATCGGATTCTGCTACGTCTGCACACATTTTTGTCGTCACACAGTTTATGGACATATGGGTGTTGTCGGCCTGAGCAGCATGGATAGTCAAAATACCACCTCGCAATGCCACTGCCATCATAAGGCTGCCAATGATCATCACAAAGGCGACCAGTGGGAATAAAAAGCTCATCTTTGAGGGCACTGGTAGGGTCATAGACTTGGCCTCACTTTCAAATACGTTTACTACAACATCGATCAATTACCTTGTGTGATATACCGTGAGCAATAAACAGTTACTCGCGCCGATTATCCGAGAAACACATGATGTTTGGAAAGAGCACAACTGTTGTGGTTTGGTGAAGAAATGGTTAAGATTGAGCCATTTGGGTTAAGATTCCTCCACTTCATCGTACTACTACGCTAATACATTTCAGTCAGCTTGAAGGTCTTGCCCAATAGGACTCAGTTTGCATACCGCCAGCATGGCACTCAGGCATGGAACTCCCAGGGACTCGAAGGCGTCTTCATAGTAGTCCTATTTAGGAAGGACCAACAGAAAGCAATAATGTAAGGAGGACTAACGTGAATCACGGTCGCGCGCTTCTACCCCGTTTATGTGGGACTCCTGCAAAACTTAATATCGGGCTCTCGGTCGCTCTCATAAGCATAGCTTTAGCTGCCTGCGGTTACAGCGGTGCTCACCAGGGCATCTCACCTCAGACTCAATCTTCTGCACAGGTGGTCAATAGCCCTCAATCAGTACAGAAGTGTGGCATAGTGCAGGGTCCAGGAAGCCTTAAAGTACCAATAGCAGACTCGGGCGCAGAACAAGCGGAGAATTGTTTCTGGCATGCTTTCCAACACTGCCGCCCTGCCACGCTTGTCTATATTTTAGGAGGGATTGAAGTATCTCTCATACGCACCTTTACCATCCACAACCAGAGCAGCAAGTGCTCGATCTCAGATACAAAGCAACAACGTACCGTACCAAATCCACCTTCGGTAGCCGAAACCTACATCTGTGCTGGTCTGATGCAGCGGTCCAATGGGTTGTACTTCTATGCCTGTGGCAAAGATGGCGACGTCTTTGTGCAGAATCTGTAAATCCTTGAACCTATTTCCAGGGATAGTGTCTTAACCGGTATCTAATTTTCGGCTCACACGCAACTTGATGCCATTGGTAAACCGCAAGGACAACCGCAGGCGCTTATCTATCTCATTATCGCTGCTGCGAAGCTACTCAACAGTTCAAGAGCGCGCATTGTGCCACGAACCACAGTCTGATTGCAACATCCATTTGAACATGATTCGCGGGAACTTTTTCAAAAGCAGTAGCGTCATAGTGGATGTATCCCGATAAGGGAAAATAGTAAAAGGAGGAACCCACTATGACGAAGCTGCGCAGAAAGTTTCTTATCCCTGCATTCGCTACCGCAATCGCTCTTGGTCTATTCGCTTTCCAAGCGCTTCCCGCTCTTGCCTGCGGTGGGCTGGTTGCACCTGATGGGGGACGTAAGGCTTGCCCGCGCGACAACGTTTGTTGCCTGGCATGACGGCTTTGAACGCTACTTGACAAGCTTCACGTACCAGGAGGACAACACGCATTCTGACGCTAACGTTGGATGGATCGTTCCCCTGCCAGCGGTCCCCCTGAAGATTGAGGAGGGCGGAGCATGGACGCTCCAGCGCCTCGCTCTCGAAACTCATCCTGTTCGATTTGCCGCCTTTGGCGCAGAGAATGCTGCTGTACCCTCAGCTACAGCGGCGGTGCTTCAGCAAGTGAAGATTGAAGCACTCAATATCACAGTGATCAAAGGTAGTGGACAGGAGGTGCTCAACTGGGCCGCCAGCAATAACTTCTTCCTGAACACGGAGACAAGGGGACACCTTTTGGCCTACGCGAAGGGCAGCCCGATATTCTTGGCTGCCAAGTACGACACCTCGGCTGCCAAAGCGCGCGGCCTGTTCCAGGGTGACGGGACGCCCATCCTGATTACGATGAGGACCGAGCATATCTGGGTCCCCCTCGAAGTGCTGGCGATCGAAGGACAGCAAGTGCAGGCCGACCTCTACCTGTTGACGGATCAGCCAGTGTACACCACCGATTTCGCTGCCATGGTAGGGCAATCCTCAGTAGGCAGCGAGATACCTGGAGCTGCTGGCTTCGTCGTCTCCTTCCAGGAGGAATTGACTTCCACGCTCTTTCATGATCTGTCAACCGACCGCAATATGGGCTGGGTACGCTCAAACAGCTGGTTAACGTACCTGAGCCTCGATACACCTGAACCGACGGTCACGTATGACCTGGGGGTGAGTCCTTCTGGTGTAATACGCCTGGCACCTTATGGAACACCACCGATGGCTGTCGTGGATGGTCAAGTGTCACAGGAACCGCCTGCGTGGGTGCCACAGTTCCCTCTTGGTACTCCCCAGATACTACTCATTGTGATCATCCTGTTGAGCATTGGTGGTGGGTTGTTCATGATTGTTCGAGGAACAAGACGAGCCAGGGTAAGAGCGCAAGTCTGATCTGCACAATTGCGCGCTGCGCACAGGAGGATGCCAATGCGTATGCAGCGATCGATCCTGCCCTTTCTGATGGCTCTCTGTCTCCTCGCTGGCAGCCAATTGGTCGGCTGTGGAACAGGGGACACAGCGGGAACATCACGTGCTCAGTCCGACATCGGGGCCCCCCCGATTCTCTTGCGTGACCCTTCCCCCGGTCAGTTAGCAGCGTACATCAACGTGACGATCGGTGGATACGAGCCCACGACCAGCACGCTGGAGGGACACCCTTTCAGTTGTACCTATAGCGCGGGTGGCACCTCCGCGACGCTGCTGCTCACCATTCCATCCGCTCCGGTCATTC
>Ga0207646_10001970_pt1 | contig 24639 bp, 19 predicted proteins | sample KBSK5502metaG_FD_184343 | JGI IMG/M metagenome (GOLD analysis project Ga0207646, IMG submission 184343) | Corn, switchgrass and miscanthus rhizosphere microbial communities from Kellogg Biological Station, Michigan, USA - KBS K5-50-2 metaG... | ecosystem: Host-associated > Plants > Roots >...
GGAAGACTTTCCCACCTCGATCAATCCGAACGATCGTTGGGTCGCCACGGTCATGGCGGGCGATGCCGGGCTGATCCTTCCCTTCTGGCTCGACGGTGAGATGCCCTGCATGGCCGCGCCCTTGCTGGATGCACAGGGACAGCGTATCGGGATCGTGGCGTTGACGTCACGGCGGCGTCCTGCCTATACGGCTGAGGACGGTGCCTTCCTGCGGACGGTCATCGGCCATGCGTCGCTGGCGATCCAGAACGCCACCATGTACGAGTTCATCGACAGCCTTTCGCGGATCGACCCGTTGACCGGGCTGGCCAACCGCCGCGAGTTCGACCGGATGCTCCTGCAGGAGGTCGATCGGTCGCGCCAGTCCGGGCAGCCGTTCTCGTTGATCATGGCCGACCTCGACCATTTCAAACAGGTCAACGACCGATTCGGTCACCAGGAGGGGGACCGCGCCCTCCAGCAGATCGGTCGCCTGATCCAATTGGTGCCCAAGCGCGCGACGGATGCGGCCTTCCGCATCGGCGGTGAGGAATTTGCCGTGCTGATGGGAGACACCGATAAGACCGGGGCGGTCGGTCTGTCCGAAACGCTCCGCGCTGTGACCGAAGGCGCCAAATTCCTGCCAACTGGCGAAGCGGTGACGATCAGCCTCGGCGTCGCCACATTCCCCGGCGACGGGCACGACGCGGCCAGCTTGATCGCCGCCGCTGACCGGGCGCTCTATCAAGCCAAGGCCGGCGGCCGCAACCGCGTCAACGCCGCCTGAGCCGCCTTCACCCGCTCCGCCCAATCAGGGCGTCTTAAGAGTTGGACGGCCAGACGCCGCCACCGTAGACGGACTCATAGGAGGAAACCGTAATGTTCTCGATTCTTAGATCTCACATCCGATTGACGCTCGGGGCACTTGTCCTGACGGCGGGTGCCATGACGCTGACGGCTGCCAACGCATCCGCCGACAGCCTCGGTGCGTTCACCTGCACCGACCGGTCTGGAGGTGTCGCCGGCGCCGCCGCAACGGTCTACGACGTGCGGGTCGCGCACCACGATGGCTATGACCGGCTGGTGATCGGGTTCCCCACCGCCAACACCATGCCGCAGTATCAGCTGACCCAGCAGGCGACGGCGCAATTCGTCCGTGACGCGAGCGGCCAGCCTGTCGTCCTCAGCGGCTCGGCCGGCATCCGGCTGGTGATTAGGAACGCCGACATCGTCAGCGGCGCGCCGAGCGACGTCAAACCCAACTTGCCAGAAATTCGTGAAGTCGCCCAGATTGGCAACTTCGAGCGGGTCGTGAGTTACGGTATCGGTCTCGCGACGCCGGCGTGCTTCCGCGTTCTCGAGCTCACCGGTCCGACTCGCCTGGTGATCGACGTTCAAACGCCGGCGGACGCGACCGCCGCGACCAGCTCAGCCCCATCGGCCGCCCCGTCCGCGAGCACGAGCCCATCGACCGTCGCCAGCCAGCCGGCTACAGCATCCGATCTGGCCGCGACCAGCCATCCGGTCCAGCCGGCGCAACCGGCAACCTTCCCGATCGTCGCCCTGATCCTCGGGCTGCTCGCGGTGACCGGCGTACTCACCGTCGCCGGTCTTCGCCGACTCGCCAGGAAATGACCCGTTCACGACCCTCGGCGCGTCGATACCATTGGCATGCTCATGGACCCGACTCTCGGCCGCGTCATCGAGCGCTGGCGGGCCGGCGATCGCGACGCCTTCGAGGAGGTGGTGGACCGCTACGGCCTGCAGTTGCTCCGGACCGCCCGTTTGATCCTGCGCGACGAGGCACTTGCGGAGGATGCGATCCAGGAGACATTTCTCAAGGCGTGGCAGCGGATCGGTAGTTTGCGCGACGAAGATCCGGGCCCGTGGCTCACAAGAATCGCCATGAATGAAAGCATCTCGACCTACCGGCGACGGCATCGCTTCCAGGCGCTGACCGAGCGCTTCGGCCGGCTTGGGAGCGGCAAGCCTGAGGTCACGAGCGAGGCGCGTCTCGACCTGGCGCATGCGCTCGATCAGCTGACGGTCGAACAACGGGCCGCGGTTGCGCTCCATTACTACCAGGACCTGAGCGTTGAGGACACGGCGCGGATGCTCAAGGTGCCGGTGGACACCACGAAGTCGCGGTTGAAGACCGCCCTGCGCCGCCTGCGCGAGCTGACCGGTTCGCAGGAGGCCTTCGCATGAGCGACGACTTCGAGAAGAACCTTCGGCAGCACCTGCACAGCGAGGCCGAGGAAACCCGAGAGTTTCCACGCCGGCTGCGCCGCCGCATCCGCGACGGCATCGCCCCGCGCCCGCGCACGGGCATGGCGCCGCAGTTGGCCCTGGCTGGTGCGCTGGTGCTGGTCGCGGTCGCGGTCCTGGCGTTTCGCAACCCCGCGATCCTCAACGTCGTGACAAGCAACTTCACCAAAATCCTTCAGCCGAGCCCATCGCCAACGCCGCAGCCGTTCCTCTGCCAGGACCGATCTGGAGGGACGAGCGGGCTTACCACGCAGCTGGCGAACATTCGGCCCGGCTCGCACGCCGGCGATGGCTACGACCGGGTGGTGTTCGACTTCAACGGCGGCATCCCCTCGTGGGACCTCACGCGCCAGGAGTCGGCGACGTTCGTCCGCGACGCCAGCGGGCAGAGCGTGACCCTCGACGGCAGCGCCGGGCTCAAGCTGGTGTTCCGCGATGCAGACCTGGCCGGCGGCGTGGCCACTGACTTGACGCCGCGCCTCGCGGCGGTCCGTGAAATCGCCCAGCTGGGTAACTTCGAGCGCGTGCTGACCTATGGCATCGGCCTGGCATCGTCGCAGTGCGTTCGCGTGCTGCCGCTCAGCAACCCCTCGCGGCTGGTGATCGACGTTGCCACCAGCAGTTCCGCCTCGACAACGGCCGCGCCGACGCCGGTCCCGACGGTCTCACCATCCGGGACCGATCTCGGCCCGTTCAGCTGCCTCGACCACAGTGGCGGGGCGGACAGCGGGCTGGCCATGCAGCTGACGTTCGTGCGGGTCGCGCATCAGCCGGGCTACGACCGGATCGTCTTCGAGTTCGCGCCGCAGGCTGGCGGCACCCCCCACCTTCCCGCCTACACCGTCTCGCGCCAGGCATCGGCGCAATTCGTCAAGGATCCAAGCGGTCAGTCGGTGACGCTGCGAGGCTCGTCCGGCCTCCGTATCGTTTTCCATGGGGCGAGCGGCGCCACGAGCTACACGGGAAGCCGCGACCTGACGCCAAACCTGCCGGTCGTCCTGGAGGTCGAGCAACTGGGCGACTTCGAGGCGGTCCTGAGCTGGGGCGCCGGCCTGTCTCAGGCATCGTGCCTGCGCACTCTCGAGCTCGCGAATCCAACGCGACTCGCCATCGACGTCCAGACCCCATAAGGAAATCACTCCCTTCGTTTCCCTCCCCCTCTGGGGCGGGCCCGTTGGCCCACGCGAGCGGCGCTCGGGGCGTCGCCCCACGCGAGTTGCGCCTTAGTGCAATACGAGCGTTTGAGACGTTAGTGCCAGGCGAGCGTTCGAGACGTTCGGGGTGGGGGGTTGCTATCTCGGCGTCCGGGTTGTGGGCTTGAACGGCGCTCCATGTCCGGGCACGATCAGCGCGGCGACCTCCAGTACCCTGGCCCGGTTGCGATGCAGCGCCGACGGATCCGACGCTAACGGATCGTCCGCCGGTCCTTGCGCCGACCACCAGAGATGGGTGAACGCCACGGTCCCCTCGCTGGTCGCGACGAGCGTCGTGATGTCCTGGGGTGTGTGGCCTGGAGTCTCGATCAGCCCGATCGACGGACTGAGGGCATAGCCTTCCGCCGCACGGTCCTGCCATACATCACCCGCATAAATCGCCCAGAAGTCGTGAATGCGCGCCCGAGGAAAAAGCGCGGCGTTGAGGGTGTGGTCCGGGTGATGGTGAGACAGGATCACATCGGTGATTCGGTCGGGCGAGTCGATCAGCTGCTTGAGCGGGCTCAGGATGGCGGCGGGCTCCGGCACCATCCCGGGATCGATGATGACGCGAATATCGCCTTCCTGCACGAAGCTCACCGTGCTGGCGACCCGCTCGCCGGCGTACCCCGTGAACAGCACCCGAAATCCTGCAGCCATGCCGGGTCGATTTTAGGTCGAGGCAAATAGCCCCGTTCTCGTAGGGAAGCAAGGCCCGGTCGCGCCGTCTCGTTACATCTGCCGGTGATTCGGCCCCGGCTTTCGCCAACGCGCTCGGCTGTCATTTTCACGATCAACGCGATCGGGATCTCCTGGTTGTGCTGGCTGCCCCTGGTCGCGGCCAACCACGGGATCGGGATCGTCCCCCCGTCGGTGGCGCCGCTGTTCATCGTGCTGGGGACATTCGGTCCCTTCTTCGCCGCGGTTGGGATGGTCTCGCGGAGGTCGGGCTTCCGTGGTCTCGGGCAGTTTCTCGGCCAGGCCTTCAAATGGAAGGCCGGTATCCAGTGGTACGCTGCCGCGCTCCTCGCGCCTGCCTTGATCCGTATTGTGGTTCTCTACGTTCACGTTTTGAAAGGCGGCACCGTCCCCGACCTGTCGGATGGGACCCGTTGGCTCGCCGTCCCTTCGACCTTTTTTCTCGTCCTATTGATCGGCGGACCGACCGGCGAAGAGTTTGGCTGGCGCGGCTTTCTCCTTCAACGCATCCAGCCGGTCTTCGGATTGCTTGGCGCGTCGATTGTGATCGGGGTGATTTCGACGTTCTGGCATCTGCCGCTGTTCTGGATTCCGGGCACGGCCCAGAGCCACCTGCCCTTCGAGATCTTCGCGGTGCGCACGGTGGCGCTTTCGATCATTTCGACCTGGCTCTACAACGGCACCCGCAGGAGCCTGCTGTTCGTCCTCATCTTTCATGCCTCGTTGAACACGTGGCCGAATACCGTCTATATCCTCGAGGCGGAGGGAGCGATCGGACCCTATCTCAGTACGACCATCATTTATTCAGGGTGGGCGCTGCAGTTGCTGATCCTGGGCCTGCTCCGTGGCCACGGCGACCGCCGTAACCGCCCTGCGACGAAGCCGGCCGCCGCTGCCTGACCATCAACCGCGCGAGTGATGGCCTCTGGAGACGCCCGGGACTGGCTCAGGCGGGCGTACGAGGTGAACCACTGACGGCGGTGTGCTCTCGACCGGCCCCATCGCCGGCGGCGATACTGCGCAGGGCCGCCAGGTGGCGCTCGAAGGTTCGTCGTCCCTCGGCCGTCAGGGAGAGCCAGGTGCGGGCCCGCCTGCCCACGAAACCCTTGCGCACCTTTACGTAACCGGCCTCCTCAAGCGCGGTCATCTGCTTGGAGAGCATCGAGTCGCTGACCTCGACTCGGTCCCGGACAAAGCCGAACTCAGCTCGGCTGGCCGTCGCCAGCATAGCGACGATGGAGAAGCGCACCGGGTGGCCCAGCAGGTTATCCAGCTCATGCCGACGATGCCTCAACGCCGCTTCCCGAGGAGCCACGCCGCGAACAGGAGGGGGATGGAAGCGACCGCAGCGCTAACAGTGAAATGAAGACCCGGTTGGTGAGGTCCCCACCAGCCGGTCGCGACGCTTACCCCCACGACCGCCGCGTTCCAGATCGAGAAGGCAGCGCACGACCAGGCGAACCGGATGGGACCCCACCGGCTGTAGACCCGGATCCGCCAGAGGAGGGCCACGCCTCCGACCAGGACTGCGACGAGGAGAAAGATGAGGCTCAGTCCGGCGAAGGTCGATCCGCCCCGCGGGAAAAGGCCCACGAGAACCCCGGCCGTCAGGCACGCGGCGGCCAGACCCAGCAGAATCGGCCGGAACTGGCTGTCGGCCCTGCGGCCCCGCGCGGCTTGCCGAGCGGCTTCCGCCAGGGCACCCCGTGCCTCCGCGGGCGTGGGGGTCGACTCTCTCATCTTTCCCAGAATAGCATGTACTTTCCATTTTGGCAAGTACATGCCGGAATGGTATACGGTCTGGGCCCGAGCCCCGATGTCTTGACGGCGGGCATGATATGACATGCACGTGGGTGGGGACACGCCGACTCAGCAAACGGTGGCCGATGTGCGCGCGCCGCTGATCGAGGTCGAACAGCTGACACGCGTTTTCGGCGCGGGCGAGCAGAAGGTTACGGTCCTCAACGGTCTAACGTTCTGCGTGCCCGCCGGGTCCCTTTTCGGCATCAACGGCCCGTCGGGGAGCGGCAAGTCTACCCTGCTCCACCTGCTCACGGGCCTCGATCGGCCCAGCAGCGGTCGAGTGGTTTTCGGCGGTGAGGAGCTGAGAGCCCGCACCGAGAACCAGCTTGCCCGGTGGCGCGGTCGCCACGTGGGCATCGTCTTCCAGTTCTTCCAGCTGATTCCCACCCTGACCGCGTTGGAAAACATCATGCTCGCCCTGGAGCTTGGCGGTGCGGGCAAATTCAGTCGCGGCCAATGGCGCGAGCGCGGGATGGCCTGTCTCGCCCAGGTCGGGGCGGCGGATTTCGCCAATCGGGTGCCGGCCAAGCTGTCGGGCGGCCAGCAGCAGCGGATCGCGATCGCCCGGTCACTGGTCAACGACCCGGCGGTGATCGTGGCCGACGAGCCGACCGGCAATCTCGACTCGCGGGCGGCCCATGACGTCTTCGACGCACTCGCGGGGCTCACCGCTCAGCGGAAGACCGTCGTCTTTGTGACCCACGCCACGGAGCTCGCCTCGCGCTCGACTGCGGGGATCGAGCTGCTTGACGGTCGGATCGTCGCGCAGCACGGCGGTGCGACGGTCATACCTGAGTCGGCATGCTCCTGACGCCTCTGACGCAGAAGGCGATTCGCGACATCACGCGCCGTAAACTGCGCACGCTGCTCGTGGTGCTGGGCATCGTCGTCGGCGTTGCAGGGCTCACGGCCATCAACGTCACTGCCCACGCGTTGACATCCGCCTTCGCCTTCAGCGCCAATGAACGGGCGACCTCGGATGTTTCCATCTTCCTGGTGTCGGTCGAGCCTTCCGTGGCTCGCCAGATCCAGGCGGTGCCCAACGTGAAGGTCGTCCAGGTGCAGTCCTTTTACGGCACGCGCTGGAAGGTGAGCGCGGCGCCCGGGCACGTGAATATGAGAATCGACGCCTATCAAAACCTCCACGAGGTCAAGCTGTTTCCGTTCCAGCTGACCAGTGGCCGGCTCCCGGGCGTCGGGGAGATCGTGATGGAATCGAGTGACCGCGGGCTCCAACCGTTCAAGGTCGGTGACACGATCTCCATTACCACTCGGTCGGGGCTCACCCCGCTCACCGTCGTGGGCTTGTCGCGCACGCTAGGAGACACCGCGGCCACGTTCAGTTCGTTCGCCCGCGGCTACATGAGCCAGGATGGCCTGGCAGTCGCTACCGGCATAACCAAACCCAACGACGTCGAGATCCAGGTCGTGGACAAGGGCAGGGCGCCCGAAACGGCACGCACGGTCACCGCGCTGCTCCGCCAGCAAGGCGACGTGGTCCTGGGCTCTAACCTGCCGGGTAACCAGTTCGACCCCGGGCCGGTCAATGGCCTTTACGTCATCATGGATGTTCTTTCGGTCATTGCGCTGATCGTCGCCGGGTTCTTGATCATCAACACCGTGACCACGCTCGTGGGTGAACAGATCGCCATCATCGGCACCATGAAGGCGATCGGGGCTACCCGCGGCGCCGTCATGCGGGGCTTCTTGCTCACGGTCGCTGTTTATGCGGTGGTGGGCACCGCCCTCGGCATCGCACTCGGATTGATTGGCGGCTACCAGTTCACGCTCTTCATGGCCAACCTCATCACCCTGGACATTGGACCCTTCCAGGTCGACCCATCAGTCATCCTGTTGAGCGCAGTTGTCGGACTCCTTATTCCATTTGCGGCCGCCATCGTCCCCCTCTGGTCGGGTACGCGCATCACTGTCCGGGAGGCGCTGAGCGGCTACGGCGTCGGCGGTTCGCCGGTCCGAGCGGATCGAACGCCCCTCGGCGCGGGCTGGACCTGGGTTCCCCAAACCGCCTGGCTGGCACTGCGAGGACTGTTCCGGCGTCGCGGCCGGGCGGTGCTCACCTTGCTCGCGCTGACCCTGTCGGCGGCCGCCTTTCTGGCCGTGCAGACCACGACCTATTCGGTCAACGATTACATCGGCAAGCTATTCTCCCAGTACGGCTCGGACCTGTTCGTCTCCACCGGGCAGCCGCAGCCCCTCGACCAGGTGCGGTCTCAGCTCCTGAGCGTCCCAAATGTCGCGGTGGTGGAGCGATTCTCGAACCGCGACGTGAACTCGCGCTGGGGCCATCTGGTGCTGACGGGAGTCGAGCAGAACCCGACCCTCTACCATCGAGACATTCTTCGCGGCCGGTGGTTCACGCCTGGCGAAAAGAATGTCCTGCTGATCAACGAGCAGCTGCGGGAGAAGACCGGGCTGCGGATCGGCGATGACATCGAGGTGTCGACCGGCGTCAAGAGCCAGGCCTTTCGCGTCGTCGGTGTTCTCCACGATCTGAACGGCGGCTTGGGCACGATCGGCGTCGCGATGACGTCGTTCGACAACTGGCTCGCGTTCTTCGATCTGCCCTCGGACCGGGCTGGCGGCTTCATGGTGGGTACCACCGATCACACGCAGACCGCCGTTGACGCGACGGCGAATCGGATCGACGACGCACTGGTGGCCCAGGGTCTGTCACCGTTCGTGACCACGGCGCAGCAAAACATCACGCGCAACCAGGGGCAGTTCCAGATCCTTTACGTGCTGCTCTACGCGGTAGCGGCCATCGTGGCGCTGATCGGAATTCTCGGGCTCTTCAATACGTTGACGACCTCGGTCCTGGAGCGACGCCGAGAAATTGGCATCATGCGCTCGCTCGGCGCGACCGGCCGCCGCGTGGCGACTGTCTTCTGGGTCGAAGCGCTGGCGCTGGCGGCGCTCGCCTGGGCTGCCGCGATCGTGATCGGGATCCCGGCGGCCTACGGATTCGTGTCGTTGATTGCCGCCGTGCTGATCAACGTTGGATTCGCGTTTAGCCCAACGGCACTCTTGACCATGCTGGCCTTCACCTTCGTCATCGCCACGCTGGCCAGCTTCATCCCGGCGCTCGCTGCCGCTCGGCTTCGCGTGGCCGGTATCCTCCGGTACGAATAACCTCAAATTTCCCTCTCCCGCTCGCGGGGGAGGGTCAGGGTGGGGGCAAATTTCCCTTCCCCGCTCGCGGGGGAGGGTCAGGGTGGGGCAAATTTCCCTTCCCCGCTCGCGGGGGAGGGTCAGGGTGGGGGCAATTTCCCTCCCCCGCTCGCGGGGGAGGGTCAGGGTGGGGGCTTCCGTTACACGTGGCGATGACCTTCGACGATCGGGTCGCCGAGTGCCGGTCCCGCGCCGCTGTGGCGCTCGCACATCAACGCTGGGACGATTCAGCACGGCAGCTTCAATCTCTCGTCGCGATTTCGCCCAACGATGCGATTGCCTGGAACAACCTGGGCGTCGCGCTGGAGCATCTGCACAAGAACCGAGCGGCGGTCGAAGCCTACGCTCGGGCGGCGGCACTCTCGCCTGACGGCCTGCCTGGCCGCAACCTGGTTCGAGAAATGCAACGCTACCTTGGCGGCGCAGCCGCATTGACGCTTTATTGGGTCATCGACATCGCCCTTCGTCTTGTTCCGATGCCTGAAGATGCTCGGACAGCGGCGAGAGTCCTTGTGATCGTCTTGCTAGCACTGGGTGCCCTGGTCTACTACCAGCGCCGACGCGAGCAGTTACCGGATGAGGCCTGGCGAGCCTACAAATCAGAGTTGGCGCGAACCCGCCGACTGCGGTATGGAGGTCTTGCTTTCGTGTTCGTGGGCTTAACTTGTTTTCGCCGTTGTGTTCCTCATCCTGGTCCAGGTTGGGGGAAGGGAGAGTGATGGCACCGTGGTGCTCGTTGCTGTGGCGGGCCTCTGCTGGCTCATCGTGGCGCGGCTCCTCTGGGCACGCGCTATCGCTCCCCGCCTCGAGGATCGGATTCGCTAGCGGCGCACCCTCGCCCCGAAGAAGATTGGCACTTCCGAATAGACCGGCTGCTCAGCAGCCAGCAGCGGGGAGGCTCGGGGCTCATCGACGGCCTCTAAGCGAAAGCCTGCGGCGGTCGGTGCGTTCAGGTAAGTGGCGAGGGGCCTGTGATAGTGCCCGGCCCTTCTGACCCCGTGGGGATTGGACGACCTCCAAAAGCGTTCCCCGAGGTACCCATTCACCAGTCGTGCTGGCCGGCCCCCGGCTCCGAGTTGCGTCGTGGCATCGGGAGCGAGGAAGCACGGGTGGCCGATGACAAACACGAACCATCCGCCGGGGCTCAATACGCGGTGGACGGAGCTCAGCGTCGCGGTGAGGTCCGGGATATCCATTAAGCCGAGCTGGCATGTGACCCCGTCGAAGGACTCATCTGCACACGTGGAGAGCCGCTGGGCATCGTCAACGACATAGGAGATGGGTGCCATCGGCTCCGTTCGTGAGGCGGCGATATCAATCATCTCGCGAGACGAGTCGACGCCAACGACGCTCGCTGCTCCAGCATGAAGCAGGGCCCGAGTGGCGAGACCCTGCCCGCATGCGATGTCCAGGACCCTCGCGCCGGCCACGGCTGGTAGCAGGCCGAGCAAGCACGACACCGCCGTCTCATGGGGGCCGCTGCCTCGAGTGATCATCTGGTCGTACCAGGCGGCCATTTCTCCCCATGTCGGGCCGGCCTCTCCCATCCCCACTATCTTCACTTTTCCCAAACCGAGAGACGGTTGACGGTAGGCAGGCTGAACGCCGAGCTGACTACCGGACCGCGTGTCGCTCCACGAAAGCGGAGGGAGCGGTTGTGCCCGCTCCCTCTCCTTCTTCGACGGCTTCTCGCCGGTCGCTCAGCAGACCTGCGCGACCACTGTACCGGTCCCGGCGTGGCCAGGATTCGGCTGGTAGCCCGGGTTTGTCTTGACGATGACGATGTGCACGGTGTCGCCGGAGATCGTCGATCCGGACTTGGAGATCGAACTCGAGACGATCACAGCCATGAAGGTCGGCAGGGGGCCGGCAGGCGGTGGGGTGCTGTTACCTGGATCGGTCGACCAGGTTGTGCCGCAGGCTGACGCCGGTGGAGTGTCCTCGAAGCCCTTGAAAGAGGCAGGCGCTAAGCCGCCACTCAGGGTATTCCGCTTCGCCCATTGCGCGCCCCAGAATGTCACAGCGGTGCCCACGGCTGAATTCCCGTCTCCGATCACGAAGTTGCCAGTGGCTAAGGTGGCGAACACCGTGACTTGGCACGAAGTCGTGGCGGTCGAGCCCCCGTCGTCGTTGATCGCGGTCGTGATCGTATAGGGCCCGGGAGCTGCGTACGTGTGACTCCCGCTAACGACGAACGGCCCGCCCATCGGTCCGGTAACTGTGCCGAACGAACTGGACGCGTCGCCCCAGCTGATCGTCGCGATGAAGTCGGACGTGGTCCCAAACGAGTTGGCGTCCGTGAGGTTGGCCGTTGGTCCAGTGAAGGACATGGGCGACACTGCCGGCGCGGCGCACATCGCTGCCAGCGCGGCGTCGCCGACCGTGGCCATTGAGGTCGTCGTAGCGGTATTGCTCGGCGTATCGACGTCCGTAATCGTCACTGTGACGGTGTCTGTCCCCTCCTGTGCGTAGGTATGGGTGCCGTTGACCGCAAAGGGACCGCCGGTCGGGCCACTAACGGTTACGGCTTGCCCGTCAGCGGGTGAGCTAGAGCCGTCGCCCCAGTCAATCGTCGCCGAGTATTCGCTTGCCGTCGCGTTGGGGTCGGGGTCGGTAAAGGTGGCGACTGGGTCGCTGAAGCTCTTGCCCTCAGTCGCGCTGATGGTGGTGCCGGTGGCCGCGATTGGGAACTCCGGGCAGGGAATCTCATAGGCGGTGAGGTGGTTGGGAGTCCCCGTCGCCGTAGCCGAGTCACCCCAGAGCGCGCATTTCGGAGCGAACGTGACTCGGTCGAAGGTCAGGTCCTCCGTCAGTTGGTTCGCACCGGTCACGAAGTTGACGCCGGTCAGCGCACCTGACGTCGTCGTCTGGAAGATCAGCATGTTCGTCGGACTATTTCTCGTCGGATGCCAGAGATTCACACCGTCGAATGCCACCCCGCTCGTGCCTCCGTCGCCGCCCGGCGTAGCGCCCTGATTGGCGGGTGGGTTGAACTCCGAAAGGATTTTGCAGCTGGTGTCGACGTTGACGACCCAGTTCCCCGGAAATATTTCACTGCTGACCCAGAGAGTGCCCGCTGTCCAATCCAGTCCGTCCGGAGACTCCCCGATATTGCGGGGACTCGAGGTCACCGCGGGATCGGACGGGTTCTGCGTGGCGATGTTGCAAGAGGAGAGAATCGATCCAGTCGTTGGATTGACCCGAAAGAGCGTGAAGCTGTTCACGGCGTAGTTCATGGTCCAGAGCGCGCTGCCGTCCCAGGCCAGCGGGCCGCCCTTGCTCACTCCCCCAGCAACGGGGATGGTCGCCAGGAGTGCTCCGCTCGTGGTGACCTTATAGATGTTTGCGTCGTCGACGATCGTGTAATAGAGGTTTGTGCCGTCAAATGCCACCCCTCGGCCGTTGCCGCTCGCACCCCCAGGAACGAAATCGGCGAGCACCGTTCCGGTAGCCGCAGACGCCGTTAGCCCTCCGAAAAGGAGCGGGGCGGTGGCGACCGATAGCCCGACGCCGACCGCTATCGCCACGCGTCGCAACATCGTATTCATGAGTCCCTCCTTAAGCGAAGCCGCGCTCCGCTTCTCGCGGTTGACACCAAGGCAAGCGATTGCCAGCATCGCGCGGGAGGAGGCGCTCGTGCGGACGTGGAGGCTGGCGTCGATGCATATTGAACTGAGTGGCCCCGGACCCCAGTTCGCGACGCACACAACATCGGCAAGTCAGAGCGCCGCTTTGGAACAACCCCCACAGCCCCGCCTAATGATCAGCCGAAGACATCCCTGTCGTAGCACCTGCTGCCAGACCTGTCAAGCGAAATCGCGAACGACGCGGGACACTCCACCGATCGTGACCCTAACCTCACCGTGGGGTAACGCGGCTGCGGGATGAGGGCCACAACGCGTTACTACGACGCGGTACGTGCTCGCTTATAGTCGCAACCAGCAAAGGGTCGAAGATTTCGATCGCCGATCGCGAGTCGCACTCACACACTTCTTTCCGAAATACGGTTCGCTTGCAGATGACAGCGAGGCGCAGTTGCTTTCTTTTACGCCGGCAGCGGACTCTGGAGCGGATCGCAAATAGGGACGACCAGGTTGTCGACGTAGACGTGTACCCGGTATAGGCCGAGGCTTTCAGGTGGTATTTACGACCGGGAGCGGATTCGAACCGCCGATCCGTCTCCTTGACTAACGGGTAAGTCGGATGCTAACCGCCACTCTCGCGGGGTTAAGAACCGATCAACACTTCGTCCAGTCGCGCGATCATCTGCATCTTCTCCTCCTCGTCGCTTAGCTCCTAAAGACACATAGCGGCACCAGTTGCTCGGCAGTCGTCGGCGAGCCATGATGTCCGTAGAGGCGGGCCTGGGCCGGATCGACGTCCCGTTGAACGATCCCGACCCGGCCGAATGCGGCGGCCACCACGTCGCCGATTCGTTCCCTGGCCTTGTCGCTAACCGTTGGGCCGAAGATCCCGGTTGCGATCGCTTCGTCGCGGGTCCAGACCCACATGCGGTCGCCGAGGATCGATCGCCAGGCACTGACCACGTCAGCGGTCGCCCCTTTTACCGTCCGAACGAAGCGGGCGCGCGCTTCACCAGCTAACAAGGCGACGCCGGCGGCCAGCTCGGGATGGTCGGCGAGGTCGAGCCGCTCGTTGGGCCGCAGGTCCACCATCCCGTGATCGCCGGTGACCACGAGCACCGTGCCGTCGGGCAGTTGCTCGGCGAGAATCCGAACGGCGCGGTCTACGGCGACCAGCTCATCGCGCCAGGCCTGTGAGGCGACCCCGTCGATGTGGCCGACTGTGTCAAGCCGTGCGTAGTAGCCATAAACCATGGCGGGTTGGGCGTCGAGCCACCGGAGCGCCACCTCCTGGATCGCCTCCAGCGACTCGGCGGGGTGGAACCGCTGACCTCGGCCGATGGCCCGGCTCAGGCCGGAACCCTTGTGGAAGGCCGGGCCCAGGTAGTGGATCGGTACACCCGCCGCCGCGGCGCGCTGCGGCAGCGTTGGCTGAGGCTGGAATGCCTCTGGGACGACCTCCTCTCGCAGATCAACCCGGGGGCCGAGTCCGTAGAGCGACCAGGTCAGCGTATTGAAAGCCCGGTCATGGCCGGGAAGCGCCATCGTGTAGCCGACCAGCCCGTGTTCCCCCGGTGGCAGGCCGGTCGCCAGCGAGCTCAGGCTGGCGGCCGTCGTCGCCGGAAAGCCCGCCGTCAGAGGCTCCCGTGCAATCGAACTCATGAATGGCGCGGAGGTCCGGTTACCCCGAAGCAGTTCCCAGCCAAGACCGTCCACCAGCAAGAGGCAGGCGCGGGCCGCCGGTTCGATCGCAAGCGAATTCGCAAAACCGCGCAGTCCGAGCGCGCTCAGCAGTGACGGCAGCAGCTCGCCGAGCGAACGCACGCCATAGCGCGGAAGGGGAGGATTTTGCGCGTTTTTATGCGACGGAGGGCTCAAGACTGAGAGTTCCTACGTGATTGGTACGGTAGGCCTATCTTGGTCACCGGGGGTACCACGATTTGTTGACTTTCACAGAGCCGTTTTGTATACAGTAGGCAGTGCCCAAGACTGACCAGCCGCGGCGCCCAGACCTTCGAACGACAGGGCGCCAGCCCCCAGCGGGCACCAACGGGTCTAGCGCCAACGGCCAGGATCGGCGACAGGCTCACGGCATCTCGACGCAGGACGCCGAGCTGATCCTGGCAGTCCTGCGGGAGCTGAAAAAGGGCAACTTTTCGGTTCGGATGCCGCTGACGCCGCACGGGACCTACGGCAAGATTGCGGCCGAGATCAACGGCATCATCGAGCTCAATGAGCGGAACGCCAAGAACCTGTCCGGCGTGGCCCGCGTCATCGGCGCCGTGGCCGAGGGCGACCTCTTCCAGACCATGGACCTGGAGTTGGATGGCCGCCCGCTCGAGGGTCAGTTCCTCCGAACCGCTCGCACCGTCAACGCCATGGTGCAGCAGTTGCGGTCGTTTACCTCCGAGGTCACCCGCGTCACCGAGCAGGTCGGTACCGAGGGGAAACTTGGCGGACAGGCCCAGGTCAAGGGCGCGGCCGGCGTGTGGAAGGATCTGACCGCCAACGTCAACCTGATGGCGGCGAACCTGACTGCTCAGGTGCGCAACATTGCCGACGTCACCACCGCCGTCGCGAACGGCGATCTGTCGAAAAAGATCACGGTCGACGTCCGCGGCGAGATCCTCGAGCTGAAGAACACGATCAACGTCATGGTCGATCAGCTCAACGCCTTCGCCTCGGAAGTCACCCGTGTCGCCCGCGAGGTCGGTACCGAAGGCAAGCTTGGTGGTCAGGCGCAGGTGCGTGGAATCGGCGGCGTCTGGAAAGACCTGACCGACAACGTCAACTTCATGGCGAGCAACCTCACCGCCCAGGTGCGCAACATCGCCGACGTAACGACCGCGGTCCAGAGGGGCGACCTGTCCAAGAAGATCACGGTCGAGGTCCAGGGCGAGATCCTCGAGCTGAAGAACACGATCAACGTTATGGTCGATCAGCTCAACGCCTTCGCCCGAGAGGTCACCCGCGTGGCGCGCGAGGTTGGTACCGAGGGAAAGCTGGGTGGCCAGGCGGAGGTGCAAGGGGTCGCTGGTGTCTGGAAGGATCTCACCGACAACGTTAACTACATGGCCGGCAACCTCACCGCCCAGGTGCGCAACATCGCCGAGGTCACGACCGCCGTCGCCGAGGGCGACCTGTCCAAGAAGATCGCCGTCGACGTTCGGGGCGAGATCCTTCAGCTGAAGAACACGATCAACTCGATGGTGGATCAGCTCAACGCCTTCGCCGGCGAGGTGACGCGCGTCGCGCGTGAAGTCGGAACCGAGGGCCGGCTGGGCGGCCAGGCCAGTGTCCCCGGCGCATCCGGGACCTGGAAGGACCTGACGCTGCAGGTCAACCAGCTCGCCGCCAACCTCACCACCCAGGTGCGCAACATCGCCGAGGTGACCACCGCGGTGCAGCGGGGCGACCTCTCCAAGAAGATCACGGTCGAGGTCCAGGGCGAGATCCTGGAACTGAAGGACACGATCAACGTCATGGTCGATCAGCTCAACGACTTCGCCTCGGAAGTCACGCGCGTGGCGCGGGAGGTCGGCACCGAAGGCCGCCTGGGCGGCCAGGCCCATGTCCCCGGTGCGTCGGGGACGTGGAAAAACCTCACCGACAGCGTCAACTCGATGGCAGGCAACCTCACCGCCCAGGTGCGCAACATCGCCGAGGTCACGACCGCCGTCGCTCGCGGCGACCTCTCCAAGAAGATCACGGTCGACGTCAAGGGCGAAATCCTTGAACTGAAGGGCACGATCAACGTCATGGTCGATCAGCTCAACGCCTTCGCCTCGGAAGTCACTCGCGTCGCACGCGAAGTCGGTACCGAGGGCCGGCTGGGCGGCCAGGCCCAGGTTCGCGGAGTGGTCGGCATCTGGAAGGATCTGACCGACAACGTCAACTTCATGGCCGGCAACCTCACCGCGCACGTGCGCAACATCGCCGAAGTGACGACCGCGGTCGCCAACGGCGACCTGTCGAAGAAGATCACGGTCGACGTCCGCGGCGAGATCCTCGACCTGAAGGACACCATCAACGGCATGGTCGACCAGCTCAACGCCTTCGCCGGCGAGGTCACGCGCGTGGCGCGCGAGGTCGGCACCGAAGGCCGGCTGGGCGGCCAGGCCTATGTGCTCGGGACCTCCGGCACCTGGAAAGACCTGACCGACAACGTCAACCAGCTCGCCGCCAACCTCACGACCCAGGTCCGCAACATCGCCGAGGTCACGTCCGCGGTGCAAAAGGGCGACCTCTCCAAGAAGATCACGGTCGAGGTCAAGGGCGAGGTCCTCGAGCTCAAGAACACCATCAATGTCATGGTCGACCAGCTGAATGCCTTCGCCTCGGAAGTCACCCGCGTCGCCCGCGAGGTCGGTACCGAAGGCAAGCTGGGCGGCCAGGCGCAGGTGAAAGGCGTCGCGGGCACCTGGAAAGACCTGACCGATAGCGTCAACCTGATGGCCGGTAACCTGACCGACCAGGTGCGCGGCATCGCGCGCGTCGTGACCGCCGTCGCAAACGGCGACCTGCGCCGCAACGTCGTCTTCGAAGCCAAGGGCGAAATCGCGGATCTCGCCGACACCATCAATGAAATGACCGATACGCTGGCGATCTTTGCCGAGCAGGTCACCACCGTTGCCCGAAAAGTCGGTGTCGAGGGTGAGCTGGGGGGCCAGGCGAGCGTCCCGGGCGCCGCGGGCACCTGGAAGGACCTGACCGACAACGTCAACCAACTGGCCGCCAACCTGACCGGCCAGGTGCGGGCGATCGCCGAGGTGACGACGGCGGTCACCGAGGGCGACCTCACCCGGTCGATCCAGGTCAAGGCCAGCGGTGAGGTGGCCCTGCTCAGCGGCAAGATCAACGAGATGATCCGCAACCTCAAAGAGACCACCCAGAAAAACATGGAGCAGGACTGGCTCAAGACCAACATCGCCAAGCACACGCGGATGCTGCAGGGCCAGCGCGACCTGCGCACCGTCGCCGACCTGATCCTCAGGGAGGTCGCCCCCCTGGTCTCGGCGCAGTACGGCGCCTTCTACATCGTCGACCCCGGGGACACCGAGGGGCCGACGCTTCGCATGGCGGCCGGCTACGCCATCGGCGAGAGCGAAGGCGCCGGCAAGGCCTTCCGCTGGGGCGAGGGGCTGGTCGGCCAGTGCGCCCGCGATGCGCGACGGATCCTGCTGACCACGGTGCCAGCTGGCTACATCGGCATCCGCTCAGGCCTGGGCGAAGCGCCCCCCAACAGCATCGTCGTGCTCCCGGTGCTCTTCGAGGGTGGGGTCAAGGCGGTGGTCGAACTGGCTTCGGTGCAACCGTTCAACGAGACCCATCTCGACTTCCTGGATCAGCTGACCGACGGCATCGGCGTTGTCCTGAACACGATCGAGGCCAACATGCGCACCGAAGAGCTCCTCAAGCAGTCGCAAATCCTTTTCGCCGAGGCCCAGGAAGCGAGCAAGAGCAAGAGCGCCTTCCTCAGCATGGCCGCCCACGAATTGCGCACGCCGCTCTCCGTGATCACCGGCTACCTGTCGATGCTCCAGGATGGCACCCTCACACCGGACAAGTGGGAGCGACCGCTGCGCGTCCTCATCGGCAAGGCCACCGAGCTGAACAGCATCGTCGATGATCTGCTGACCGCCGCTCGCATCGAGGGTGGCACCGTCCCAACCGACACCAAGACCCTCGATCTGCGCGAGATGGCCCGGCAGGCCCTCGCCCGCGCCGAGGCGCGCGCCGGGTTGGTCCGGGCGGAGATAACTTACAGTGAGCCGGACGAGCCCGTTGCGGTCAACGCCGATCGCGAGCAGCTGGCTCGAATCATCGACAACCTCGTCAACAACGCGCTGACCTACAGCTCGGGTCGCCCATGGGTCCGCCTGACCGTCGTCAACGAAGGCGGTCCGGCGCTCGTCGTCGAGGATCACGGGGTCGGCATCCCGCGGGACAAGCACGACAAGGTCTTCGAGCGCTTCTTCCGGATCGATGATCCGGGACTCGGGCCTCAGCCCGGCACCGGCCTCGGCCTCTTCATCAGCCGCGAGCTGGCCGACCGCCACGGCGGCTCACTGACGCTCGAGCGCAGCGAAGTCGGCGAAGGCAGCACGTTCGTCGTCCGCCTCCCAGCTGCATCGGGCGTGCATGCCGCAACGCTCTTAGGTGTTTAATCCCTCCCCCGTTTACGGGGGAGGGCAGGGTGGGGGCAATCGCGACATTCCCTTCCCGTTCACGGGGGTGGGCAGGGTGGGGGCCTCATTCCCCGCCCCCGTTTACGGGGGAGGGCAGGGTGGGGGCCTCATTCCCCTCCCCCTCTGGGGGAGGGCAGGGTGGGGGCCTCATTCCCCTCCCCCGTTTACGGGGGAGGGCAGGGTGGGGGCGTTAGTAAGACTTCGGTGGGGCCGCGGAGAAGAGTGAGATCGCCTGCTTGACCTCTGAGCTGCCGCACTTCGGGCAGGCATGTTCCTTCTCACGCTCGGCGTAACTGCCCATCACTTCAAAGACATCGCCGCATTTCGAGCATTTGAACTCATAAATCGGCATGACGCTCATCCTCCTGAATCCGGCCGTTCCGTCGGCTCCATCATAAGAGTCGGCGAGGGCGGTCGCCGACTTGACAACTGCAAACCCGCGACCGTGGTCACCGACTCATCCTCCCACAGCTCGTACACCTCGGATAACCGCCTCAACAACGTCAACGGGCGCGTTACTGCGATATCGGTGGACTTTGGCCATTCTGGGCTTGAGAAAGTGCCGTATCGCTGAAGCGCTGGGCAGCCGGTCTATGTCCTGGTCAGCCCGGTAGCGACGGAAGTACCAGCGCACCTGCCACCATATCTGTGGCGTCTCTGCAAACAGCTGTCGAGCGCTCAGCCCTCGGGTTCGTCGCGCGACTGTCGTCGCAAGTGGGATTTCCAGCCAGATGATGACATCGGCGGCGTTGAGCAGAGGCACCGTCCAGCCAACGTGTCCTCCCTCCACAACCCAGCCGGGCTCCCGAAGGATGTCCCCGACGGCCTTCATCTTGTCGGGTAGAGGGCGAATCGTCCAGTGGGTGTCGGTAAAGGCAATATCGTCCAGCTGGTAGACCGGCAGGCCCAGTCGCTTGCCGAGTTCGCACGCCAATGTTGTCTTGCCGGCGCCGGACGGGCCAATCACGTGCACCTTCATCGCTGCCGCTAACAGTGACAGAGCAGGAGCCCTCAAATGCAGCCGTTTAGCTGATGTGAAGCGCCAAGGGCCCATGGCTACGGACCGACCCGCAGGGAGCTGGCGCCCCGGCGACGCCCAGCTCGGGTGGATCATCGAAAACCGAATCGATGAGGCGTATGTCCTCTCATGGCCCGGGCAGCTCGAGACGTGGGTGCCGGTCCACGACACCGGCGGCTACGATCGCGCCCGCGCACCTGTCGGCAGTTACGACTTCCGGCTGGACCAGATCAAGGGCACGGCCAGCCTGCGCTCGGGCAACCAGGTCCATCTCACCTTCGACACGCCCGCCCTCCATCCGCGGGCCAATCTGAACTTCACGTTTGTCTATTTCGATTTGGCCGCGCGCGGAACGGCCGATCCGGCTTGGAAGGTACCGAGCTTGGACCTCGACCGCATTTGCACGCCTGTCCCCGGTCATCGCGATTCGCGCTGGGTGTTCGCCGCCAGCCGCTCGGGCCTGGCGCGCGACCGTGCCTCGAAATACCAGATCGCCATACGAGACCTGGCCGGCTCTAATGGCTGGTCGGTCCTGCCACCAAGGGCCTCTTCCCCTCCATCCCCGCTTGCTGCAAATTACCCTCCCCCGCATGCGGGGGAGGGCAGGCTGGGGGCGCAGGGCGGGGGCTTCGAAGCTGTCTCCGCGCAGCCTCTCGAGGCGAATGCGTTTTTCAAGCGCGCTTTCGAGGCTGCATTCCTTCAGGCTGCGACTGGCGACGAGGTGCTCATGGCCGCCCAACCCGACGTTTTCGGCCGTCATCGCCTTGCCTTCTTAAAGTCGACTGGGGCATGGGCGTCGATCGCCATCCATGGGGGCACAGCCACCCCGGCCACGGAGCTGATCCAGGCCAACATCCATGTTGCGACTTTCGTCCCTCACCCTCAGCATTCCATCCTCGTGCAACATTACGATCGCAACGCCGCGCAGTGGTACCCGTGGAGCTGGCTGATTCCTTCGACGGACTTCGCCAAGCTGGCGGCCGGCAAAGGCGCCTACCTGCTCTTTACGACGACGCTGAATCCGCATCGCGCCAATCGATGGACGCCATTTCGGCAGCCGACGAGCGATGTCGCGAAGGTCTTTCAGGCGACACTCCATCACCGCAGCGTGCGACAAGCCGCCTAACGTTCTCAACTTCAACACGAAGTCGACACGCGCAAAGCGACTGAGCGGCTCGCGCGCTGGCATATACATGGAATTAATCGCCCGCGACAGTGGTTGGCAGACATTCGCTTGCTAAGAGATAACTCGGTTGGGGACACTTATAACCAGCCTGCTCCGAGGTGATCGCCGCCGAGATTCGTCGACGACGTAGAAGCCACCCTTCTGCAGTACACAGAGCAGCGACCCCATTAACTGACCAGGTGGGGCGATGCGCCGGAAGTATGCTCGGCGCGGCCCCCGCTTATCTTAGGTTCAAGACTTCGACAGTCGCGCAGCTAACCGCTTCAGATCTCGCACATAAGCACCACGTTTCAGAGGAAGGGCCAATCCCTTTCGTACCTCCTGAAGCGCCACGTCAACGTTTCCTCGTAGTAACCACGCCTTGGCAAGCTCGAGATGCATTTTCTGCTTGGATCGGACCGCTAACCTCTGATTGCCTTGCTGCAGGGCAATCTGCTGAGACCTTTCGTAGCCCTCAACTCCACCGGCCAGGTCTCCCTCGCGGAGCCTTAGTAATCCGCGTGTCGCAGCTAAATAGGCGCCCGCCGGTTCGTTCTCGGGAACCTGCCTCAACACATCGCGAGCCTCGGCAATCGCATCGCTCATGAGATAGACGTATGCGAGGTTATTTATTAAAGCTCGATCTAACGGCTTGCTACGCATTGCTTTGCGAAGCACCTGGATGGCTTCATCAAAACGCTCCGCATCGGTAAGGAGGTTCGAGAGCACCGCTGATATCTGTGCATCATCGGCCTTCTCAAGGAAAGATTGACACTGAGCAATCGCCTCCCCATACCGCTCCTGTTCCCCAAGAGCGACGGCTCCCAGCATTACGGACGTCCGGTCTTCAGGGTACTGCGCAAGACACCTCTCGGCAATTGCTTGCGCGGCCTGAGCCTTATCCATCTGCAAGTAAAGCCGCTCCAAGTTCTGATACGCAATGGGACCTCCTTCTGCGAAGGTATCAATTGACAGAAGGAAGAAGTGCTCTGCATGCTTGAGATCCTTTAGAAACTCGTAGCAGACACCCAAGTTATTGGCGATCCTGGCTCGGTTGATGGTCGCAACTGAGGCCGGCAACTCGGAAAGAGCCGTGTACAACTGCCGCCTCGCAGCCAGATAATTCTGCTCGCGAACATACGCCCAAGCAAGCAGCTCGCGAAGCTCAAAATCGTGAGGATCTTTTGCTACCTGCTCGGCCAATAACTCTCTAACAGCCTGGAACGACGCGCCTTCGAGAAGGACCTTTGACAATGCCTTGACTGCTTGTGCCATTCCTGGGGCCAGCCGAAGTGACACCTCAAAGGCTCTTTTGGCCCTCGCGGGATCCTTCCGGATGGCGTAGCTAACACCCAGAGCGTAGTGCAGAAATGGCGCACGTGGCTGAATCCGAACAGCAGCCTTCAACGCCCTGACCGCTTCGTTTGTGCGCCCCATCCTCATGAAGATCGTCGCCAACTGAAAGCGGGCCGCGAGGGAGTGCCCATCCTGATCCACGGCGCCTTGAAGGAGATGTTGCGCCTCCTCCAAGTCCCCGGACGCGGCGCTGACTTCCGCGAGACCTACAAATGGCTCGGCAGAATGTGGCATGACTTTCCGCAGGCTTGCAAAGGCATCTTTTGCCTTCACCAAGTTGCCCTGACGCAGATATATGCGTCCCAATTGGAGCACCGCCGTCTGATTTGCGGGCTCAAGTTTCAACGCTAATTCGAACGCTTCTTGAGCAGCCGAAAGATCACCCTTGTTAAGAAGCGCAACCCCAAGATTTATCTGGGCTCTATAACTTTTTGAGTAATAGGTGGCGTCACGTCGCGTTTTCTCGGTTATTTGCCGTAAAAAACGTCCCACCACCTCTGTCGGTTCAACTCCGGGGCCGGCCACAGGCAAAGCCTGGATATCATCTACATCAGGAGGGTCAATAGGAACAAATGAGGGCTTCTTTTTGAGTTCCTGAGCAAGATCTATCATCGTGCTACCCTCCCAGCTCCAATCAATGTTGCGCGACGCCGCCGCTTCTCCTTGAGCCAGCGAAGGTATTTCTCCTCGTTTCTTAGCACGATCAAGCAGATTTCAATCTGCCGAAACAAGCTCTCGAACCTACGCAGGCGCTTTCTATAGTCCAACCGACAGAGTTCAGAGTAAAGGCCGTCGAGCCTCAATTGAATGCACCTGGGCGCACCATCCCCGGTGGCTGACAGATTCGGCAGTGGGTGGCCGTCAGCAAGTTGCGTAACAAAGTCATCGTAGATTTGACGCCGCTTGCCAGGGGGGACATGGGCCATAGCACTTGTCAAATCCATCGCGAAGCTGCCATCAAAGACACTGAGCGTTAGCACCTGGCCGGTGAAAAGCTCAAACAAGATTGCGCCTAATCCAAAAAAGTCTGCATAGATCGCAAGTTCAGGAGCCTCGGAAAATAGACCGGCAAGCATTTCCGGCGCTGCATATCGCAGATCACCCGGCCAAAATCCTGCGTAATCGGGCAGCAGTGGAACCGCGTCCCTGTCAAGCGACCTCGAGGTTCCCAAATCGGCGATCTTGACCTGGCGGTCCGCCATGACCAACAAGTTCCGTGGCTTCGGATCTCTGTGAACGATTTGTCGCACGTGCAGCCTCTGGAGGCCCTTGCATGCGTCGCGAAAGAAAACAAGCTTGGCCTCGGCATCCAACCCGCCAAAAGCAACCGCGGCTGCCAAATCGGATTTTGCCAATTCCATTGCGAAGTAAGAGAACGTCAGCGTATATCTCACGTTAAGTGGCGTATCGAAGCCTTCGGTGAAATCAGCCAGCGACGAGACGCGCTGGATGACGTTCGGTTGTCCGACGAACTCCCCAAGCATTTCCGCCTCACGCCTGAACGACGCCAAGCGATAGGCATCATCCCTTCGAGCAGGATGAAAGACCTTAAGGGCTACCTCATTACCAGTTACCGAATCAGCTGCAGTAAACATCAGTGAGAAGTTTCCCGGGCCGCCATCATCGCCTATCCGGCGGATGTTAGAAAAACGGCCATCCAAGACCGCTTGGCTCTCAACCATTCGCAGGATCAGCTCACGGTTTTGGTCGATCGACATTACCGCCGAACCGATTCCGTAAGAATGCTATGGCGTCTTCGGGATGATCGCGAAGTATTTGCTTAATATCTGCGGGAATCTTGTCGGCCGAAAGCATCAACTGATCGCGGTCATAATTGAAGTAGGCGGAAACGCGCTCAACTAATTCTGCCGAGGGCTTAAGCCGGTTGCTTTCCAATTTGCTTAGGTATGTGTAGTCAACACCCAAGCTTGGAGCCAATCGCTTAATACTTAGACCCGACTTCTCGCGAAGTCCACGGAGAACCTCGGCAAATTCCACAAACGCAACGATACCATGGGTTGACATGGTTGTCAACCCCTCGGTCGCGGCCGTTACGTGGCTGTTCGGTAGGGAAAATGACCGCGCACCCCTTCTCGTTGTAACGCCGCCCGGGCACGCAACGCGGACCACTCAGGCCCGGTGGGCTGCGGCGCCCCCGGCACCCCGCTTACTGCTGCTTCCTTCCGGACCTGACAGG